>Ga0136643_10017113_pt1 | contig 10907 bp, 9 predicted proteins | sample TergutLab28metaG_FD_96883 | JGI IMG/M metagenome (GOLD analysis project Ga0136643, IMG submission 96883) | Labiotermes labralis P1 segment gut microbial communities from Petit-Saut dam, French Guiana - Lab288 P1 (version 3) (version 3) | ecosystem: Host-associated > Arthropoda: Insects >... | reverse complement strand
TGGCGGACGCTTGTGAGTGCGGTAATGAACCTTCGGGTTCCGTGAAATGCGGGGAATTTCTTGACTAGTTGCAAACCAGTTAGCTTCTCAAGAAGGACTCTGCACCATGGAGTAAGTAAGTAATGCGAATGTCTACTGATGGCAGTTAAATTCGTAAATGGAATCGTTTGGTGCCGAACACTTCTGATTCTTGCGAGCGTTCTGGTGTTTGACTGGCTGGTGAGAGGATTGTGCAATTGCAGTCGTGAAAGTATGAACGTTGTACCTTTGCCGTATCTCTTGTACATTGAAGATTACGGACGGGAATTTTGTGATAACAGATTATTACTGCAGCGATAGGACGTTGCGGTTAGTAGATTCAGGCCCTGTGTACAGTGTTCGAAACTGCACGGTTGCTGTATTTGTACAAGACGTGCTAGCAGACGAACGGATGCATTTTCGAACCGACGCATTTTTTGAAAGACGGACTCTCCGATAGTAATTGGTGTCGATACGCCGCAATTGGATTGCCCGGTCGGAACATTAGCATGTCGATAAGCGGCTATGGACGAATGTCGCAGTGCATGTCACTCTTTTAACCGATGTCAGTCGCTGACGTCACGTTTGAAATGCATTAACATGATTAAATTTGTTTCTGGCTGTTAGTCATTTGTATATCGCCTTTGCTCTCTGAACCCGTATCATGAATATTTTATGTTGTTTGCGTGTTTCAATAAGTACGTTCTATCAAACTGGATATTTATAAATATTATTGTAGTTTTTGTTGTATCAAACTGTTTTGACAGTTCATTAGAAGCGCGTTTTTATTAAGCTGTCGCATGGTATTAATTATCAGTGCGACATAACTAACATGAACACTTCCTGTGGGTCTGATATCTGATACTGGAGAAGACCCGTAGAAAGTGGATGACGTAACCGAAGTAGAAATGTATACAATTTATAAGTCCAGAAAACAGGATTGTGATTTTGGAAGGGTTTAGTGTTCAAATTGTCGATGCTGTGCTGCGTAAACTTGATTTCCTTTTGTATTCTTTGCCGAAGTTTACAAGTTGAACGCTCACTAAGTTCACGTGTGTCCGTTCGTCGTGTGTTTTATGTCTGATGATATCCGCGCTATTCGAATCATGCGCGAGGCGTTATTTTGTTCTGACTGTCGCCATAGCTCGCCAGCTGTCGCCAGGACTGCTGCCACGGCTGTTCATCATCTGGTCTCAGTGGACGCAGTTGAACCGAGTCCTGAGCAGTCGGCCGTTCCCACACATTCCTTAAAGGTGCCGCTAGACGGTCAGTAATACTGTGTGATATTAATTATTGCTCGATATTATTGACCGCCTAGATGTAACATTGAAGGGTTCCACAATATTTTGAATAGTCTGTGGTCAGTACTGCTCAGTATGCATTCAGTTGCACGTCTCCAGCGCAGTAATTCCAGTTGATTGAGATGTAACCGTTACGAATTTCAGGTCTGCAATTTTTTGTTTCTACCAGTGGCCAAATAGCGTAACGTAATGAACAAGCTGACTGTGAGTGACTGTTACTCTCATGTTGGTATTTGTGTAGAGACGGTAGAGTTAACGTCTTGAGTAGCTATCCCATCAAATGATAGACCGTCGAGTGGCACAAAAAAGAATTCTCTAGTCGTTTGGGCCTCATTCCAGCATTGTCTTCCATGAGAATGTGGTGTGTGTGTGTATTGTGATCTTCGGTTGTACCACTCTTTGATCCAGCGGTAATTCTTTTCGTTTATAAACGACGGGGCTGAAGCAATGACCATACAAGCAGCTGCAATGTCACTCAGCTTGTATACTCGCCCTGAGCCAAGAGAAAAGTAAAATTTGCCCAATAATATTGAGTCGTGTACGGAGAAACGTAGTACGCAATATTAATTTAAGGCAGTAGAATTTGTACTGGCCCTTGAGTGTATGCAACTCGGCGTGCAGAACCGTCCAGTAGAGTGACAGCAGCAGTTCTGGTCCGTTCGTGGCTTCAGGTTCCACAGTTATCACTGTATTACAAAACAAGTAACGCGTTTGTTGATGGAGACGTAGAAGCTGGGGATATTTCAGTTATTTATAAATTTTCTACGAAATAATACTGAACAGAATTTTTCGCAGTATCTGATCCGTATTTTCTGTGGCAAGCACATAGGGACATTACTGATCAGAAGCTTGGGTGTTTATAGGGCGGGCGTTCGAGAGTGATTTGGACAGGGGTAGCTGTTTCGGCAAGTGACAAGTTGTGAGATCACGCGAATTGTCATCGTATAGTGTAGTCTTAGTATTGCATTCCACCACCTGGTGGTTCTAGTCGTGCATGCTGTGAAAATCTATTGCGTCATTGCTAAGCCTGGTCGAAGCGCATGGACGAGATTCCCAAAATGGAAGGCGATTATCATGGGCAGCGACGGACCACATGGTACCTATGGAAAGAAGGCGTCAAACCGTCAGATATTAATCGTCGGATATCTGCAGTTTGAGGGGAGAGAGAGAGCACCTGCACACAGCACTGTGTTCAACTGGGTGCGGAGTTTCAGCAGTTGCAATGAAATTGCACAGGGTGTTGTATTGCAGTCCGTGAAGAATGGTTCCTTGAAGCCATTCTGAAGCACCCAAGGTGATGGCAGCGATGTGTAGACGGGGAGATATGTTGAGCTAGCAGTGACAGTCATGCGCAGCATAACGACGTTTCGGTCATCGACGGACCGCATATACGACGGTGGTCCCACATGATTATAATATTATAAAATTAAAATATTATAATACCACTGTGTTACAATTGCCTACAGTATTCAGTACAGTAACATGCTCTACAGGTTTATAGCCTAGGAGCAATAGGCTATACCATATAGCGTAGGAGGTGTGTAGTAGGCTATACTATCTAGATTTGTGTAAGTACACTCTGTGACGTTCGCATAACGACGAAATCGCCTAATGACTCATTTCTCAGAGCGTACCCCCATCGTTCAGCGACGCATGACCCGCCTAAAGATAAAACTGCTACAAGCCAGCGGGTTGACTGCTGTTTTCCTTTCGCCCATCTTAACATCAATTCGCGCTCTAGGACCCCAGCACTAACTGGCAGTGCCATGGATCGTGGGGTTAGTCACCGGCCTCGTTCAGCGGAGTCCCGTGCTCGATTCCAGGCCTAACATTGTGGGCACTATGGTGTACAGAGTGGCCCTGATACAGAGTTGGCCCTGTTAATATCATCCCATCAACGCACCTCATTCAGTTTTCCATTCATCCATTTATGTATTGATCCTTCGTCGATGCTATATAATGTCAGTAATTGATCGCGTCTTTTAACAACACACGATCCAGCACCGACTGTAACTAATACTATACCTTTCCTGTAACAGGTCTATCTGCAGCCTCAAAAGTGAGATGAAAATTGGTATGAACTTACAGAACAATCAACCCCCGGATATAGCGCCCCCATATAGCGTCCATCTCACTTAGCGCCCGTGAAAGTCTGTGATTGGAAATTCCCTAGTATATTAATATTGGAGAACTCTCGGTATAGCGCCATCCCCGCTAGTCGCCATTCGCCCAAGAGTTTGGTTGTACAGATGTGCCCTTAAGCATTAAATAATATCCGCTGTAGCGCTGTGTTACGAAGCGTCAGGGTGAGCGACGATGAGCAGCTGTGATAACCCTTTGAGTGGTATAGCTCAGTCGGTATAGCGACCCGCTACGGGCTGGACGGTCCGGGGATCGAAACCCGATGGGGGCGAGATTATCCGCACCCGTCCAGACCGGCCCTGGGGCCCACACAGCCTCCTGTACAATGGGTACCGAGTCTTTCCCGGGAGTTAAGCGGCCGGGGCGTGGCGTTGACCACCCACCCAATCTAGGGCCTGGGTTAAAGAAAGAGTAGAGCTATACCTCAACTACCCCTCTGGACCTTCGTGGCCCGTTCTAGGTTGAACTTTACCTTCCCTTTACATTATTGAGTGTTGTTAAAAGTAGTTTTTTTCTGGCTTGTCGTAATGCTGTTTCACTTTAACCGACCGTCTGAAAATAAAACTCTTTGAGGACTGTAAAAATGCTTCCAGGAATTTCAGTAGACACCTTTCGTGGAATCCAGCGGTGTTTCGAGCAGTAAGTTATCAGCAGCGTATTGGTGTAGAGTTTTGGGAAGCAGAAAGAAGATAAACAGAGAACACTGTTTTAGTATTATTATAGTCTCAGTCGTACGTGCAGTTGTCTTACGTACATGTTTCCAATCCGTACATTACATTCATTCATGGATTACACACCGAGGGTTTAAAAGAACTTCGGGTGTGTCCTTCGATCTAATTTTGATTTTATATAATACATCCTATCTACCGTTCAACGTTATTATTACAGTATTATAAATATTTACGGAAACTTCTGTTACTGCAGGATGTTTGGCTACAACATTTTACACAATTTTTTATGTTCTACTTGTATTGTAATTCAGTACATTTTTAATAATTGTTAATTAATTGCAGAACGATAACACAAGTATGTAATACACAATTGACGGCTGACAAGTTGCACGGAACACTGTATGTTCCCGGAAGTAGTGTAGCTTCCTGAAGATGGCTGCGTTTCGTGGCCGAAACCTGTAGGAGTATTAGAGTGTAGTTGTGTGTGGTGTTATGTAGTTGGAAATACATTTGTGTGTAGTGAACATCGAATTGTTAGCGCTGTAGCTCAGGTCAGGATAGAACTTGAACGATGTTCAGCTTTCGATATTACTGAAGATTCGTTTCCTAATGATGCTACAGACGACGGACGGTCTGTAGAGTTTCGAAATCCTACAGCATACTATGGCTATAGTGCTACTGTTCCGTCACCACAGTTGTTAAATATCGTAACTGTGGTATTAAAGTATGGGGAAAAAGGCAAAATTAAGCGTTAATTTGAAGAAACATGTCTTTGCTTACAGAGGCCAATTTCCTGTAGCCTCTGAGCAAATATCGGACCACTTTTCCTTATAGGACAAATCCTTTAGTCGACGCCTTATTGGTGATATACTTAGTGAAGAGGATGAGTGGGATATCTAGAAGCGCTAACATAAAAAGGGTGAAAGGTGCAAAAAAAGACTGGTGGAAGCATTGGAAGTATGGATTGGGCAGTTAAATGCTAAACATAGATGGAGTTATTGAAAGAAATGGGCGAAGGAAATCGGACAGCACACGGGCGTTGCAGGTTTCACGTAGAGCGGTGAGTGGTGATTCAGCTTTAAACAGCTTCACGAATTATCACAGCACGTAAAACAGAAACAAAATCTGTCATTGTTTTGAAGAGACCAGTGACGACATAAAGGCAATGGAACGTTACCCATTTTGTGAACTTTTGCCAGTGTCGGATGTAATCGGATGAATTTCGTCATAAATGCGACTCTGCGTTGCGGGAACAGGGTTGGCGCCGTCTTGAGGCTTGCTTCTAAAACATAAGTATGCCACCACGTAATGATGAACACTGTTCCATAACACGAGCGGAAGTCAAATCAGTGAACGGACAGGTTCGAGGGGCTGTTCAGAAACTGCGTCAGCGCAAGGTCCACTGCACGTTGGATGAAGATCAAACATCAAGCGACCACGCTGCGGGTTAGACGAGACCAAGGAATAGTTCCATTCCCGACGGTAGGGGATTTTTCTCTTCTCCAGAACGCCCACACCGGCACTGGTGCCCACCTGGCCTCCCACTGATTTGGTAACGGGGGATTTATCATCTGCGGTTAAGCGCCCGGTGCGTGAAACTCTCTGCTCACCTCCATCTAGTTCCGAGGCAAAGAATGAGCTAAGCGACGACATATGTGAGCACTGCTCCATTTACCTTCGTGGAGTACACCGGCACGACTTTTGGATTACGTCAGTATTTTTTGAGGGTGACAGGGCGTCGTTGTTGGAGGGTGTTCGAAGGAATCGTTTCAGACGAGGATGTGAACCACAGTGGATCGATCACCGATATAAGAGGTGTTGTTGTAATGGTTATGTAAGTGTACCAAATAGTTTTGTCGATAATGTTGATAGCAATGTAGTGTAGCCTTGAGAGAACGAAATGTATATTGATTTGGTTACGAAAATGTGGAGGCAGCCCGCGCAAGTGAGTCAAAAAAAAGTTCAGTTCTTACCTCGTTTCGTAGAAGAGGTTCTGGGCTTGCTGGCCAAATAAAGTGCATTTGGCTGTTACTGTTCTTGTCATGTCCGTATGACGTGCCGTAGTCGCATGCTGCAGTTCTTGGCCCGCGGTCTGTTGTTCCACGCTGTGTATCATTCTTATAACGTTTTGGTATATTAATTTTGTTTCAGGACAGTCATGTCGGTTAGCAGGTATGTAATTACCGTCTGTCTTACGCGTAAGTCGAAACTTGTTGTGAAAATAATTTCTTGGTGGTTTAACTTGGCTGTTACGAACGTTGTATATATCGGTCACGCCTACACCAACGTCGTGTTTCGGCAACAAAGTTTTCAGAACTGGATTTTTTATGAGGCCGTGATAAGTGGGTCCCTATCACCACGGCATGGCGCGTCCTCGGGTTGCGGATGGAGGAACGGCCTCAAATATGGAGGATAGATGCGAATATATTGAATAAGCAGTCGCGGACGGCCGACAAGGGGTGGTCATCCAGCTTGGGGAGTTGGGCGAGGTGCTAACAACTTCTCACAGTAAAAACTTATCCTGTTACGAAATAAGAGCCTCGGACCTGGACTGATACTCTGGTACGACCTAAGAACATTTGTGAATGCAGTAATGAACATTCCTGTTCCATAAAATGCCGGGAATTTCTTGACTAGCTGAAACCCGGTTAGCTTCTCAAGAAGGACTCTGCTCTATGGAGTGAGTGAGTAGGTAAGTAAGTAAGTTTGTATGATGCATGCAGGCTGCTGTAGTTTTCGTCCTGATAGTTACTTTAAACGCTCGAGATCCGCCTGAGACATTGCTGCGATGCCATACGGGAATATCGCACTGTTGATCGCCTTTGTAATGTTTCTGCTATTTAGATTTAGTTTCCAATGTTTCCTGCCCAGTTCAGTTGTCAGTCGTTTCTTGATCTCAGTGTGTTCACTTTGTGTCTAGACTGTAGTATGCCAAGATATTTGTATGTATCAGTTTCAGTCGTTGGCTCTGTTATCTCACCTTGTGTTTGAGAACCTTCGAGTTCTGCTTTTCCATTCCTGATGTTAAGCATTCGGCATTTGTCCAGACCAAAGTCCAGTCTTATATCCGCTGTAAGAAGTTTCACTGTTTTAATTAGTTGATTCAGTTGTCTTCGGGTTCGTGCATAAACCTTTATGTCGTCCATACGAGAGGGTACTGATAAATCCTAAGCCCGACCTACTTCCCGATATCGTACGACGGAATCGATAGTGTCGTTGGAAAGAAGGGTCTGTTCATGTGCCGAATTGCAAGTCTTTTCCTCTTAACAGAGGCTGAAAGGAGGCATGTCAGGCGAGGCGCGCGATTTCAGCAACATGGACACGCGGGCTGTCATGAAGTTTTTTTTTCTTGCAAGGCAAGGCCCCGAAGGAAATTCACGTCATTCTGACAGAAACACTAGGGGAACATGCACCACCGTATGCCACCGTCAAAAACTGGGTGGCCCAGTTTAAACGTGATGATTTTTCCACCTGTGATGCGCCTCGTCGTGGACGACCCAAAACAGTGACCACCCCGGAGATTATTGATCAAATTCACGAGCTAATCTTGGAAGACCGCCGGATTTCGGCTAAATCAATAGGTGAGCAACTGGGCATCTCACGTGAGCGGGTTGGGTCCATCATTCATGAAGATTTGGACATGCGGAAGCTCTCCGCGAAGTGGGCTCCGAAATGCCTGAACGCAGATAAAAAATGTAAACGGTGCCAGTCGTCTGAGCAAGTTTTGGATTTTTTTCGGCGCGATCCAAATGATTTCCTGTCGCGGTTGGTGACCGTGGACGAAACCTGGTTATATCACTATGACCCGGAGACAAAGCAACAATCAATGAAATGGCGGCATAGCGGCTTACCCCTCCCCAAAAATTCTGAGTGCAAAAATCCGTTAGAAAAGTTCTCGCCTCGATTTTTTGTGGGTCAAGACGGCTTCCTCGTTGATTATCTTCCAAAGGGTCAAACTATCAACGCGGAGTTTTACTTATCTCTGCTGGTGCAATTGAAGGACATTTTGAAGAAAAACGCCGCGGGAAGGTCACCGAAGGGGTCTTGTTCTTGCACGACAATGCCTCGGCTCACCGGGCACTGCATCCCAGAAGAAATTGGCCTACCTGGGCTTCCAGTGTCTTGATCACCCACCCTATTCTCCGGATCTGGCCCCGTCGGACTACCACCTTTTCCCTGGACTGAAAAAAAAAATTGAAAGGTTGCCATTTTTCGTCCGACGCGGAGGTCATTGCTGTCCCGGAGACCTGTTTGAACGGACAACCTTCTGAATTTTTTTTGAGTGACTTGCAAATGTTAGAGCAACGGGCGAAGAAGTGTATTGAGCTTCGTGGGGAGTATGTTGAATAAATCCCTAGTTTGGTTGCTGTAACTTGTTTCCTTCCTGGTCGGGCCGAGGACTTATCAGCACCCTCTCGTACGGGGCAGATGGCATGTTTCAGCCGTAGGACCTTCAATTTGGTAGCCGTATGCAGACTGACTAATCGCAGTTTCATTCGTGAAGAAATTCAGAGCAGAATGACTTCAGGCAATGCCTGCTACCATTCGGTGCAGAATGTTACGTCTTCCTGTCTGGTAGATAGCTTTTAGTGCTTCGACACTGCTGTCGGAAGTTGGTTATTGCTTTGCGTAGCAATTGTTTCTCTCCGCTTGATGAGGAGGAGTGAGACAGAACAGGGTTTAGAATGAGGGCTGTGTGGGTAGGATGGTGACTTCCCACCCTGCTGAGAGATAATCGATAAGCCGACCCCATCCCTCCCCCCTCTCTCCGGCGGAGCATACGGAGTCAGGTTGCTCTGTCATCTGAAGCACCCACGACCCGTCTGAGAAGAACATCGTCTGTTACTTCGACGAGGACCACAGTCGGGGAATAGGGGAAAGCTGGGATATTTGCTTTGTCGCTTCTTCAAAGGGATTCGATATTTTCGCTTAACGTGCAATAAAAGTAGATAGGTGCTGAGATTAGCGTGCTTCATTTACTGTGGTGACTTCCTGTTTGAAGAGTGAGTCTTGCTTTATTGTTCCTTGGTAGTTGAACGGCGTTTAATTTGTTTGTATGTTGCCGGATGACAGAATGATTGTAAATGTTGACGTCGCAAGGACGAGGAGGATCATTGCCTGGCATTGGCATAAAACTGGATCCCTCCTCTGGCAGTGTCGTCGTCATTTTTCAATTCTGATCGTGTGTGATACGTGAATGGAGCACTACTGATAGGTTCAAATATAAAATTGTATATATTTGATGTAATTCACCTGTTTCACGTATCTGACCACAATGTTAAAAACTTACAAAACCGATTTCCGTCACGATCATAGTCGGGTGAAAATTGCGACATCTTCATTGCCCTCGTCGCGGTGGCGCAGTTGGTTGGGGCACAGCACTACAAGCCAGAAGATCGCGGTTTCAGTTCCCGATGGTGTCATTGGAATTGTTCATTGACATAATCCTTCCGGTCACTCCACCCTGGGGTTGACTCAGCCTCCAACAGAAATGAGTACTAGGAATATTTCCAGGGGTGTAAAGGTGGTTGGTGCGTAGGGCTGACAACCTTACCACCTTCATGTGCCGATTGTCTTGAAATCTGGGAGCCTCAACCTGCTGGAACCCTCAAGTCCTGTCCAGGCCTGTAATAGGATTGCTTTACCGTTATGTTGCTATCGTGGGGTGTTTCAAATAAGTATTTTTAAAGTGTACTGTTTAACGACACTGCCATTTGCTAAGAATGTTGTAACATCGGTGATGAATGAATGTTAATAGAGAATTCGAGGGGGGGGGGGCGGTTGTTGTTGTAAGGAACATGTGTGGTTTCATAGAAGGAGAGGAAAGCTGGAGAAGAGAACAGCCAAGGAGATAACAAGGAGCAGACACTGCAGAATTTATTGAATAGCGTGGGTTAAGATGGTGCGGAAATATTGACAGGACGAATAACGAAAGAATGCCAAAAAAAAATAGCGACAGCCAGAATGGGCAGAACAAGGAAAAAAGGAAGATCACGTAATGATAAGACTTATGAAGCTGAAGGGGATTTGCAGACATTGAGAAGAATAATCATTTGGCACAAAGTGGCCGGAGACGGAAAGGAATGGGGACTGTATTGGACGCCTAGGTCCACAATGGACCAGAGTGCTTGAGAAGCAGAGAATAGAGAAGGTGAAGAGCGGAACAGGGTGAAGAATGAATATGGGGCAGTGCTGGAGTGCTTTTGACAGGGAAACACCGAAGTGCGCGGAGAGAAACGTGTTTCAGTGTCACTTCTTTCAGCACAAATAATTACGGTGAATAATCTGTACAGGTGATTGCAGATAATGTATATCATCGTATGTTTGCATTTCACAGCAGTAGTTGACCTTGGCAGTAGTTTGCGCTGGGGAAAGCTGACTGTTCCTTGTTTGTGATTCGGTCCCCGTTAAAAACACGTCATGCTGAAGTGCAGCCGTGTTTTATGCGCGTGAGGTATTACAGGTATTTTCTGTAGTGCACTTCATGGTTGTGGGCCGCGTCGGTCAGTCGGTATAGCGAATGACTGCGGGCTGGACGGTCCGGGATCGAATCCCGGTGGGGACGAGATTTTCCGCCCGTCCAGACCGGCCGTGGGGCCCACCCTTCCTCCTGTACAATGGGTACCGGTTCTTTCCCGGGGGGTAAAGTGCGGCCGGGGCGTGCTGCTGACCACTAGCCCCCTTATAGTGCCGCGGTCATGGAAGAGTAGAGCTATACCTCTACCCACTCTCTGGGCCACACCGGGCCTGTAACGGGATCACTTTACCTTTTTAC
>Ga0136643_10017111_pt1 | contig 10908 bp, 9 predicted proteins | sample TergutLab28metaG_FD_96883 | JGI IMG/M metagenome (GOLD analysis project Ga0136643, IMG submission 96883) | Labiotermes labralis P1 segment gut microbial communities from Petit-Saut dam, French Guiana - Lab288 P1 (version 3) (version 3) | ecosystem: Host-associated > Arthropoda: Insects >... | reverse complement strand
TTGTAGAGATGCCCCGAACTGCTGCCGCCCATGATTGTAATCGGCTGTGCGGTGGATACGTCCAAACCGTTCGTTACAAGCCCAACTTTTACATCCTCGCCGATGTAGTGCTTAGCGATGGCAGCCGCAAGCCTGATGGATTGCTCGTAAAGCTCGGGGTCTGTGCGCAGGGCATACGGTTCGAGGTTAAGCAAAATTTCGAGCCGCTTGGATGTAGTGGGCGCGTGAATGTTAACCATAAGCTGCTGCGATACGGCAGAGGCCTTGAAATTGACAAACCGCAGGGAGTCTGTCGGCAAGTATTCGCGTATGCCTTTGAACTCAAAAACATCGGGGTTTATGAGGCTGTTTGAGAGAATCATCGCGTCCAGGTTCTTGAAGAGGATGTTTTGGACGTTATAGTCCTCGATTGGGCGCGGGAAAACAGTAAGTTCACTTGCGCATTCAAGGCGTTTGTTGAAATGCTTGGTGTGGAACAGGTTGCTTGCTAGCATGTTTAAGCGGCGGATTTTGTAGAAACCGCGTTTTTCGCATGTGAATGAGTGTTTGCGGCGTATGCGCTGGTACATCATAATGCTGAATATATCGAACTGGTAGTAGTTATTGTCAGCATCGGGATTCGTCTCGGTGGCGAATTTCAGATTTCTGGAAACTTGAAACTTGACGAATATCCATGGCAGGGGCAGGGGCTTGCGATTGGTAAGCTCTTCGCTGAGGTAGAGCTTGTCGCCCTCGAAGGCCTCGCGCGAAGAAAAGGCAAAATCAAGCGAAAGGTCTCTGTCCCAAAACCTTTCGTAGATGTAATTCTGCGCGATAATTGCCCCCAAAACAAACAGAGCCATGAAGAGGACTATCATAATGTTATGCCTCTAGCCCTTTCCAGTTTTCCACAGGAGCTTTTGTTGCAGCCACGACTTGTTCAAGCACTGAGCCGACGGCAAAGGCGCGGTTCTTAACGCCGCCTTTGAGGATAATCCTGTGCGCGAAGACATACGGCAGCATGTACAGAACATCTTTCGGTGTAACAAAATCTTGCCCGTTGATTGCGCAGTAGGCGCGTGCCGCCTTTGCAAGCCCGATTGCGCCGCGTGTGCTGACACCAAGCGACACGGCCTCGTGGGTGCGTGTTGCTTCGGCTAAGTTTACGATGTATTCGTAGATATCGTCGTGAAGGTAGACCTGCTTCACGGCGGCCTGCATATCGCACAGGGTGTCCAAGCTGCAAACAGGGCGGAGCTGCGCGAATGCTTCTTCGCTTATGGCGTTTTTTAAGATATTCACGCTGTCGGCTGTTTCGGGGTAGCCTAGGCAGGTTTGCAGCAGGAAACGGTCGAGCTGAGCCTCAGGCAGTGGAAATGTGCCTTGCGTCTCGACAGGATTTTGCGTAGCGATGACAAAGTAAGGGCTTGGCAGTTGGTATGTTGTGCCATCGACACTTACTTGATGCTCTTCCATGGATTCCAGCAGCCCCGACTGTGTACGCGGGGTGGCTCTGTTTATTTCGTCCGCCAGGATTATGTTGCCGAACAAGCTGCCCTTGCGGAAACTGAATTCGCCTGTTTTAGGATTGTAGAAGTTTATGCCGACAAGCTCCGACGGCAGTAAGTCAGGCGTGAACTGTATGCGCCCAAAACTCGCGTCGAACGAGCGTGCAAGGCTTTTTGCAAGCATTGTTTTGCCTGTGCCGGGAACGTCTTCAAGCAGGACATGTCCGCCTGCCAGATATGCCGTCAACAGCAGCTTTACCCTGTCGGTCTTGCCGAGTATAACCGTTTCGATATTACCGCATACGGCGTCGATATGTTCTTTCACCTGTGGGATGTTCATGTTAGTCTCCTTATGCCATAATTATCGAGCGAGTGTGTCGTGTATGTTGTTCTTGCGGGATGCCTGAGTATCGCGGGTACTTTCGAGCGGAGCGTGTGCCAGTGAGTATGACAATACGCGGTTTGCTCCGCAGGCGAGTAATTCAGCTCTGCAAGCCTGTATTGTGCTGCCTGTGGTGAGGATATCGTCAATCAGCAGAATACTCTTGTTGACTACTGCCGATGGGTTTTGTACGGCAAATGCACCTTCGAGGTTTTCGGCTCGTTCGGTGATGTTCAGATCGGCTTGGCGGCTCGTGTTGCGCGTTCTCTCAAGTGCCGAGGTATTCAAATCAAGGTTAAGCTGTGTACATATTGCGTGAGCCAGTATTTCAGCCTGATTGAATCCGCGTTCGCGCTGTTTTGTCTTGTGAAGTGGGATTGGGATTACCGTATCTATGGTGATATTGTGCGACAGAACTTCACCGGCATGCTCAGCCATTAGTGAGCCAAGAAATACGCCGTGTTTCGGGCGCGAGTTGTACTTGAAGTTGTGGATTGCCTGCCGTATTACATCATTGTAGATGTACAGCGAAAAGTTCGAGTTTGTGTCGCTGTTATCACACCGTTCGAGGGATGAATCGCAGGGCGGGCATAATTGCCGGAGATAATTCACAGGCAAAATGTCCGCGCAGGAGATGCACCGCGGCGGGAATATGCTGTTCAGAACGGAATTGAGAAGCATAACGTACCTCATATATAGGATTATACACATTGTCAACAGTATATCTAGTTTCGTTCGCCCTTGTCAAGAAAATTAACGAATTCATGTTGCAGTCAAATTGTAGAGGACGCCCGCTTTGGTTGTCCAATTTGGTTTCAATTAGGGGATTGCGGCTCGGAGGCCGCAATGACATAACAGTTTTGATTCAATAGAGCTACGTCATTGCGGGCTTGACCCGCAATCCCATCCGTAGGGCGCGAGACTGCCCCCGCCGAATCTGCTTCTTCATTGCATTTCACGCTCATACGTGACTATAATATGAGCCTAGCATCAAAAGCGGAAGGAGTGTTGGATGTGAGTGCGAAAATGCTCGAACAGGTAAGGGAAATTACGGCATTGCGCGAAAGTTTGAGGTCGGCGCATCGGCGGATAGATGACTTGGTAAAGGTTGCCGACAGCATGCACGAATTGTCTAAGGCTTCGGCTGCTATGGCTATCGAGGTTAGGTTGCTTGCGCAGAATGTCACGGGCATAGCCGAAAAGCTGGATACCGTAAGGCAAGAGCCGGCAGACAAATGGCGAACTTTTGTTACCGGTTTGCTGGGTGCAGCCGCAGCCTTAGCCGCAGGGGTAATGCTTGGGATTTCGATTTATTAATCGTGGCAATAAAACGGTCGGGCATGGAAGCCCGACCCTACGCAAGATATTGTGTTGTAGGGGCGACCCTATGTGGTCGCCCGCATGTATTTTAATTCGTTATACTATCTTTGAACGCGCCCGCTTGCATCGCCGCCTGCGAGTTTGTTTACTTCGTCAACCGAGACCATGTTGAAGTCGCCTTCGATGGTGTGCTTGAGTGCGCTTGCTGCTACCGCGAACTCAAGGGTAGATTGCAGATCGAGCTTCTTCATGAAGCCGTAGATAAGACCTGCGCCGAAGCTGTCGCCGCCGCCTACGCGGTCAACGATGTGCAGCGGGTACTTCTTAGAGAAGCGGGCTTCCGTGCCATCGTAGAGCATGGCTGCCCAGTTGTTGTCGTTAGCCGAGAGCGATTCGCGCAGAGTGATGGCAACATACTTGAACTTGAAACGCTCGACAAGCTGCTTAGCAACGTCGATGTAGCCGTCGTGGCTGATGTGTCCCGAGGTTATGTCGGTGTTTGAGGCTTTTATGCCGAATACGTCGCTTGAGTCTTCCTCGTTAGCGATTACAACGTCTACATATTGCATAAGCTTACCCATTGTTTCACACGCTTGTGCCTTGCTCCAGAGGTTTTTGCGGTAGTTAAGGTCGCAGCTTACGGTGATGCCTTTCGCCTTGGCGGTTGATGCCGCGATTTCGCAGAGCTGTGCCGCGCTTGCAGAGAGTGCAGGCGTGATGCCTGTGAAGTGGAACCATTCAACGCCTTCGAAGATTTCATCCCAGTTGAAGTCGGACGGCTCTGCAAGGGCGATTGCGGAGTTCGCGCGGTCGTAAATTACCTTGGAAGCACGGCAGCTTGCGCCTTTTTCAAGGAAGTAGATACCTACACGGTCGCCTCCGCGAACGATTTTTGATGTGTCTACGCCAAAGCGGCGCAGAGAGTTTACAGCAGCCTGACCGATTTCATGCTTAGGCAATTTTGTTACATATGCCGCGTCCAAGCCGTAGCCTGCGAGAGATACCGCAACGTTTGCCTCGCCGCCGCCGTATGTCGCGCCGTATGTGTCGGCCTGTACAAAACGCATGTAGCCCTCAGGTGCGAGGCGCAGCATTATTTCTCCGAATGTGATTATTTTACCCATTGTCATCAAACCTTTCTATAATTTCATTTTATAATTTCTTTTGCAGTAGGTGAACGGCGAGGCCGCCGAAATCGTCCTTGAGGTAGATTGCAACCATTTTGCCGTTTGCGTCGTACTTTTCGCTTCCTTCGAGGAATTCAACGCCGGCGGTTTTAAGCTGGTATACCGCGCGCTCGATGGAATTTGTGAAGATTGCAATGTGATTCTTGTTCATCGGCAGTCCAACACCGCATTCGATGGCTGTGCCTGCGAATGTCGTGGTGTTGCCCTTTTTGTACTCCATGTCGAACAGGGTGCTGAACATTTTAGCAATGCGCTCAACATCTGCTTCGTCGCCGCAGTTTATGCCAACATGTGCGATTTCGAAACCAAGTACAGTTCTAACAGCTTCGCGAGCTAAGCGAGTGATGCTTTCAAAGTCTCCCGCGGCTATAAGTTTAGGGTCGACCATCCAAGAACCGCCGCAAGCGACAATTTTCGGGAAAGCGAGGTATTCATTGATGTTCTTCGCGTTTATGCCGCCTGTCGGCATGAAAGTGACATCGGTATACGGAGCCGATAACGCCTTGATTGCCGTCAATCCGCCCATTTGCTCAGCAGGGAAGAATTTAACTGTCTTGAGGCCGAATTCGAGCGCGAACTCGATTTCTGACGGAGTTATGCAGCCCGGGAACATCGGTACGCCTCTGTCCAAGCAGGCTTGCACGATTTTTGGGTTAAAGCCGGGGCTTACGATAAACGATGCGCCCGCGTTTATTGCGCGGTCGAGTTGGTCGAGGGTTGTAACCGTGCCTGCGCCGACAAGCATGTCCGGGTACTCTCCGGCGACTTGGCGGATAGACTCCTCGGCTGCGTCTGTGCGGAAGGTAATTTCTGCGCAGGGCAGGCCTCCGTCAATCAATGCCTTAGCGAGTGGTAAGGCGTCCTTTGGGCTGTCCAGTTTGACGACCGGTACAATCCCGATGTTTTTGATTCTGTCAGATACGTTTTGCAATCTCAACACCGTCCTATGTATATTTTATAATGATTTTAGTGCTTATCGGTATACTAGTATACCAGTTGGCAGGCATGATGCCTAACAAAAGTATTTTAGCATCTCATGATAAATTCTGCAAGAGCCGTTGCTTGTTTTGCTGAGAAAATTTTTGCAATTGGCTAATATCCTGCGTTGTACGATATTGCAGAGCAGGAGCGAGTTCCCGCCGAGATGGCATTATAATTATGCATGAATTTTGAAATATTTATGCATTGGATGAAATTTATGCTTGAAATTTGCAATTAAGCATGTTATAATTATGCAATGAGTGAATTATCCGCAGGTAGTTCACGCCGCGGCGTTAGCCAAATGCAGAAACTCAAAAGTTTCTGCGCTCGGCTAACTGTTTCGCGAGAATTGATTTTGACACATGAAAAGAGGGCTGACATGAAGAAGAAAGTAATTATAATTGGGGCAGCAGGGCGTGATTTCCACAACTTCAACACATATTACAGAGACAATGAAGATTACGACGTTGTTGCGTTTACCGCCGCGCAGATTCCCGATATTGCGGGAAGACTGTATCCGAAAGAGCTTGCGGGCAAGTTGTACCCTAACGGGATTCCCATATACCATCAAGACGAACTCGAGGGGCTTATCAAGGAATCGGACGTTGACGAGTGCGTATTTGCATACAGCGATGTCCGCTATGAATATGTGATGGGCATAAGCGCGATAGTAAATGCGGCAGGCGCGGCATTTACGCTGATTGGGCCTAAGCAGACGATGATAGAAAGCTCGAAGCCGGTGGTTGCAGTTGGTGCCATCAGAACAGGCTGCGGCAAGAGCCAAACTTCGCGTAAGGTTGTAGAGGCACTGAACAAGAAAGGCCTAAAAGTTATTGCGATACGTCATCCAATGCCTTATGGTGACCTTAACGCGCAAAAAGTCCAGCGTTTTGCCTCATTGGAGGATTTGAAAAAGCATAACTGTACCATCGAAGAGATGGAAGAGTACGAACCGCATATTGCCAGCGGCAATGTTATCTACGCGGGTGTGGATTATGCCGCAATATTAGAACAGGCAGAGAACGACCCTGCCGGTTGTGATGTAATTCTTTGGGACGGCGGAAACAATGACTTTCCGTTCTACAAGCCTGACTTGATGATTACCGTAGTAGACCCGCACCGCCCGGGACACGAGCTTATGTACTATCCGGGTGAGGTTACACTGCGCATGGCGGACGTTGTTGTCATCAACAAGATTGACAGCGCAGATTTTGCCGATATCCAGACAGTGCGCGGAAATATCGCGAAGGTTAACCCGAAAGCAACTGTGATAGATGCCGCGTCTACTATAACTGTGGACAATGCCGAGGTTATAAAAGGCAAGCGCGTGCTGGTCGTCGAAGATGGCCCAACACTTACACACGGCGAGATGAAAATCGGCGCGGGTGTGGTTGCGGCACACCGTTTCGGCGCGGCTGAAATTGTTAACGCGCGCGATTATGCGGTTGGCAAGCTGCAAGAAACTTACGAGACATACCCGAATATCGGGCTGGTTCTCCCTGCGATGGGTTACGGCGAACAGCAGATTAACGACCTTGCCGCAACTATCGACAACGCCGACTGTGACAGCGTAATCGTCGCTACTCCTATCGACCTTGGCAGAATCATCAAAATGAACAAGCCAAACACACGAGTAGCGTACGAACTGCAAGAAATCGGTGCGCCGACCATGGACGATGTTATCGGAGATTTCCTCAAAAAACAAGGTATATAATACACATTTCAACCAAAACAGCCAAACCTATGCGGTCTGGCTGTTTTTAAGTTATTATTGTAGAGCTGGGCTTCCATGCCCGAATGTCTTACTTTTTGACACTACCGCCCATTTGGCTGGGGTCAATGCCGACGATTTCATAGAAGTTAATAGCAGTCAGAGCGCGGACGACAATCTTTCTGGCCGGAGGGATAAGCCGCCCTATTAATAATGCCGAAATGATGGTGCCTTCACGAACGCCGTAAAGCCCGCCAAGGAACACCAGCGAAAGTATTAACGCAGTGCTGACAAGTGTAACATCGAAAACAATTTTTACAGGCGGGAATGTGCCGCCCGGAATCTTGCTGACAATCGCCCATACAAGTGCCTCAGGTGACATGTTTATGAGGCGGGCTTCCATGTAGGTTGACAGTCCAAACGAGATTGCCAAGATGCTAAGCCCCATCATAGCAAGCTGTCCAAGGTATGTAGGCAGGCTGAAATCACCGATTAGGAATATCGCGAAGTTGATGAAGTAGCCGAATATGAACGAGAATATAATTTGTGAGAGGTTTTTTAGCTCGAAATCGCGCCGAAGGATGAGAATTTGCAGTATGATGAACGCCACAAGAACCCAAGTAAGTACAGTACCCGGAGGCATTTCGAGGATAAAGCTTATAACAAACGGAAGCGAGTTCACAGGCGGAATGCCAAGCTCAGAATTAAGCGCGAACGGTGCTCCAAGTGACAGTATGAACAATCCAACAATATAAACACCGATTTGCATAGCCAACCGTTTAGCCAAAATAACGCGCCCCCTAAAGATAACCTAGAGCATGAGTATAGTCTATTTGCCGAGTATTGTCAATTGCAGGGCGCGACGACCAAGGCGCATCGTTAAATAGGGTTGCAAAATAATTAAAAAACGTGTGGATTAAATCTTGAAAAAAGCATATACTTGTGTTACAATGTAATACAGAGGAGGCGATTGTATGCCGCATGTTTCTTTACGAGTTACGGATGAAGAAAAGAAGATGATGGATGCTTATGCCAAAGTGCATAGTATCAACCTGTCTGATGCTATCAAAGAAGCCTTTTTTCAAATGCTCGAATATGAGTACGACCTAAAGCTGATAGAAGAGCATAGAGAAAGAAAGGCACGAGGTGAAGTTAAGCTCTACACTCTCGATGAGATAGAAGAAGAGTTGGGGCTTACTGACTAATGGGTTATGATGTAAGGTTGACTGACGATGCCCAAAAAGACTTTAAAAAAATTGACCGCTATCAAGCCAAAATAATTACCGCATGGCTTAGGAAAAATCTGCAAGGTTGCGAAAATCCACGTTTATATGGTACGCCACTTCTATATGAAAGAAAAGGTGAGTGGCGGTATCGTGTGGGTTCGTATAGGCTGATAGCTGAGATACACGACAATATTGTGTTGATTGAAATAATCAGTGTAAGGCATAGGCGCGAAGTATACGACTGACCGACAATAGCAGATGAATAGTAATGTTGATGTATGGGGCTGCTTACGCAGCTCTTTTTGTTGTTTGTATAAAATTTGGGATAATTGCCAAAATATCTATAATGAACAACAACTAAGGAGGACATCATGAGACGTATATTGAAGCAAACCATAATGCCTATGCTGTTGGCAATTTTGTTACTTATGGGTATGGCAATTCCGGTGGCAGGCACAGCAGTGGGGAGCAGCGGAGCGGTGGCATTTGTGCGCACCCGGACAGATACATTCGCATGGCAGGCGCAGCCGCCCGAACTTGTATTTAACGACTTGCAGGCGGCGATTGACCATGTATTCGGGCTTGGCGGCGGGCAGGTGCGTGTTGCCAAGGGTGTATATACTCCAAGTGAGAAAGGCGGACATTTTGTCCTGCGCAACGGAGTGCTTGTCAGCGGCGGCTTCATGGGTGATGAAAGCAGTGATATCCCTGCGTGGCGTGGCAGCACAGTACCCGAGCAGCAGACCGTACTGCGCCCGAACGGCGGGCATATCTTCAAGCATGTAGAAGAGGACACGTTGGGTGAGACGGCCGTGCTTGAAAATGTGACGCTGACAGGTGCGCGTGGCTGCAGCGCGGTTTCTAATTCGGGTGCGCATCCGACGTTTGTGGGTGTGACATTTTCGGACAACGAAGCCGAGTACGGCGCGGCGATGCACAACTTTTTCAGCAATCCGATGATAATTGAGGCCGTGTTTAGCGGTAACAAGGCAAGTGCGGGCGGAGGCGCAATCAACAATGTGTCAAGCTCACCAACCATAAGGGATTCCGAGTTCACAGCGAACAGTTCGCAGGGCGCAGGCGGCGCAGTGCTGAACAGTTCCTCACGCCCAACATTTAACGGTGCGACATTTGTTGAAAATGAGGCAGGACACGACGGCGGCGCACTTGCCGCCATAAATGACAGCCATGTACTGTTTTACAACTCGCGGTTCTCGCGTAATAAGTCGAAACGGTACGGCGGAGCGGTAAGCGCGGAAGGCGGCGTACTGAGCCTGTTCAATGCGAATTTTAGCGGGAATATCGGTTTGTTTGGCGGAGCGAAGTATTTATCACACGCATACTCGAACAGTGTCAACGCCAGCTTTTTCGGCAACAGTGCCAAGCATGGCGGCGCGGCTTATGCCGACAACTCAGAGGTCGGCTACATCAACACGTATTTCTTCCGCAATGCATCGGAAGCTAATGGCGGCGCGATATACGGCAACTTAGCCCAATTCAGGACGTACAACACGCATCTGCTTGAAAACAGAGCGCAAGGGCGCGGCGGCGGATTGTATAACTCAGGCGGGAGCCTGCTGGCGGTTAATACGCTGTTTGTGCTGAACCACGGAGAAGGCGACGGAGGTGCGCTCTACAGCGAATCCGCCGCCAGTGCCGACAGCCGCCTGGAAGTCATAAACTCGACAATAGCGAACAATACAAGCCGTGGCAATGGGGGAGGTGTCGCCACGGCTGATTATTTCGTGGCGGTACGCAACTCGATAATCAGCGGAAACACAGGCGAGGATATCTCTGCACGCGGAATAAGCCAAACGCAGACGGCTTCGGCGGTTCTGCGCAACACAATTGTGGGCAGCCGCTTTTATGACCGCGAGGGCGTATCCGATGAAGCAGCTTTCGATGCCGACAAGCACCTGAACCGTGAATTCAGGCCGATAGGCGAGGGTAATCCGGCAATTGGCAGCGGCGATAATGCCGTATTCACCGAAGTATTCTCAAACCTCAACATATTATTCGGCGCGGGGCGCACTCTTCGCGCATACGACCTCCACGGAGGCGACAGAATCGCAAGCGGCGAAACCATCGACCTTGGTGCGCTGCAAAGTTCGGCAGCAACTGCCGAAATATCCGCGCCAACGCCAGTAATCAACGCACGTACGGCACTTGGGCAGACAGCCTCCGCAACACGCGTCGCAAGCTCGGTATATCTCACGGCGCATGTTGATGTAACCGATATGGACAACTTCCCATTCGTCCGCCGCAACGGATTCATGCCTTTCGAGATTTATATTGAAGATAAATATGGACAAGAACTTTACAGCGGTACGAAAATAGAGTATAATTCAGGGGAATATAATTTTTGGAGCAGTCTGCCCGGTGCGGCGGAAAGCGCACGTGCGCAGGTAATGCTTGAAATAGAGCGCGACGGCCCGCGTGTTACCACTGTTTCGTTCGGCGAAGGGGTGGAGTTTTCGTCCGTGCCGATAGACGTTCAGCGCGTGGAGATTACCTTCGCGAGCGATGTCAGAAGCGGCGGGCAGCATACCAAGGTGCGCTTGTTCACAATCGAATCCGAGGGTGACGGGCGTGAGCGTGAGCTTGAACTCGCGAA
>Ga0136643_10017108_pt1 | contig 10909 bp, 7 predicted proteins | sample TergutLab28metaG_FD_96883 | JGI IMG/M metagenome (GOLD analysis project Ga0136643, IMG submission 96883) | Labiotermes labralis P1 segment gut microbial communities from Petit-Saut dam, French Guiana - Lab288 P1 (version 3) (version 3) | ecosystem: Host-associated > Arthropoda: Insects >... | reverse complement strand
TTTATCTCAGTAATTAACCAACTTGATGCACAAAATTTTTGTTTTACAATAAGTTTATTTCATGCCTCTACATGTTTCAAGCACATGTGCTCATCATCAGGAAGTCAAAATTGCATTACACAGTCTCTGGTATGATGAGCACATGTGCTCGAAACATGTAGAGGCATGAAATAAAACTTATTGTGAAACAAAATTTGTGCATCAAGTTGGTTAAATACTGAGACAAATATGCTGAGATGCACGGTCAGCAAAACGTCAAAAAATGCATCACCTAATATGCAATAAAATATTTTAATTCTTTCTTCATTACTTTTCTCTTTGATGTCGGTTTAGCCTACGAATTTCAATTTTAAATGAAAGTCTGAACACAATTCTCCCAGGCTGCTCTTATTCTGTCGTTTTTCGTCAAAATCAGTGGTTTCGATCCTCCCTTAACATTGACGGGAAAAGAAGGCAGTGAAGGAAACAGTCACCAGCGCTTGAAGCATCTAAACTGATGGGCTTGGAAAGTGAAACAAAAGAAGTAACCTATGCGTTAATTGTCTTTGTCTTTAAAAAACACTTCCTGCACATCATCGATTGTATAGCTTCAAATAAACCATGACGAATTGTAAAGACTGTGAAAAGAAACGGCCATAACTTACTTCGAGCTGCCACAACAGCAATGAGGAGATTCATATTTATTACTATGGTGACCAAACCACAAAATATGAGGGTGGTCAGACACGTAAGAACCCTGATACTCACGATAACTGCACAAGATATCACTTGGAAGCTCTACTCATACTGTACATAAAGATACCGGAAGAAACGGGGTATGAGTGCTCTGGGTTGATTATTCTGGTTCTGGATGGGAATTGATAGCATAATATTTTACACACGACAGTAAACACTTTGTTCAGTCTTGGTACGTGGTATTCCTTTGTGCTTCCTAAACTGGATCAAAGAAGTTTTCATTCCGTCTACATAATCATACCAAAAAACAGTCCTTCTTGTTTAAAATATAAGCTTAGCTACACGTTTCGGCTTTAAAGTATGTCATCCTCACGCTAACAACTATAGAAGTGTAAAAATACAAAAATGACCTTATATATATATATATATATATATATTTATGGGGACAGCGGTAGCACAGTGGTTAAGGTGCTGTGCTACAAATCGGAAAGTCGCTGGTTCGATCGCACTATGGCCCTGAGGTCAACTCAGCCTGTAACGGAAATGAGTACCAGGAATATTTCCTGGGGGTAAAGGTGGCCGGTGCGTAAGGCTGACAACCTACCACCATCCTGTGCCTTTGTCACGAAATCTGGGAACCTTAACTTCCCGGAACCCTCTGTGCCACTCCTGGCCCGTAACGGGACTCCTTCACACACACACACACACACACACACACACACACACATATATATATATATATATATATATCGAAGAAACTGACAGAGAAGTTTCACACCTTACAAGTCTGTTGTTTGCGCTGTGTAGCCTTAGGTTTGGGGTATTTATTATATGTTGTTAAGGTTCTGTAAGGTTTAATTCTTTAAAAACTCCTAAAACATTTTTGAACCCATATATTAGTAATATATTTCTTCCCATACTATTTAAGTATGATTATTACGTATTATCAATTTTAATAATGTCTTTTTCTTCTTAATTTTCTTTTTGTCTTTTGCTGTCGTCTTTACGTATGGAGCAAACCGTTGTTCCTCTTTCGGAGGAAAACGTTGACTAAATTCTGCATGAACTTTAGTGTTGTTCAAGTCTGACTTGCTTTTGTCTTAGATAATATTATGTGCGGTGAATACCCTTGTCATTCGATATGCAATACTTTGAATGCCAACTTTTCCTTGTTGATTAAAAGCTCCCCAGATAAGGTCCTTGTTACAGCTTGTAGGCTGTACACTGTGGCAGCAGGGAGAAAACTTCAGTTCCTGTATTGTGAGAAACTGCTAAACTTCTGACCAACTGTCAACTTTTAAAGAAGCTTTATGTTTCAGCGAGGTGGGTTGTTGGGTTGTTATTCTAAACATGCCTGAAAAGACGAGTAAAACAAAAGAAACCTCAAAAATAGAGAGCCTTCGTAGCAGTGAACCGAACCTGATACCATCAACACACGAGTCACAGTTGGTGAATAGGCCTAATTGATTCCTGGCTCCGTGTAATGTTGCTTTTGCTTATCAGGTTGCAACAGAAAGTACCTCGATTTATTTCCATATCAAACGTCATCGGTATCGATATATAATCCCCCTATTATTTAGAAACGTGTAATTTAAACAGAAACCAGTCAATATTTAACCAAAATAGCCGCACAGATATTTAAGTATTCACTAATGTCAAGCGGTCGTAAAAAGTAATTGCATGGAATATCCTGCTCTCTAATTGGCAAGCTTAATGTGTAATTATTTTTTTAATGCTATTTAAAATTCTGCCCGAGATTCGGGGGTGGGATGTTATATACTGCTATGCAGATGGCATTTTGTTCTGCTAATGTTACATGTCGTGCAATGTAATGTGCTGTCAGCAGTTTTGTGTGTGCTCTTGAGCAAGGAGTGAAGTCTGTAATTTTCTGTTATTCCAGCAAATGGGAGGAATGTACTAGAGGAAAAATTGTCGTAGATATTGCATGTGAGCTCATATATGTTGTAACAATTCCAAGCACTGTGGTTAGTATATCTACCGCCAGATTTAATGGTTAATCCCTCTAAATTTCTTCCCAGATAATGTATACAAGTGTTTCATATGTCTCGCAGGAAACGAGGCATTGCTGTAATAAACGGCTTGAACTAAATAGTATTTGGCAGAAATCCATGGCCCTTTCAGTACATTACATCAAAACGTTCGCCTAAGTGCTGCCCTCCCAAATGTTATTATCAAACTTCATCTTCCTTACTTTTAACTCTGCCGCGTTTTCAACGCTGTCCGTCAATTTACTTTGTCAATTCCCAACATTTACCTTGTCCAGAATATACGTTTACACAAGCAAAAGCAGTTACTGTCTGGAAACTTTCAGAGCCTTAAAATAGTCTTTAAGTTCCCCTCTACCCCTAACCCCCCCCCCCCATCCCGCACACTCTTTCTTCTTAACTGAAGAATAAAATCCAACTAGATGCCACTTATTACTTTATCATGCTTATGTTAGGCTCAACATGTTTCGGGCACCATTATGCCCATCATCGGGAGCTCACGACGATAGCGTTGGTTACCACATAGGCCTTCTGCCTGTAAGAGCCTTCGGTCCGGACATTTATCCATCCTGCCTGCACTTAACCTCCAACCAGCAGCAACTAGAGAACCAGACGGCCTATGTGATAACCAACGATATCGTCGTGAGCTCCCGATGATGGGCATAATGGTGCCCGAAACATGTTGAGTCTAACATAAGCATAATAAAGTAATAAGTGGCATCTAGTTTGATTTTATTCTTCAGTTATCAAGATGATGCACAGTCCAATACACATCAAATTTACACTTTATTCTTCTCCCCTGTGTTAACGAGCAGGATGTTGTAGCGGCTATGTCAGAAACGCATTCTGGAAGTTTCCATTTAAAGTCTGCTCCGAAACGTCGGATACATTGATAGGGATATTCGTGGTTGTATTTAATCTTGCCTCAGAATGAGTTATAGTACTAAGGTTGGGCAATGACAGTGTTATTTTGCAATCCTGCCTCATACGTCACATATGGCAAACCACACAATCCTTTGACTACAGTCAGAGGCAATGACACTGTGTTAAATTGGACCGTCATCTCCATGTTGTACAGGGCTGACTAATTAACTGCAGGAAACAGATTCTTTCTTGGGAATTGTACTTCCAAAGTTAGTCAAGAAACTTTTAGCGTTTTATGGAACCCAGGGATTCACTACCGTGGCTACAGGAGCCCTCCACCTGTTCGTATCCTGATCCAGATCAAGCCAGTAAAAGCCCCCATCCTCATTCATTTAATATCAACTTAATATTAACTTCCAATCTGCGTCTAGGCCTTTCAAGTGGGATCCCTTCACTTCAGATTTCTCACCAAAACGTTTCATGCATCACTCCTCTTCCCCATAATTTCTACATTTCCCGCCCATTTATTCTGTTTGATTTGAACACTCGCATGACATTTGGTAGGAAATACAAGTCACGAAGCTTCTCATTATGCAATTTCCACAAGTTACCTGCTACCTTGCCACTTATCGTCAAAAATCTTCAGCCTGTGTTTCTCACACAGTGTGTGAAACCAAGTTTCCCACCCGTACAAAACAACAGGCAAAAGTATGTATACGTAAATTTTAAGTTTAATTTTTTTCCACAGGATTAAGCTTATTAAGATCACAGATCTGATATAATTGATTTTTAGACAGGACATCCCCATTTAGTTTGAAATAGACGTATATACAGAAAAGAAACAGGATCACAGTCTACGCACAGTTTATCTTACATAGGCTATAAAAACAACTACATGTTTTAGCTATACATATGTAGCCATCATGACCTACACTTACTGAATTAGAGTTTCGTAGCTCGTACGGTAATTCCTCTAATCTGCTAAGCACGTAATTGGATTCCTGTCGCAAAACATCGTATTTGGTTAGCAATACAATTATCGTGAGGTATCTCTTCCAATAATAACTATTTACAGTACAGCGAAGTCTTCATGGAAAATCAGCAGCGTTAACGTTCACTCCAGACCACGATGTAAAGACTTGCTGTACCTCTGTTATCAGAATAAATATTAGTTTTACACTAAATTTGACACTCCTGAACAACCGAGGAGATTTCATGTTCTCATATATGCCATGGAAGCGTCAAAATTTACACTTATGAGCGTACCGATTTATAGGATAAGGTAATGATTAAATAACTCCACGACGTACTGTCGCTAGTGAGAAGCCGATAGTCGCTCATTTCATCAAAGAATTTCCCGCATTCTATCAGACACAAAAGTTCATTTAGATTTTTACCACAAAAATCTGAAGTTGGACCTTACCAGAAGAGAGTAGAAGCCAATATACGTGCTCGTACTATTTCTTTCGTTTTTGTATTATCCTTTATAAGTATGTTTCCACAGATGTATCTTTCCTTCAGGTTGACCGACAAACATTTTATTATAATAATAATAATAATAAACTGCAATTGGGTTGTCACCCGGTGGCAGTGGTTATTTTACATATATTCAAAATATGAAACTGGTCGGGAGGGCTACGTGAGAAGCATGTAGTGGCAACTTGAATCTTGGGAACCATCTCAGCATTTGTTTATAGACACAGGGAAACCAAAAAAACCTGTGTCGAGGTGGCCGGTCACAGAACCTTCCGAATACTGACTTCTAGCCAGCAGTCCGGCATCTAAAATACGCATTTAGGTTCTTTGTATGTACATTTCAATTATTTCTGTAATTTTATATTCACACTACTATAGCATATTTCCTGAACCATAGAATGCTTTGGTAAAGAGGTTATAAGACGCCAGTGAATTTGAAATAGGCACAGTATAAGGGATATATATATATATATATATAATTTGTTTTGTCGGTTAGTAACATTGACAGTCAATTTGTAGACAGTAAGTAAATTATTCTGTGGGTCCGTTAGATGAAGTAACGTATTACCGGTCGCAGCTGAATTGTGTAATGACGTATTGTAAATCATGCAATAATGAGTCAGAAACTCATTAGCTTAGCTGGTTATGGCGTCGTAAAGAAACACGTGGTCTCTGACAGTTCGCTGCTACTCGACTGGCGACGACAGAGATTGGTTCTCTCTTTACTACTTCACTTCCATCATCGTAACCATACAGTAGAAAAAGAATGGCTAGAAACACTGCAAATGCTGTACTCCTTGACGTAGTTGACGTAAATGAGCAAAGTGTCTTTACTTTAAAAATGCCCCATGTTTTTACGGTACAAGCTTGTGATTTTACTGCAGCGCATAGGGAAAATGCGGCCTGTTTCACGCCGATACGCATGAAAATCACAAATGCTCAACAGCAGGTCTCATAACGAATTTCACGAAAATCGGAAAATAAATGTGCACAAGAAGGACAAAAGTTCAACAAACTCCTAAGTAAAATTATGGATTTTGCTGTGTCAATTAAAACCTAACTGAATGTGCTCTCTGACTATTTGGAGATTTGTATTTTGATTTATAACCAAATGGTTCAAAGTACGAGGGAGATTCAAACGAAAACCTTAAAAGTGCGATAAAAAATTCGAAACACAGCTCGATTGTCTGTAGTAAGTTGACAACAATGATACTGATGGTTTGAAGAGTGACCGACACGTGGCAGTACAATGCAGGAATGCAGCACGAAGGCGCAGTAGTAGTGTAAAGATGGCGGCCCCGCTTTCAACATGCAATTTAAGGCCTTCATGTGACTCACCCTCGTATGAAACGATCAGGTGTGTATTCATGTGCAATGTCACGTAAGGCGCAACTGTCACTCAGCCAACTTTGTGTGCGCCTTATTTAAACCCAAGTAATTTTTTTTTTAATATTGTTTCCTGAAGTAGGGTAAGATGATTTGAAAAACCAGCCATAAATCACATTAGAACTCGCAGACGAACTCTGCAACTCCATTAACGCGGACCTCCGTTACGGAGTTGTTGCTGGTCTGGCGTGTTGTCTTGAAGCTGTTGAACAAATCAGCAGTGGGTAAACGGAAGCCTTTTGTTCAGTTTTGTTTTTCAAGGACCGAATATAAGAACGAAAATAGAATATCATGTTTAATGAAATTTGCATTCTTAAACAAACAACACATTATTTTGTGGCGAAACTTATAGAAGGGTCCATTCTGTCAAGCTTTTTGAAATAATTTTTTGTAGAATTTCTTAAATCTGTGGGTTTATTCCCCGGTCTAATTAAGGTAAATAGCACCCCATTGCGCGGCACAGCTACGGACAACTTAATACAAGCTTTTTGGACACTGAAGTTTCAGAATTGGTGGACATATAACAAAAATCAGCTTCTTAAACAACTGCTTAGAAAATAGTTAGATCGAGGGGGTGGGTCCAGTCATTGTACTTTCTTCGGGAACCACAAATTTGAAGACGTGTCACTAAGATAGTGACCTGCTAAGTGAAGGTTTTCATCATGAATATAATAACACCTGAAAAGATTTTTCTGTGGGCTGGGAGGAAATCTCAGTCGATATAGCGACTCGTTACGGTCTGAACGGTCCGAGGATCGAATCACGGTGTGGGCGAGAGATTTTCCGCTTCCATACAGACCGGCCCTGGACCCAGCCAGTCTCCTATAACAGTGGCTACGGGGTCATTCCCGGGGGTAACGTGGCCGCAGCGTGACGTTAACCACCCACTCCCATCTAGCAGCAAGGTTTAAGAAATGGTAGAGGTGTACCTTTACATCCCCTCTGTGCCTTCATGGCAAGTTAGAGGCAGAAGTTTACCTTTATATTTTACCTTTATGTGGGTCGGGTAGCTCAGTCGGTATAACGACTGAACTACGGGCTGGACGGTCCGGGATCGAATCCCGGTGGGGACGAGATTTTCCGCCCGTCCACACCGAACCTAATACCCACCCAGCCTCCTGTAAAATGGGTACCGGGTCTTTCCCGAGGATAAAGTGCGGCCGGGGCATGCTGCTGACCACTGACCCCCTTCTAGTGCCGCGGACATGGAAGAGTAGAGCTATACCTCTACCCACCCTCTGGGCCACACCGGGCCCATAACGGGATCACTTTACCTTTACCTTTATATTTTTCTTCATATATTAAATTTTCACGTGATGTCTTTTTTTTTTATTTTATTACTAGCTGTGCATGCCGCTCCGTGATTTGTCTTCCATACCTCTTGTGGTTAGAAAACAGAACGACTGGACATATTTCATACCGTCCGTACAACTGGCTAGTGACAGACACTGCTTTATTATAGCACTTGTGATTTATAACTGCCACATCTGCACGAACTCCACCTGATGAGGGGTTCCTCAACTATAGGAAACGGGTCCCACAATGAATCCCCGTCTGTTTCCCGTAAGTTAAATGTCGATTGTAATAGTATCGAGAGGAATTACCTACTCATCCGGCTATTTTTAGAATCTTACTCCAGTACTTTGTAGGCAAATATAAATTGAATATTATTTTCTGGGACAGTGCAGCTGTAAATCCAGGTCTGAGGATCGCGTTGCAGCCTGCCCAGCAAGGGTGTGTGCAACTTCGCAATAAAATTTGTTGTACTGTCTGCCTATACATGTGGCTCATGCAATTCCTTATAATTTATAGGCCAATACTACTCTAGGTTCTTTGCACAGATATACATGAAATCAGTACATTAAATAACGTACCAAAACATCTGTTAGCATGCTAGTCCGATCCCATGTTTTATCACAAAAATTACACAATTCGTTTTGATAGTACTTTTTTTTAGCGTCGATATTAGATATTGGTGTTTTTCTGCTTAACACTATAATCAGATTTAACATAGTGGCATACCGTAAACACAGAAAAGTCAGAACACGGAAACAAATATGCATTTAATTAAGGAAGAAAATTCGATCAGAGTTCAAATATGATGTATAAATTTTAAAATGAATAGGGTGGTTGTAAATACGATAATTAGTATTAAATTCTCAATAACGCATTTCTATGTGTTAAGGCGAAGGATATAACCAATTCTTTAATGCAAAATACAGAAATACTAATAAGCGAATAAGCAATAAAAAGCAAAGTACAATAATACCGTCCGTCTGCATGCCATGAGGAAAAATGTGGGAAATGATTTGCAGCTCCGCTTTCCTTTAACTTCTACAGTAGGAAAACGGGAATTGTTAGGTTAATGCTGTGGCCGTTTTAATCCACACACCTACTGAATAAGAGGCAAGGTGGCCCCAGAGCCGGTCTGGATGTTTTGGAGGCGAGAACAATTCTTTGTTCCTTTCGGAAATCGAGCCAAGATACCTCAGTTGCCCGGTCCGTAGCTTAGTCACTAAATATACCACGCTTCTTCAGTTCCTTACTCCATAAAATAGTACACAAAATTAACAACTGCAATCTTTACTTTTCATTTACCTTAATGTAGCCTTTTTGTATATTCACAGTCTTTAATAGAGCAGATTATACTGTAGGGCAATACCGCTAAAAACCGGTTCTGCTCAACAATCCATGCTGAATGACACCCCCCTCCCGCCCCCCAAAAATTAAGAAGTATGTCGAACATTTTAGTCTCATTTCCGATGGGTAAAGTGGGCAGGGTACGAAGATAACCAATTACCTCCATATAGATAGGGAATTAGTGGAGCTGTACCCCATTTTCCAATATGACTTTATGGCCCGCACATGGAACACTAATAACGATTCAGGTTTCAGTATTATACCACCGACAGACAGATGTTTGGAAACAACTGGTCACGAAATAAAGGGGTGATTTTTAGTGTACTTTGAATGAACTCTTGTACATTACTTTCGCTGATATTTCCATTGCTTTACACTTGGTGTAAAACGTCGGTCTTGTCGACGTCACCATGCCTCCTTACGTCCTTACGTCCTTACGCCACAATTTTGACTCTTTATGAATAGGAAGGACGAGTTAGTTGACTCTTTTTTGTAACCAATCAAAATGTTTCACACAACTATCAGCACAAAAGGAAATTGCACAAATTTAGTAAAGAATACCCAAGGGAAGAGACGGAAACAACACAAACAAAGTCATATTGATTAATTCCTTTTCTACATAAAAGTATATAAACTAATTTTGACTCTTTATGAATAGGAAGGACGAGTTGCTTGACTCTTTTTTTGTAACCAATCAAAATGTTTCACACAGTTATCAGCACAAAAGGAAATCGCACAAATTTAGTAACGAATACCCAAGGGAAGAGATGGAAACAACACAAACAAAGTCATATTGATTAATTTCTTTTCTACATAAAAGTATATAAACTAATTCCATATTGAATTTTATAATATAAAATGAGATAAACTAATAGTGCTTCAAATTTTGTGCGGAAGGGGGCAAAAATCACAACGTTCCATTCATAAATTACTGTTTTGATCAGCGAAATTTCTTCGTTGATCAGATTTTGTCTTCAGGACGTGGTTGTCTGTCAGTTGGTGATGAAATTACTCGCACTTCATGGAAACAAGAAATTCATTACCGGGTGTACAGCAGTCTGATACTTGTCCCTTTCCTGCCCCAAGTTTAATCCGTTCCACACCACGCATTCTTCCGTATTTCTTTCAGATTGATTAATATTATCATTATATCTCCGAAGTGATGTTTTACTTGAGGCACTGTGACCAAAATTTTGGTTGCCTTTCTTATCTGCCCTTAAAACAAATGGTGTAGCCCGCTGTAAAACAATTTCACGCCTGCAGCAGTAATAGTGCATTCACATGCTTACCGAACTGCTATCCACTCGGTGTGTATGGTTCAGTAAGTTCGCCGTGATGGTGGAGCAACTTCTCCGTCACAGCGGTCTGGCGGGTATGCCTGAACCGAAGGGGCACTCTCATTAATGCACAAAGTTAAAAAAAAAGTTCTCTTTTCAGTTCGTATTGTTGATTAATGGTGATTTTAAGCACAACATGCTATATAATTAAGTTATATTAACTACTGACACTATAAATCGTAGTTTATACTTAATTAATTCTGTTGTTCTATGAATTGTTTGTGTGTGAATGTGTATTGTACTGCTGCCACCGGGTGTCGTCCCAATTGCAGTTAACAAATATATCATAAAGATGATACTTACTCCATATTTAATTACCTTGTGGAGCAGAGTCCATCTTGAGAACCTAACAGGCTTTAAGTAGTCAAGAAATTCCCCACATTTTATGGAACCCGAAGGTTCATTACCGCAGTCACAAATGTCCGCCACCTGGCCCTTTCCTGAGCCAGCTTGATCCCTTCCACACTCCCCATCCCACTTCCTGAAGATCCAGCTTAATATTATTCTCCCATCTACGCCTGGTTC
>Ga0136643_10017104_pt1 | contig 10911 bp, 15 predicted proteins | sample TergutLab28metaG_FD_96883 | JGI IMG/M metagenome (GOLD analysis project Ga0136643, IMG submission 96883) | Labiotermes labralis P1 segment gut microbial communities from Petit-Saut dam, French Guiana - Lab288 P1 (version 3) (version 3) | ecosystem: Host-associated > Arthropoda: Insects >... | reverse complement strand
CGTTGCGCTGACCACGTGACACCCCCTCTATCCGCAAAAGTTGGCACTAACTTCGCCGACCGGCGGCGGCCGCTCTGTCGGTATAGTTCGCGTGCGGACTAAGGCCACGGAGTTTAGTTTTTAAGTAAATGATTAAGTAATGAAACAAATACAGTTTTTAGAATTACGAAAAATGCTTCCCCTTCTTTGAATTTTCCTTTATACATAAAAGAGTAATAGCCTCTTCAGATTGAAGAAACCAGGGATTATAACGGCGAATCTTCCAACTAACACATTTTCAAACAACCTATTATCTTACCACACGCATCTGTAAAGCTAAACCGTTACAACTGACGTTTTTTACTCCATCTTGTGATGAGATGTGATAATAATCTCTATTCTTCGCGTGTAATTAATTTCTTCCTAAACCTGATCCATCTCCTTGTGAGAAAGGCAGCAAAACCCCGCAAGTTTAGAGATCCCACGGCACAATAAATATAACATTGTTCAGCACTCAGGTCACTATTCTTTAAGGAGTTGCACATAGACATTAAAACGGGCCGTGTTTTAAGTTCAGACTACAATGTAAAATGCGTCCATATGTAATTAAATTCTTAAGCTTAGATGAAGTACTATGTTTGTATAAGGCAGTGTTTCAGTTCAATTTAACCATATTTATCGAATGGCATTGTCGATTTACTGAAGGCCTTGATAAATGCAGCTTGACATATGTAACTGTGGAACAGACCGCAGCCAGAACATGATATACTCATTAAGTACAGGGAGCAAAAACCCATATGGGCGTGAAAGTATTGTTGCTTTTATATCCTATTCAGAATGTTACAGGTAAATGCTGTGAAGATGACGAATCTAACTTGAAGCACATTTAAAAAGAATCGCAAAAAGTGACCGTAACCTTCGTCACGTATGTCCTTTTGTCTTCATGGAAAATGTCGGCACCAACTAAAAGAATTATTGTGAAATGCGACGTCCGGATTTCTTTTTTTTTTTTAGAGAACTGTGGACAAAATTAAATTTTGTTGGGCTCTTACTAAAATTAAAAAAAAAAAGCCACATGCATATCTACCTAAATTTACGAAAATATCTCTCTGAATTTCCTCTAGCTTTAAGAAAACCGGGAAAAAGCTGCGATAAAAACTGAAAAACAAACTTTACGTCAAGCAAGTTTTAAGGAAAATCTTGTCTTTTACAAAATAATAACAAGAAATACGGTAGACTCAAACAGGCTAGACAAATAGTTGACCATATGTATATAGATGGCCTATCGTGTTTCATAGATTCGATTTGCATGCTTGGTAGCTGAAAAAAATATAAAACATGCTCTTGATCTACGGTCAGACGTAGGAAAACCAAGAAATTGCTCTACGAATTACCAGCCATTTGGATACCTTTAGCCGTATTGTACATATATAGTAAACCATGAAGATCCAGCAGTCTTTATTTCAATGCATTCTGTCTACTATGTGATTTCTGGTACAATATACAGTAGTAAAAGCGGGAAGAGAGTATGAATTAGTCGGAACGCTATTTCTTTTCAAAAAAGGTAAGCATATGTAAAGCTGATAGAACTGGGTCAGTAAAAACAAGTGTACATATGAAGATACAAGGAAAACAACGCTCAACAATGCCAGACTATTCGTACATTTTCCAACCTGTTGGTTCTTTAAGAAACCCGGAGTTTTTTTTTATGTTATCCGACAAAATTCAAGTCGAAAATAAATTAGCAGAGTGCCCGTTGGCAAAGTCTGTGTCTCATTTTGTGACACATTTCAATATACCTGCAGCACAGCTCTTATGTCTTTTAGATTTAGAAAGCCGCGTCATGAGAATAACAAAATTATGATGAAATGTAATTCAGTGGCTACTTGCATATAATAAAGATGTTCATTTTGCATATTATAAAGTGCCTAGACCGCCTCTGAGGCCTAAAAGGTGGCAAGAACTCTCACGCTACCAAAGGCGTGAAGGTGACAACTAGCCTCCATGTTGAAACTAAGAATGTATGGAGCTACACCGCCACTACCTGTACGTGTTCATGGTGTGGTTTTTAGAGTAGCGTAGGGACACCTTTACCTGTGCCTTCTGTACGAACCAACGATAATCAGTATGATAAGTCTTTTAAAGGCAAATTAAGACACTGGTTTGAGATTAATAAAGGAAAATAAAAGCAAACTGTTGTTCACACTTCATAGTTGGAATCCAAGACGTACATACATACATTTATGTCTTGAAAATTTAGCCAATAAGATGTACATGGGAACTAAAATAACTAATTAACAACAACAACAACAACAACGGCAGTAGCGACGTCACCACCACCGTAATCAGTCTACTGTCTGCATGAGTTTGGTACTATTGGCTTATTTCGGCCGTCTAGTTATTCATGTTAAGAAATTGATACTGAATAGTAACATCAGTATCGGTGGCATTATCGATGTTTATTATGAAAGTAAGGACATTATGTTGTATATGAGTCTGCCGGATGTCACATCAGTGAATGTGGGGAATATTGTCTTCTGGAGCATGAAAGTGTCGTCTGTTAGAAAGTTGCTGCATTTCGGAGAAATATTCTACATCTATTTTCAGGAGATGGACAAAATGTGTCCTTCCGAAATGTCGGTAAATTTCTACAAACTACAAAGCGTTATGGTCTCGAAGACAGCCTTGTTCATGAAACAGTAAGATAATTGGGCTGAGCGTACGTGCTGGTATAATGGAATCAAGAAAGTTATGGACTTAACGACTAGGGTTCCTTTTTGACGGGAGTAGAGGGTATTTCTTTTTCCCCACGTCCAGAAAGGTTCTTTCGCGGGAACAAAGCGGTCTAAGCGTGAAAATGAGTGTTCACCTCGGTCTATTATAGTGCTGTAGTCTGTACGTAACCCTTGGAAGTACGCAAATTAGAAACATGAGATATTATAGGCTTATATATACGTGTTCAGTGGCGTAGCTAGGTTTTGGTGTCCGGGACGAGTAATCACAATGGCCAACTGTAACAGAAATTATGAACTTAGAACACAGAGTTATTTATTAAATTTAATTTACTTTGTCATATATACATATACAAATACATTCCATGGATCCATAGCTGTGTCACAAAGAGAGTAGGATATGGAACAAGTCATAAATACGTAAATATACGCGTCTTTAGGGTGTAAAATAGCATAAATATTTGACAGAAAAGTGTTATAGTTCATTTTTACACATAAAAAATTCATCTACAGAGTAACAGGAGTGTGCATTTGAGCATTTTATTAAGGATGTTTTAAATTTTGCCTTATCATTCTTTAGGATTGTCAGACACTACATTTTTTGTCAACTATTTTGCAAGCAAAAAATCATATTTTTTTATTTAAAATATTCATTTTGGCTACCATTTTGCTGTTCCTTGGAAAAAAAGAAATTCCTACAGTATACTGGTAAAAAACAAGCTGAAATTGCCACATAAAAACAGTTCACTGGAAACTGTTCTGTCAACTTAACTGGTATGGAAATGCTACAGGACTGCAAAATCCAGTGAAATTGTCCTGTGTCGACCATTACGAATCTTGAATGGTTTAACACGTAGTGATTGTACCAGATAGTTAGTGCGTCGTGTTGATTGTAGTTAAAGGAGTCGAAAATAAAGTACGACGATGATAGAAATGTGTTTGTATTTCGTAATTTGATTGTCTGTCAGATTGCAAATTGAATTTCCTGCCATCTGTTGACGCGGATGCGGTATTACGTGGGGACCATCGAGATAAGTAACTATTCCATGGTAGCTGTAGTAGCTGAGGTTGTATGTGAAGTTTATAGTCTACGTTCAACGGAGGCGATAACAATCCAGAAGAGTGAAAACATGGCTTCCTGGATATCAGCTAGGTTTCTTTTAAGTCCCGGTAAGGAACTGCAAATCTCTCTGTAATTATATAGTGGGAAAATGTTATGTAGTGACCTGATGGATTGGCATTATGTTTAATTTGGCTTTTCGTAAGACTTCGGGGCGTCTAGGTCTGTGGTTCGATAGCGTAACTGTTAGCGGCGTGTTTTGAGGTTATGTAACGCTACTCTCTCTATTCACGCGGGTTATGGTCTGTTTCATAAGTAAGGTATTCTCTTGTTTTTTACTTAGGTGTTTAGGAGTTTCGCAAAGTCTGTTTCATTACGCATGCAATTGGGATTGGTACCATGTATCATTAAGTCATCTGCGGGTGACCATGAAACAACATTTGGTAAAAAAAAAATCCGTAAATAAGGAATAAAGATTATGCTGTTTTTTTATGAGCGTGGTGTATATGCAGCAGACGTGGGGCTACGAGCACTATATATATATATATATATATATATATATATATATGTGTGTGTGTGTGTGTATAATGTCTGTGTATCAAGTATTAATAGGGTGTGGTTACAATATGCATAATCTTTAGATGGAGAAATGTCATATTCCTTGTTGTGTTTACGTTTTGATACCTCACATAGAAAATTGAGATCTAATACAGAATAGGAGCCCCACTTGTACATTCAACAACACTTGAAAATATGTTGTATGTGCACCAGAAGAAACATATATGATTGAATGTGTTAATACAGTGATAATGTGTGTATTGTAGTTTATGGCTTGGAGTGTGAGTTTGTTGTAATGGACACCATATTAAATGATGGTTGCCAGCATTGATAGTGTCTGTAACTTGCATAACACTTGTGAAAGTAAGTAAGGAATATATTCAGGAAGCTTAGGCATAATAAACTAATTTCCTGTGTGTGTCTGTCTCTGTTGGTAAATCCATCCAGCAGGCTTTGCAGGTAATACGATGAAACATGATGCTGACCCCTATGAGGGAGGAAGCCCCAAAAGTAAATCCATTCCACCAGGGTATGGGTTTGGCATCAGATGAACATCTCAGCTCCATAACAATATAAATTGTTGAGAAGCCTCAAAGAAAAGGGAGCTAGGGCCTGAAATTTGGCTGTCATGCCACAGTAGTAGTGGTAGTAATGAGATGAAACATGGTTGACACATTTGAGGAAGCTGTGGAGATGCTACTGAAGTGAAACATCAAAGCCTAACTTTGGTGGAATAAGTTATTTTCTTCACAATGCCAAATCTTTATAGATTAAGTTGTTGTTTTTGCATGTATGTTGGGTAGCAGTCACTAAAATGAAAATGTTAAACCTAGCCTAGCTGGAATAAATATTTTTATTTGATTTCTGTTTCTGTAAATCAAAAGGCTAGCTTTTCTTGAATGTAATTTGTATTCTAAATATATGTCAGCATCTGAAAATTTAGGTTGTCACTAATATGAAATATAACAGTGGATTATACCCAAGGTAGTGGATTAAGTTATTTTGTTGTCCTCATGTATCTTGACACGACAAGGCTGTGACTTAAATTTGTGTGAGTGTTGTGTTGGTGTGATCACAAATGTCTAAGCTGCAAGAAATAATGAAGAGTGACACACAGGTTTGTATTATACTTACACCAACATTTTAGTTAAAATGTAGTGTACTGCATGGTACACCATGGTATGGCGTGACCTCAGGTTGTGGATGGAGGAATGGCCTCCAATATGGAGGGTAGCTGCGAATATATTGAATAAGCAGTCGCAGACAGCCAGCAAGAGGTAGTCCTCCAGCTGGGGGTTGGGCAAGGTGCTGACAACTCTTCACCAAAAAAACTGGCTTTGTTGCGAAACAGACACATGTGACTCAGACCTAGACTTATACTTCGGTACGAACTAAGCAATGGAAAAGGGACATGAAATTCGGTACCTGAAATGTTAGGAGCCTGTAAAGGACAGGTTCGCTTACAACAGTAGCCAGGGAATTAGCAAGGTGTAAATTAGATGTAGTGGGTGTGCAGGAGGTTAGGTGGGACAAAAGGGGCACAGTAAGAGCAGGGGATTAAATTTTTTTCTATGGAAAAGGAAATGTAAAACATTAATTGAGCAGGATTTTTTGTACACCACAGAATAGTGTCAGCAGTTAAGAGAGTAGAGTTTGTTAGTGATAGGATGCCACATGTAGTTCTGAAATGTCACTGATGGAATATCATTATTTTGAATGCACATGCACCAATGCAGGAGAAAAATGATGATTCGAAAGACAGTTTTTATAAGGAATTATAGCAGGTTTTTTTTATCATTTTCCTAAGTGTCACATGAAAATTCTGTTAGGAGATTTCAATGCAAAAGTGGGGGGAGAGAATATTTTCAAACTGACAATTGGGAATGAGAGTCTACATCAGGATAGTAGTGATAATGGTGTTAGAATAGTAAACTTTGCCACATAAAAAAAGTTTGTTAAGAGCATGATGTTCCTGCACTGAAACATTCATAAGTACACCTGGACCTATACTGATGGGAAGACTCACAACCAGATAGATCACATATTGATAGACAGGGATGGCATTAAGAGTATACGCATTGTACGATCTGTCAAGGGAGCTGACTGTGATATTGATCACTATCTTGTGGTTGCAAAAGACAGGGAAAGATTGGCAGTAAGTAAACAAGCAGCGCAGAAGTTTGATGTGAAAAGATTTAATCTCAGTAAGCTAAATGAGCTGGAGGTTAGGAAACAGTATCGGATTAAGATCTTGAACAGGTTTGCAGCTCTTGGGAACTTAAGTGATAGTGACGACATAAATAGGGCTTGGGAGAACATTGGAGAAAATGTCAGCTAAAAAGAGCCTGGGTCTGTGTGAATTGAAGCAGCATAAACTATGGTTTGATGCAGAATGTTTACATATTTTAGATCAAAGGAAGCAGGCTAAAATGAATTGGTTACAGGATCCAAACCAAAGGAATGTAGATAATTTAAACAAAGTAAGACGTGAAGCTAGTAGACATTTCAAGAACGAAAAGGAGGAATATCCAAAAGCTAAAATTGGTGAACTTGAAACTAACAGTAAGTTAAAAAAATCAGAGACTTGTATAGGGGCATCATTGAATTCAAGAATGTTTACCAGCCTAGAACTAATGTAGTAAAGGATGAGAAGTGTGATTTGGTTACAGACTCACACAGTATTTTGGCTAGGTGGAGGAACCATTTCTTTCAGCTATTCAATGTACATGGGGTGCGTGATGTTAGGCAGACAGAAATACACAAAGCAGAACCACTTGTGCCTGAGCTGAATGTCGTTGAGGTTGAGATGGCTATTGAGAAACTAAAAACACACAAGTCATCAGGTATTGATCAAATCCCAGCTGAACTGATTAAAGCAGGGGGTAGAACAATTTGCTCTGAGATCCATAAACATATTAATTCTCTTTGGAATAAAGAGGAATTGCCTGAGGATTGGAAGGAGTCTATCATTGTACCTATTTATGAGAAGGGTGATAAAATAGATTGTTATTATAGAGGCATATCACTTTTGTCAATTCATACACAATTTTATCCAACATCCTGCTGTGAAAGCTAACTCCATATGCAGAGGAAATTATTTATGAATGTGGATTTCAACACTGTGGATCAACTACTAATCATATATTCTGTATTAGTCAAATACTTGAGAAAAAAATGGGAATACAATGCAGCAGTGCATCAGCTATTTATAGGCTTCAAGAAGGCTTATGATGCAGTTAAAAGGTAGGTTTGTATAGTATTCTCATTGAGTGTTGTATCCCCATGAAACTGGTAAGTTTAATACAAATGTGTCTCAATGAAACCTATAGCATGAGTCCAGTTAGGTAAGCATTTGTCTGACGTGTTTCCTATTAGCAATGGTTGGAAACAAGTAGATGCTTTATCTCCATTGCTTATCTACTTTGCTTTAGACTATGCTATTAGGAGGGTTCAGGTAAACCAGAATGGCTTTAAATTAAGTGATACACATCAGGTTTTGGTTTATGCTGATGATGTTAATATATTGGGTGGAAGCATACTTACTATTAAAGAAAACACGGAAGCTTTGTTAATCAGTAGTGAGGAGATTGGTCTAAAAGTGAATGCTGATAAAACTAAGTACATAGTTGTGTCTTGAGGTCAGAATACAGGATGAAGTCACAATATACAGATTGATAATAACTCCTTTGAAAGGGTGGAAGATTTCAGATATTTGGGAACAACCTTAACAGATCAAAATTCTGTGCAGGAGGAAATTACGAGCAGAATGAAGTCAGGCAATGCTTGCTATCATTCGGTGCAGAATCTTTTGTCTCCCAGTTCGCTATCCAGAAATTTAAAGGTTAAGATATACAGGACTATAATTTTTCCTGGTGTGAAACTTAGTCAGTGACAATGAGGGAGGAACATAGGCTGAGGGTTTTTGAGAATATGGTGCTGAGGAGAATAATTGGGCCTAAGAGGGATGAGGTAACAGGGGAGTGGAGAAAACTACATAATGAGGAGCTTAATGAGCTGCGCATCTCACACAGTGTTCAGGTGATCAAATCGAGAAGAATGAGCTTGGCAGGTGAGGTAGCACTTAGAAGGGAGAGGTGTATACAGGGTTTTGGTGGGGAAACCTAGGGAAAGAGACCACCTGGAAGACCCAGGCATAGATGGGAGGGTAATATGTAGATGGATATTCAGGAAGTGGGAAGTGAGGGCATGGACTGCATTGATGGGGCTCGGGATAGGGACAGGTGAATGAGGTAATGAACCTTTGGGTTCCATAAATTGCAGGGAATTTCTTAACTAGCTGAGAACTGATTAGGTTCTCAAGAAGGACTCTGCTCCGTGGAGTAAGTAAGTAAGTATGTACTGTACTGAGTAAAAAAAAAAAAATAGTATTTATTTTGAGGTGTCAGTAACATTTGTAAAATATTACAGCTCAGAAAATTATTGAAAGTGGCTCCTATTCTGTAGTAGTATGGAAAATGTCAGTTTGACAAATTGTCTAGCAAGTCTTGAGCTATTCAGCTGTCATTTCTATTTATGGATTTTGTGCATATATGTATTTATTTATTTAGGGCTTATTTTGTGACATCAATAGCTTAAACTGTATAATATCAGATGATTAGTGGCTGTTGGATTGGGAGGGTTTTGGAGAGATGTAGTCATGGCCAAATTGAGGTACATGATATCCCAGCATTTGCCTGGAGGGCCAGAGGGAACTGTACAAACCCCAGTCATGATGGCTGGTTTCCTGTCCAAAATTCAAAATAGACATCTCTTACATACAAGTAAGACACATTACAGCTTGTACCCAGCTTGATGACTTATCATTTGTATCAGTTCTTTTATCCAGTGTGAGTATGCACTGTCAGAACAATGTCACATCAGCAACCTAAGTTGTGTATTTATTCACTTATATTTTTTATTAGTCATAATGTTTAGACTAAAGCATTTGGAGGAATGTAAGTTGTACATTTTTCCAAAACTTCTTGTTTGCAGATATTTTACGAATCAGAATTGTGACATTATTGTAGAAGGTTTTATTCTCTATTTCAGTTGTACAGAGGACATTGAAGCAGGTCTTATTTGCTGGAGAAATTACTAAATGTGTAAGTAGTTAGAATTACACAATTAATTCTGTTAGGTAAATGTAATGTTTTATTGAGTGATCAGCTTTGTCACCCTTGGTAGTTCACGCTGTATAGAAAAGGTCAAACACCTCTGATTTACTTATATAAGCAGTGTTTTCTTGAAGATTCCAGGCTGCTGGGATGTGATGCTGTGTCATTGGTGATTGTCTCCTAACATTTGCAAGCATTGCAGTGTCTTCATCTTTAGGGTCAAGCAGTCCAAGAAGACCCTAAAAAGTGAAAGCACCACAGTCCTTCAAAATGTCAAGAGCTGCTCACTGAAGGATACAGTTTCACATCAGAAGAGCAGAATCTTTAGTAGAACCTCTCTTAAGGTTCTCAAGTCTTGCATGCGTTTTCTTATTTTGGCTGGCTTAAGAAGATTATGTAAATATTGTGGGCCTCTGACTAGTGTAGAAGATTGAGGCAGTTTGTTTCTCTGAAATATTGGTACTTACCTACAAGACTACATGGTAATGTAAAGTGGAAGATCTTATTTGCCATTTGGAGAACAGAGAATGCTGTAAACTATTTAAACTTTTGAGACTTCTTTAATTTTTCAAATGTCACCATGTCTGCACTTGCAGCTAATCAGCTCCCTGCTGTTACAGCATATTATTATTTTTTGAGCATGTGCAGTGTATAGCAATTAATAAAATGCCTTATTAGGTGTTTGAAGAACATGGAAGAACTTAAAGCTGTAATCCATTGATGACTGGATAAAGTACCAGCAAAATTGAGGTGCTTACACAGAATGTCTCATAGACATGGGATAGGTGTCTGGACAGAGCAAAGAACTAACTCTCCCATGCACTGTTAGTTGACCATTCCCTAATTTGGCGGAAGTCTCTGACATGCTGTGGTCAGATTGTATTGGTAAACTATAGGTTTCTGATACTTTTAAAATTACTCATAAAGAATGATTGTATTGATGGCATGATAATTCTGTAGCAGCTTACGTATTAGTTGTAAATTTAAGTATGTGTTGGGTTTGGTTTGTCATTCAGCACAAACTTGTACGTTTGGCCAATTGAGGCTGTGCAGTTGGCTCTAGTAGTGGGAGCTATGCAGTGAAACCAATCATTACTTTTCTCCTGTATTGGTCCTTACTGGGCATGTATGTCTGATGTCAGTGTTGGGAAAGAGGGGGGGGGGGGGGAGTTGCACTGGTGTGCGATGTTGCACAAACCAGTTTCCAGTAAAGAAGTCCTCTGCCTGCTCTTGTTGGAATCTCCAGGGGGTTGTAACATGGTGATATGTGGCATTTCTGATTTGGTTTATTCATTAGGGGTCATTATTATGTGTTGCTTGGGTTACAGATTGAGTTTCTTGTGCCCACTTTCCAATCTTTGAGAGAAAGAGAGAGAGGGGGGGGGGGGGAAAAAAAAGAAGTTTTGGGAAAAAAAAAAAAATTTATTAAATTATAATTTAACAGGATAAAATGTTTTTCAAAAATTTT
>Ga0136643_10017103_pt1 | contig 10911 bp, 13 predicted proteins | sample TergutLab28metaG_FD_96883 | JGI IMG/M metagenome (GOLD analysis project Ga0136643, IMG submission 96883) | Labiotermes labralis P1 segment gut microbial communities from Petit-Saut dam, French Guiana - Lab288 P1 (version 3) (version 3) | ecosystem: Host-associated > Arthropoda: Insects >... | reverse complement strand
GGAAGTAGACGCGCGGAATACAAGTGTAAATCACGGTCTGGAGCTTGGACTAGCACAGGACGCCAGCGGTGCACTTCACGGGCGGCGCGGTCGGTAATACAGTCGTATGCGCAACGACCGTCTCCCTACAGACGAGCAGTACTGGACTTTTAGTGTCATCTCTGACTTCCCTCCTACGAGGCGCCCCCCTAAAGACGATCAAATTGCTGTGATATTGTGCACACGAGTACACTACAGTAGATCAGTATGTCGGACGCGAAAATGAAGAAGTTGAAGAGAAAGCGCGCTACCAAGAGGACAAAGACGACTCGGTTCATTACTGCCATCAACGAGTCAACGGAGAATACCCCCCTCGACGATTACGAGCACTACAGAGGCCGGCTCCAGGAAACGCTGGATCAGTTGGTTCGATTGGACGACGCTATCCAGGATCTCTTGGAAGATTGCGAGTACACTTTGGACGTGGAGACGTGCGAGGAGTACATTGATTCTGCCAAGCGAGCACTCTTAAAGTCCAACCAGGAGATTGGAAAAAGGCTAGCCTCATCTACCGCGAACCTTCGCGTAGCGGAATTGCCACCCGCCCAAATGACAACTCGACCTCCGGTCACTCATTAGGTGAAGTTGCCCCCAATAAAACTTGAACCCTTTGCGGGAGATGTGGAAACGTGGGCCCGGTTTTGGGAACAGTTCGAGTCGTCCATAGACAATGACCCTACCCTGTCTACGGTGAATAAACACGTGTTCCTCCGGGGCTATTTGGAGGGTGAACCAAAGATGCTTGTCGATGGTATTGCCGTGACTGCTTCGGCCTATGAGGACACAAAGAAAATACTTCACGATCGCTACGGCGATAAGAAAAGGATAATACAGGCTCACTTAGATTACTTAGAAGAGGTGACGCCGATTCAGTTTGCGTCTGCGGAGGCACTGAACACTACGTACATCGAGTGCAACCGCCGCATCCAAGCCCTCCGTGCTTTGGGGGAAGACGTAAAGGCATATGCTAGGGTATTGGCCCCGAAGATTCTCCGCGCATTTCCGAACGATATCTGCCGAAGCTGGATAATTCAGGCGAAACGAGAGTGTCACTCTGAAGGAGACGTCGTCAAGTTAATGGAATTCTTAGGCGAAGAGGTTGATGGGGCCCTTACGGCGCAGAATATTCGTGGTGAGACATCACAGGTCTCTAATTTCACACCCACGGCAGTACACTGCACGTCCGCACCAAGTCAGGATCTGCATCTCAAAAGAGCAGAAGGTCAGTGGAGCCATTCTGTATATTTTGTGAAAGTAATAGTCATTGGGCTCAAGACTGTAAATCCGTGACCAATGTAAAGGAGCGTATTGAGAAGTTGAAGTCCTCCAATCGATGCTTTCTTTGCCTTAACCGTGGTCATCATACTCACGCTTGTAGTAAACGGGGCAAGGAATTCTGCTCAAAGTGCAAGAAGGGACATCATCGGTCTGTTTGTATGGACAAGGAAACAACAACCTGTCGGGCAAGTCCGATAACATCGGCTTCTGTAGGCAGGGCGGATATCTCCTCACCAGACTTCACTTACCTCTAAACAGACCGCGTATTGGTCACTGGACCCACGGGTTTGAGCAGACTTACGGGTTGTGTGTTGGATGGCGGGAGTCAATGCAGGTTTATTGCTAGATCAGTAATAGACGACCTTCAACTTGAGGCGATTGACCAGCGGGATTTATCTGTTACTGCTTTCGAGACTTACCCCACCGCTCCCAGCCGGAGAAGGTTCGTCCGCTTCAATATGAGAGGGACTGGGACTAATGCCTCGATTTGTTTGACGGCATTTGAGAGCAATCACGCCTTTTCTCATCATCCCGCTGTCCCGCACGATATCAAGAAACTGGTGCATACTCGTAAACTACGATTAGCCGACCCACCGGGCGACTAAGAGAACCTCCCTATTGAGGTCCTAATTGGAGGTGATCACTACTGGGAGATGGTTAATGACACTTCGCCGATACGCCTTTCTCCATCTGTCGTGCTGCTACCATCGAAGTTAGGCTGGATCATCAGTGGGAATCGTTCTGCCGTAACGGCCAGTTCGATTATGGTTAACTATGTCAAACTAGGCCAGATCTCCTTCACTTCTGATGACGTCGTTCGTCGTTTTTGGGACTTGGAAACCCTCGGGATCACGGACAAACAGGATAAGTCAATGAACGCCCCAGACTCAGCACTCCTTCGGGAATTTTAAGCCTCGCACTCCCTAGAGGATCAGCGGAGAGTTGTCTCCGTCCCCCGGAAGGTAAACATCACTCTACCGAGCAATCACCACAATGCTGAGAGACTGTTTCATAGGTTGGAGCAGAGACTGGAGGGAAATGTTCATTTACGGCATGTGTATCACGATCATATGTTGGACTACATAAAAAAAGATCAAGTGGAAATCGTTCTTTCTGAAGAGGCAACAGTAGACAAGTTCTACCTACCCCATCATGTTGTAAAGAAGAAAAAACGAGGGGAAACCAAGTGGAGGATTGTTTTTGATGGATCTTCTCACCAAGACCACGCGCCGTCTCTGAGTGATGCTCTCGAGATTGGCCCGAATTTACTTCCGGAAATTTTGGCGACACTGCTGCGATTCCGACTGTACCCAGTGGGAATCATACGCGATATTGGACAGGCATTCCTGCAGTTGATTATCAATCGAAGGGACAGGGACTTGACGAGGTTCTTTTGGTATCGCGTCTTCAAGGATGAGGATGGGAATTACGACACTACTAGAGAGATTATAACGTACCGTTTCACTCGGCTGCCATTTGGCCTCACATGTAGCCCCTTCCTCCTATCTGCTACTATAAGAGAACTTGCTGACATGTATAAGGCGGAGTTTCCCACCGCGGCGGCCCTTGTAGACAACAGTACCTTTATGGATGACTTCGCTGCGGGCGCGGAAAATGATGATTGGGTAACCAAACTCTACGACGAGCTTATACACCTGATGAACCGAATTCGTCTACCCATAGCGAAATGGCCCACAAATTCCACGCACTTGAAGGATGTCTGGAGGGCCGAAGGTGTAAATTTCAAAGAAGTGACACAGACTCTTGGAATCGACTGGGACACCGAATCGGACACATTCTCAATGGAACCCCGTGATGTCTCCGGCGAATACGTTGAAGGCCCTAACACTAAGAGGCAAGTCCTACAACCTACGGCCAGATTTTATGACCTCCTGGGCTTACTATCCCCTGTATCGGTTGTTGGGAAATGTTTATTTCAGGACACGTGGTGCACAGGATTAGCTTGGGACGAACTCTTGCCGTCTGACCTCGGCGCCCTCTGGAACACTTGGGTATCCACTTTGCCGCACCTGGCTCACCTACGCGTTCCGAGATGGGTAGAAATAGTAGACAGAAGTCATTCCCAAGTTCACGTGTTTTGCGACGCGTCACAACGTGCCTATGGAGCAGCTTTGTATATCCGATCCTGCATGGTTGACAACAGCGTGGTTCACTTGGCATGCAGTAAGAACCGACTTGCTCCTGTTAAGACGGTCACTCTTCCACAACTAGAGCTTTTGGCAGCACTTGTCGGAGCTAGATTGTTGCACTACATTTGTCAAGCTACGCGCATCGATATTACTGAGGCTACCTTATGGACTGACTCGACCGTAGCCTTGGGTTGGATACGACAGGACCCGAATCGATGGAAGACCTTTGTATGTAACAGGGTGACCGAAATACAGTCCTATACGACCCCCTCACAATGGAGACAGTGTGCAGGGAAGGACAACCCAGCTGACCTGCTTTCAAGAGGAGTAACAGCAGAACAGTTGAAAGCCATTGACGTCTGGTGGCGCGGGCCTTCTTGGCTCACGCAACCTCAACAACACTGGCCCCCGAACACATCTTCAGTAGAAGTTTCCCTTTCCGAAGGGAAAGGGTCCGCCAATCACCCTGTCAAACTGCTAGACCCTACAAGATACAGTTCTTACTGGAAGTTACTTCGGGTCACAGCCTGGATCTTACGATTCCTGCAAATTGTCCTTCGAAGCGATGGACATTCTGGTAATCTGACGGCCTTGGAAATGGAGACGGCCCGGTCTTACTAGATACAAGCCGTGCAAGGTGAACACGTCGCTGCGGAACTCAAGGCACTACGATAGAACATGCCACTCCCAGATGGCTCGAAGATAGCAAGATTCAACCCCTTTTTAGACGAAGGACTTATTCGTCTTGATGGACGACTGCATTTTGCTGAACTGTCACGCGAACAACGGCAACCTCTACTTTTGGACGGGCGACACCACTTCACGAATATGCTGATTTTACAGACTCATATTCGTCTCCATCACTTAGGGGTACGCATAATCCTAGCAGAACTACGAGAAGAGTTTTGGATCCTTCGCGCACGTCAGACGATTAAGCAGGTGCTACATACATGCCTCCCCTGCCAAATTGCAAAGGGGCTGCCAGGAGGAGAAATAGAAGCTCCTCTACCCACGGACAGGGTAACATCACTTAGACCCTTCGCGGTCACAGGCATTGATTATGCAGGACCTCTCTTCGTCAAGGTGGGAAATACCGTGAAGAAATGTTATATTACCCTGTTCACTTGTGCGACAACACGTGCTGTGCATCTGGAGCTTTGCCTGGACTTGTCAACCGACAAATTCCTCTTAGCGCTTCAAAGATTTACAGGAAGGCGTGGTCTACCTAACACAATTTACACCGACAACGCCCAGACGTTTCACACGGCGAACAGATAATTGAGGGAACTTTGTACAGTCCTCTCAGCTGCAAAGACACACCAGTATTTTGCGGAACACGGAATTCGCTGGAAGTTTATTACGCCCCGGGCGGCTTGGTGGGGAGGTTGGTGGGAGCGGTTGGTCGCCACGACTAAGCGTTGCCTGCGGAAGGTATTAGGACGCTCCCAAGTGGAAGAGGAAGAACTCCAGACTATCCTGGTAGGGATTGAGGCTGCGCTAAACTCTCGACCAATTATTCAAGATGATGATAATGAGACTTTGACACCCGCACACTTCCTCACCGGCGGGAAGCTGACGACCATTCCCGCGGCCCCGAACCTGTCCGGACGAAAAGTCTGACTAGGTCCTTTCGACAACATCAAAGGCTGACCGAGGCGCTTTGGCTGCGCTGGCAAAGGGTGTATCTCCTACAATTGAGAAACTACCATGAGGTTAGGAGACCAGCTCGACAAGGACCCAAATTTAAGGTAGGAGTCATCGTTCTCGTACAGGAAGAAAGAATGCCGAGGCACATGTGGAAGAAAGCCCGTATCGACGAACTACTTCACGGTCGTGACGGTCAAATCCGGACGGTTATCCTCCACCTCCCTGACAGAGCTAAAATCAGTCGTCCCGTGCAGCTGGCCATCCCCCTGGAGATTGACCAGGGTGGGGAGGATGTGGAGGATTGAGCTGTCTTTCTCTTTATTTCTTTGAAGAGTGATACGTGATTCTGTTTTCTTTTTTCCAAATGTATATTCTTGTGAGGTGGAGTTGTTTGAGAGTCAGCAAACAGTCAGTGTACAAGGACGTTGTGTGTGTTATTCCGCTACAACTTAATCGTATTACGGAAGCTTCAGATGCAAATCTGGTCGACATAATGACTTTTGTTTGAGGCTGTTTGTGTTTCTTCCAGGCGTCTCACACATATGCCGGGAGACTCCCTCAAATTATGCCACAACTTCTTCCTGTGTACTTTCCGGTTCATTATTACCATCATTCCATCATTCGACGCTACAGGCGACAGTCCGAGCGTCGTGAAATGAATCTGAAGTAAATACAATTCTATGAAACTCGAATTTATTCACCGAGTTTTAAAATCGTTATTCAGAGTGATCAAAAAGTCTCTGTGCACCGTGATTATTACAACACAGAAAGTTACAAATAATGTTCAAAGTGTTCCCCGCCAGTCTCCAGACGGTAATTGACAAGCCGAACTGTGTTCTCGAAGACCGTGTTTAGTATAGCACGGTCCACATTCCGAACGTATTCTGTGATGGCCATCTTTAAATCATCAATTATGTGGGGATTGTTCGAATATACTGAGTTTTTCATCAAACCTCAGAGAAAAAAATCGGGCGGAGAAAAATCCGGAGATCTTGGGGGCCAAATGGTTTTAGAAATGATACTGTCCGCAAACACGTCGTCCAGGAGTGTCATAGACATATGCGCTGTATGAGCCGTAGCGCCATCCTGCTGAAAGTAGGCCTTGTCAATTTCACCTTCATTCTGTTGCGCAAAGAAGGGATACACAGAATTGTCACAGTACCGTTCGGAGTTGAGAGTCTCCGAGAATAAATGGGCCGACTATGCGCCTACGCGTCATTCCAACTAAAACACCAATCTTCTCATCACGCAGCTGCGACTCGCGGAACGCTTGGGAATTGTGTGCACACCAGAGACGTGAGTTTTGACTGTTGATGTACCCCGACAAATGGGAGTATGCCCCGTCTGTGAAGATTATGACATCCAAAATGTCCTCTCCTTCACGGTCAATAAAGTCTAAAAGCCACTTGCATTGCGCTACCCGCTTAGCACTGTCGCCAGGTCTCAATTCATGCACAGCTCTAATTTTGTAAGGGTGTAGGCGTAGGCGTTTTTTTTAAAGCTGTATGGGCCGTGTCATATGAGACACCAATCTGCTGGGATAATTTCTGATGGACTTCTTTGGACTTTGGAGCATGCGGTCAGTGACATCCAAAACTTTCTTCTCTGTCAGTATTGATAGCCCTCCAGATCTGGTAGCGTCACACACGGAACCGGTTTCTTTGAATTTCTGACTCAAAGGCAGCACTGCATTACGACGTGGCACTTTGGCCTCCGGAAACCGTGCTTCGAATCGTTGTTGAATATCTTGTGTATATTCTCCACCACACCGAAACTCATGTTCCACTAGGAACGTACGCGCTTCAACAGATAACTGTATCACAACACATCTTTCTTACCTCACTAATTGGCTCAATCTGACTGTTTGACGGCCGACCGCCAGGGCCAGGGGGACACTAGACTCACACTAACGCCATTTGTTATCCCTTCTTCTAACTACGTTATCATGGTAAGTGATTGAAACTGTTCAAAATACTGTATTTTTTCGTGTTTTTTGTACTGTAATCGTCAGGTGCACAGAGACTTTTTATCACCCTATATTATTATTAATGTTATTATAGTAATGAATTAACAGAAATATGTAGGCCTAAATTGTCTTCTCACAAGGGAACAGTTCGTTTTGTGCCTCTGTGAACCGGTTCCAGTTACCCTCTTTCTGCACCAAACCGCCCAGTAAACTGCCGTCCCGCACCTTCACTCGCCCATGACATCTGAGTCTCATCTTATGGTCAGTGTTATTACGTGATACCATGCACCTCCTTTCCTCTTTGCAGGAAAGTTTGTCGGAATTGCAAGTGTCCTCGTGAGGAACACAGTGGTGGTATGGCGGCCGCAGGCAACCCTCTGGGTCAAGGAGCCGGGCCGCCCCAATCTCTGCCCCCAACATCTGGCAGCGGAACACAGGGCGTCGCCATTAGTCTTTTAGACCCGACAGACAAACTTCTGGGCAAAGGAGTTCAGTACGGACAATCAACAGACCCTCACCGACACTCGCAGTCCGACGATGACTCGGGATGTGCCTTGGAGGAGTACACGTGGGTGCCACCAGGTCTGCGTCCAGATCAGGTAAGGAACTGTGCTGTTTTCGAATTGTTGGATCCTTTGTATGAAGAAGTATCCCTGAATAATTATTTACGTAAGAAATGTTGTGTGTGTGTGTGTGTGTGTGTGTGTGTGCGCGCGCTTGGCTGATGGAAAGCTCTGTGCATAAGCAATACTCTTAGTATTTGTGACGATACGTAGGCTTTAATGGGCTAGGACAGATGCATATTTGGCCTACAAATTCGTCCCAAAATAATCAGTGACACTAAGTACGTGTATCTGAAAAGAGCTTGCTGTCGCGAATTGTATCTCTTTGCTGTTGTGTTGTTTAGTAATAATGAATTTTTGGAGTTGCCACAAGATTGCCTACATTACATTTTCGGTTAGCCTCTGTTCTTCTAAAGCAGAATTGTCATGTACTCTCACCAGCCATTTTTATTCCTAATAAGGACTTCTTTTTTTGAGAAGTTATTTATAGTATGGAGAGAAATATTCTTCGCATTTTCTGTGAGCTAACCGACCATTCTCACTCGGTTTTGTGTTTATGTACTATTAGACTTCATTCAGTCTTTCGCTTTAGAGCGTGGATTTGCGCATGGGTTACTACATGCGTAAAAATGTGCAGTTTTCTGCGCAACAGCCAGTGAGCATACTCACATTCAGTAAGCTGCTGTAAATCGAAGTAATCACATTTTTCACGTACTGTGCTAAATATTGTACATTAATAACAGTTTTTATATAGGATTTGTTTCATAGGCAGAAAGATTATGTCATTTGAATAAAGGTAAACCAACTTGATGTCACTTATTTTATTATGTCAGTTTACTGCTCAACATGTTTCGGATGTTAATACACCCATCCTCAGGAGCTTGCGACTACTTGATGTGTTATTGCATAGGTTGTATTGTGCTGTAATGATAGAGGTTTATGCGTTAATTTATTTATCTAGTGGTAAGTGTTATACCTAGATTATGCGTCGTGTGTGGCTCTGAGTGAGCGTGTTCCTGCAAGCGTGTGGTGTCCTGTGGCGCTTGAACATTTTTAGCATGTGGTATGTTTTGGTGGTGTTTTATGCATATGTACTGATGTCTGTATGTATGAGCTTGTACATACCTGGCTTGAGGCGTGTTGGTGTTATGTAGCGTAATTGGCTGTTGGTGCTGTGGTATCCGAATGCAGGTTGAACCACTACTGACCTGTTCATTTTGGACCGTGAGGGTTTAGGGGTTTATGACCGCTTGGAACATCTGTGACTACAGTACGTATTTCTAACTTTAAATGCGGCCACGACGAATTTGTTTGTTAACAGCTGTTCAGGAGTCTGTAAGTTGATTCGTTTTGTGTTGTAGATTTCCAGACACTGCGTCACCTTAGTGGGACAACGCAGTGAAGGTAGGACGAGGCCATTTTAGTACAGCGCAGAAATCTTTCAGTCGAACCTAACGTCGTAATTTTCGAGCGATAAAACGCATGCGTACCACACAATGCGACAACCCGCATCAGCCTCGCATGGGACTGTTTACGACTGAACTTAGTTTTAGCTTTCACAATGATTCATTGTTAATTTTCATCACGTTTTGGAGGTTTTGCCCCGCGTGGCATTTGGTTGTGTTGGTAAGGTTTCGAAGGGACTTCTTTCATCCATCGCTATGATTCTGAGCCAAACCCATTAATATATTGTATACTTAGTATGGTGTTCTTGGTAACGACAACTTGTAGTCTTGTAGGTGATAACCAGCGTTTCGGAGGAGCTTAATGCCTGAGTATTCAAGATTGATTTATACCCTGACGAAGGAGGAAGTAGTTATATTTCTCTACAACGTGAATGTTCAATGTTGTAAACCTCTCATCTCTTAAAGACCGAAATTTTAGGTACGGCAACAGTCATGTGTTTTCTGTTAAGAAGATGATACAGTAGAAGGAATTATAGCGAGTGCACTTCAGCATGTACTTTGTCTAAATCACATTCCACGTAAGGTACATGGCCTTTTATTACAGCAGTAAATATCTCATGCTGTATGAAAGGAGGAATGGAATATACCGTGCGTAACTCGATAATGGCGTCGGCAAGGGAGAAGTGGCTTCTTCAATTTGCAGTATTAGAACATAATATTTTGAAGCCGTGTTAACGTTTCTCGCCACCTGCAAGAGATTTTTTTTAGAAGCACGGCGGCGAATGAATAAGAGGGATTAGATGACGTCACTGAAGTATCTGCGGCAGATTTAAACATACTTGTGCAGCGTTAATAGTTTGCATTAAGCTATATCAAGCTGCAAGAGGATTGTGAAGGCTACTCTCCATAATCCAACACTCAGAATTCCCAGCGTTGTTCCTTGCGTGCTTCGTAGTCTCATTTTACGTTGTCATTTGTTAATGGAACCCGTGGAATGGTTCAGTGTAGTAGGCTTTGTAGTCTATCAGTGGCCGACCAACTTCACGTAGATATTTCTCTTATCGGATATGACCTGTATCTTATTATACTGGTTTATAACGAACATTTAAGGCCTTAAGCAAAATCGACTTTTTTTGAATTGCTAAGCCTGAAATTCGTATTCCCGGAAGACATTTTGTAGAGTCGGATCGCAGTATTATGGTGTCTGCGTGCGTGGGCAACCTGAAGTACGCCAGGAGCGGCTAAAGAGCATGGGCGGGTGATGGGATCGAATATGCCGCAGAAGAGCCTTCTCCTCTTCTAAAACACGAGTTAAATATTCTTTCGTCAGTTCAAGATTTATCCCATTTCGTGCCTCTTCTGATACCCACTTCCATACAGTGTACGCTGTTGCACGTCCTCGACTACGGATAATCCTGTTGTTTATGGTAGGCACTGCCATAGTGTGGTATGAGTATTCCGTTGAGAACAGTGTTTCTGTTCGGTTATTATTGAGCAACAGAACGATCGACGCTACGCCACTGCTTGTATCCAACTAACCCGGCACGCTTTCGTACCAGCTACGAACGAGTCCAAGTAGAGCAACTGATGGTTCCTTGCGCTGTGCCATACCGAGGTTTACTAGTTGCGTCCCACGGTCACTTTTCAGATAACGACTGTGTGTCAGTTGCGTCCCGGGCTGTTTAGGGTCAGAGTACTAGTTGCGTCCCGCGGTCACTTTTCAGGTAGATCTCATTGTCATTCAGGGTTTCCCCAGATTCCGTTTCCAAAAGTATTTCCCTGGCAAAATGGAACTGTGGTGTTGTACTAACAAAAAATGTAAATGCTGCATAAAGTGCACAGATTTTCGGGGGGGGGGGGGG
>Ga0136643_10017095_pt1 | contig 10915 bp, 10 predicted proteins | sample TergutLab28metaG_FD_96883 | JGI IMG/M metagenome (GOLD analysis project Ga0136643, IMG submission 96883) | Labiotermes labralis P1 segment gut microbial communities from Petit-Saut dam, French Guiana - Lab288 P1 (version 3) (version 3) | ecosystem: Host-associated > Arthropoda: Insects >... | reverse complement strand
CAGGGCGCGCTGAATAGAACCGCTTTACCTAAACTTCTTACGAAAAAAATAGGGTCACGTGAACCCGGACGCCTATGCCCCCCCCCCACCCCAACATCAACTAAAATACATTCATTTCCTGACATTAAAAATTTGCACGTTACTTGGATATTTAAGCCGCGGTTGAATGATTGACCACCCTCGTTTAGCAGCGTCTATTTATATTTATGCTGTCGTTGCATTTGGCCCCATATGTACAGTTATTTTAAACCGCGTGTGGTCAAGAACGCCCTGGGTGAAGCCGCGAAATCGAGGGTAACAACTTTATTTTCTTCTTGCTTTTTGCGCTATTCTGAAGACGGCCCACTTTATTTCTTTACAATTTATGGAAGAAATATATTCTGTTACATAATTAAAGCAAAGCCCATAACGGAACAAAATTACAGGAACAAAACACGCTAAATATGCAGCGATTTCTTTTTTTTTCTTCTTCTTCTTTTTTTCCAGTTGAATTCTGTTCAGCTGCTTTCACGTCTCTGCGGAGCGCCTTTTAAATTCACTTAGAACTTTCTCCTATCCAGTGGGCACCGTTTGCTCTTTCTATGGGCTTAAACCGGCTTCTTTCACATCTCCATCTGATGCTGAAATTGGGAGTGAGGGTTACTGTTACCTCTTCACCCGCCACAAGCCTACATGGCGGGCACACCGACAAATTTAACTGTACGAGCCGTTCTTTATCTACGAATGACATCATTTGAATTCCACTAAAGGGATTTTCATGGAAACTGATTTTAGCAGAATATATTTAACCCTTATCCTGCGAACGTGGAGAATACGGTGAGCTTCTAATAATGCCAGCATTTGGCAGATTGGATTTAATTTGGCGTTTAGAGGGTTAAAGTGTCAGTCTAGTCTAATTTTGGTTAAAATAGAGCAAATTTGGTTAAAATAGGGCAAATTCATAGATGTTTTAATGAAAACCTGCACATATTTCTAAGCCAATCTCGAGCTTTACCCCTGCGTACCTTGCTGAATAATCCGAGAACGGGAGTTTTGGATACGGATGAAATATTTTTAGTATCCACTGCGTACTTTCCCTCTATGTTTTGGCGGTTTTCTTCATAATTACACAAAACGCTTAGAAACTGTTAGATGTTTGTACTGTACCCACATTTATTCTATTTACATCACTCAATCCGTTGTGTTAGAATATTATAATCTAATAAATGTATATATCTGTCAAACACAACTTATATTTTGATGTAAAACGAACAGCTACATGTTTCGACTTTTAGCAAGCTGTGTAAAAATACACAAGGGAACAAAATTATTTTATTATTGTATATGCTGTTGTAAATTGACACAAAATTTGAAGAAAATTATGCATAAATATTTAATTATTGTACATGCTCATGTAAATCGTCACTTTATTACGATTTACAACAGTATATGCACAGTTATTTAGTTACTGCACATGATGGTGTAAATTTACGTTCTTTTTATCCTCAGACAGCCTGATGATAAATTTTGATGTTTTGGCTTTTAGCAACCATCATCAGGCTATTTATCTTAGTAATTAACCAACTTGACGCACAAAGTTTTTGTTTTACAATAAGTTTATATCATGCCTCTACATGTTCCAAAAACCCGTGCAAGGGACGGCCACCTACAGGTGTGATGATACCACAGGCTGTAAAATACAATTTTGACCTCCTGATGATGAGCACATGGTGCTCGAAACATGTAGAAGCATGAAATATTTTAAAACAAAAATTTTGTGCATCAAGTTGGTTAATTACTAAGATAAATAGCCTGATGATAGTTGCTAAAAGCCAAAACATGAAGTTCTTGGTTTAAATAATAGTGTAAGTTTATTCACGGATTCATTTATTGGTTTATCGTATGTTTATTTTCATGTTTAATAGTTTCCTAATGGAAACTGAATGCAGTTAGGTTGAACTGGCTTAAACAAGTATTGAATCTTTGGGAATATTCGAACTTGACAAGAAACGTGTATTTTTAAGCCACTTGTGTTAACTGAACATTTACCAACACCTAATAGTGTGCAGATGGTCAGCTGGTTACTTACGTCAGTCTACGTTCTCAGGATAGGACAAGTGTTGTCTATGTATATGGTTCCCATTTTAAGACAGGTTTTGCCGTATTTTGAAAATGTCATGAATTTTGAAGAGATGTTTCTCTACTGCCTTCTTATCTTACTTTGCCATTGCACGTTCACTTCTCTAACGAAAAGTAACTTATTTGCACCCCTCATCGCTCACTTTTTACGCGGCAGGGGGTGGGGTGAAACACGACCCTCAGGTGAAACATGTTCATTATCTGCAAGGGGGGTCACAGTAGCCGACCGAGATGAGTGGGTGGGGCGGGGGGGAGTGTATATGTGTTCCCCCGGATTTCTACTAGTGCTTTCCAGCAGGGACGGGCGGGCTGGCTTCGCTAAAAGCCATTTAATGAGCCAAATAGACCAAAGCAGAAAGACCTTGTTAAAGTGATGAGGTCCATCATGCAGCTTCTGCGCCAGGGCAATATTACACGGCAGAAACCACTCTCTTTCTTCGAGACATGAGTGACATATGTGTACTTCATTACGCCCATTCCTTTCCCTACGCATATGGCACTCAAGATATATTCAGGTAAATAAAGAACTAACATCCTCCGCGCCTTTAATTAAGACAAATTTCATGAAGACATGTGGGAGGGGGGGGGAGGGTGGAGAAAGAGCTCCACGCGTTTATATTTCGGCGCTAGACGGAGGTGAGTTTCTAAGAGTATGTCCCGGAGGTTTTACCCCCGGGTAATATACCCGGTACCTACTGAGTAGTAAGCTGGTGAGCCTGGGGGAACGCTAGAATGATCCGTGTGAGAGAAACGCTTCTCACGACTACCGAAAATCAATCCCGATTTATCGGTCGACCAACCCACAGCCTAGACTGGTCTACTTTTGTGTATCTAGACCAGTGCTTTTCAAACTGTGGTACTCGGAGGGTCACTCGTTGGAAGGTGAAGAAATGTGGGATTTTTTCTGTTATTAAAATTTTGAAACGGTAATTGCAATTTTAAAATTGTTTTAAATGTGTTGAATTGTATACACTTATATAGTGTGCCAAGACACTGTTTCACTGTTCGCAAATATATATATATATATGCTCTCTTCTGTTGTCTAATCGCGTTAAATTAGTGAATTAGCAACTGCGAAATTTGAGTTTTCCACAGCGTTGTTTTTTCGCCGCTTGACAGGTTTGCTCAAAATCTGCCAACCGGCGAAGCATCCCGAAAGAGCAGTACCATGAAAGTAGGCATTAATATTGCAGTATCTAGTGGTAGGGGTTTATATTTTGTATTGTGAATGTGGTGCGTCTACATGATTTGTATTGTCAGAGTGGTATGTCACCACGTTTTGTATTGTGAGAGTGTTAGGTCTAAATGTTTTTTATTGTGTTTGTGTTAGGTCTACGTGTTTTGTATTGTGAGATTATTAGGTCTACATGTTTTGTATTGTGTTTGTGTTACGTCTACACGTTTTGTATTGTGAGAGTGTTAGGTCTACATGTTTTGTATTGTGTTTGTGTTAGGTCTACATGTTTTGTATTGTGTTTGTGTTACGTCTACATGTTTTGTATTGTGAGAGTGTTAGGTCTACATGTTTTGTGTTGTGTGTGTGTGTTACGTCTACATGTTTTATATTGTGAGAGTGTCAGGTCTACATGTTTTGTACTGTGTTTGTGCTACATCTACATGTTTTGTATTGTGAGACTGTTAGGTCTACATGTTTTGTATTGTGTTTGTGTTACGTCTACACGTTTTGTATTGTGTTTGTGTTACGTCTACACGTTTTGTATTGTGAGAGTGTTAGGTCTACATGTTTTGTATTGTGTTTGTGTTACGTCTTCACGTTTTGTATTGTGAGAGTGTTAGGTCTACATGTTTTGTACTGTGTTTGTGCTACATCTACATGTTTTGTATTGTGAGACTGTTAGGTCTACATGTATTGTATTGTGTTTGTGTTACGTCTACATGTTTTGTATTGTGAGAGTGTTAGGTCTACATGTTTTGTGTTGTGTGTGTGTGTTACGTCTACATGTTTTATATTGTGAGAGTGTTAGGTCTACATGTTTAGTTTTGTGTTTGTGTTACGTCTAAACATTTTGTATTGTGTTTGTATTACGTCTACATGTTTTGTATTGCGTTTGTGTTACGTCTACACGTTTGTATTGTGTTTGTGTTAAGTCTACATGTTTTGTATTGTGTTTGTGTTACGTCTACATGTTTTGTGTTGTGTTTGTGTTACATCTGCATGTTTTGTATTGCGTCTGTTTTACGTCTACACGTTTGTATTGTGTTTGTGTTAAGTCTACATGTTTTGTATTGTGTTTGTGTTACGTCTACACGTTTGTATTGTGTTTGTGTTAAGTCTACATGTTTTGTATTGTGTTTGTGTTACGTCTACATATATTGTATTGTGAGAGTGTTAGGTCTACATGTTTTGTATTGTGTTTGTGTTGCGTCTACTTGTTTTATATTGTGAGAGTGTTACGTCTACATGTTTTGTATTGTGTTTGTATTACGTCTACATGTTTTGTGTTGTGTTTGTGTTAAGTCTGCATGTTTTGTATTGCGTTTGTGTTACGTCTACACGTTTTGTATTGTGTTTGTGTTAAGTCTGCATGTTTTGTATTGTGTTTGTGTTAAGTCTACACGTTTGTATTGTGTTTGTGTTAAGTCTACATGTTTTGTATTGTGTTTGTGTTACGTCTACATATATTGTATTGTGAGAGTGTTAGGTCTACATGTTTTTTATTGTGTTTGTGTTACGTCTACATGTTTTATATTGTGAGAGTGTTAGGTCTACATGTTTTGTATTGTGTTTGTGTTGCGTCTACATGTTTTATATTGTGAGAGTGTTACGTCTACATGTTTTGTATTGTGTTTGTGTTAGGTCTACATGTTTTGTATTGTGTTTGTGTTACGTCTACATGTTTTATGTTGTGAGAGTGTTAGTTCTATATGTTTTGTATTGTGTTTGTCTTGCGTCTACACGTTTTGTATTGTGTTTGTGTTAAGTCTACATGTTTTGTATTGTGTTTGTGTTACGTCTACACGTTTTGTATTGTGAGAGTGTTACGTCTACATGTTTTGTATTGTGTTTGTGTTACGTCCACACGTTTTGTATTTTGAGAGTGTTATGTCTACATGTTTCGTATACAGACAGTGTTACTTCTACATGTTTTGTATTGTGAGAGTGTTACGCGAAAAAAAAATGTTTGAAAGGAGTATTCTAGGCAATGGCATCCAGTTTGTACAACATTTATATTTTGTTTCTTTTTGCCGTTTTTTGAACGGAAGACAGAGTTGCAAAGTCGGCATAGTAACTGATTATGGACTGAAGGATTCCAATCGCAAGAGGGGCAAGAGATTTTTCTTTCCTTCAAGATGTCTAGAGCGGCTCTTGAGCGCAAACAAGATCGTAATAAATGAGTAGTGGATTTCTCTTTAGGGTTAAATCGGGCGGAGCGTGAAGCTGACGACTTACGTCCATGAGTGCCGAGATTATGAATGAGTGGCGATATAACGCTACTCATCCTATATATTTTATGGTGAGGACAAGGAAATCTTTAGCGTTTGCCCTTCGTTTTGGACCTCTTATCATTCTTCACCATTCCATGCTACTCCCCCGTCTTATCATTTTCCTTATTCTTCAACTCATATTTCTCCTTCTTCATCCTTTTCCTGTCCCTGTTCTTCTCTTCTTTGACGCCACGGCCCGATTTTTGCAAGTCCATTGAAGAGGCTCTCTAAATTCCTGTTAGGGAAGGCGGTTAGCTTCTTCGGTAAAGGATCAGACCGCGGTAAAGTCTCGGTCTTCATGGGATACCGGTGACTAGGAAATGCCGTGAAACAACTATGTACGTAGATGAATGGAAACATCCCTGAACAAACTGTTCGGTGTGTTGTAGTTGGCGCCGAGACCGGGTTTGGCTGCTAATATTGAGATGGCTTCGGCTGTTTCGTGACGTCTGGAGCGGCTGAGGTGAAAAGAAAAGTGTCCAAACAGGATAATCATTCTGTGGGAAGGTATTTGAAACCGGGTCTCCCGACCGTGCAGCAGGAGTGACTTTCTGCCTGGGTTCCAAACAAAAGGAGTAACACCTCTCAAGGACAATGACAATTGGCGCCCCCAATGGTACAATCGGTATAGCCACTCGATACAGCCTGGAAGGTTCGGGATTCTAACGCCCATGTAGGCAATATTTTAAGCATCCATCTGGACCGGCTCCGACATTCACTCATCCCTTGTATAATGGGTACCGGGACCCTTTCCGTAGGTTAAAACAGCCGGGCCGTGGCATTAACCAACCACTTCTATATAGCACCGAGGTTGAAAAAAGAATAGAGCTGTACTTCTACACTCGTTCTGTCTTCATGTCAGGTTATAGGGTGAAAGTTACCTTTACAGTGACAGTTACCAGCAGAACAGGTGGTATACAGCCGATAACAGAAACAGCCTTAGAGTACGAAATGTAGACGACTAGTTATAGCTCGATATAAGCCATTATCAGTCCTTTGTTCTTATAAACATTCAGTAGATATTTATTACTGCAAGTTGGAGCGAAATCTTGTCCTTTAGAGGATGCAAAATGTAATAATGAAAAGAATTACAAGAGGGAGTGAATAGGCTCAACGTCCTGACAAGAATGTAGAGAATCACAACTGGTCCTTTGTCATGCTAGAGGAGAATAGCTTCTGTTTATCTGCTTGGTACAGAGTGAGAGGAAATTCTAGGAACTGAAAGCAAAGTGCTTCCTCTAATGACTTAGGCTAATCCAGGACACCCTCTCACTCCACATTTCTTTGGTATTCATTTTAATATCATAACATTTGAGTTCAACTGGCTTAATTGTCCCTTAAATTAAGCTTTCCGACAGAATTTTATAAAAACTTGTTATTTCCCATTGTGATAAGATTCTTTAAATGTGTAACCATTAATTGCGAGCAAAACGGAGTTGTTAAAGGTTAAAGTGTCGGAAACAACAACTAACTTATGAATGAACAAAAGAACGAACACCGTGGTGCAGAGTCCTTGTTTTTAAACTTAGAGTTGCTTAGACGTTTAAGTAAATCTCCGCCTTTTCTATAACACGAAGGTTCATTTTTCCTGTTCCCAGGAGAGTGCAACTAGACCCTTGTATTGGTCGGCAAAGTACAGTTGGCGCACTGACTCACTCACACCTAAGTCTGAAAGTAAATAAGGTCTGACAATTGAATTTTATGCATTTTCATATTTAAAAGACTTTGCTTTCCCTAAAACAATTACTACTCTAACATGAAATTAAAAACCTAAAGTTACGCTTTCTTTTAAGTACATCACCAAGACATGTGGCGGAATGGAGGTATAGCTCCACACATTCTTAACCTCAATAAAAGATGGAGGTGAGTGATCATGTTTGTGGGTCAGCCGCGCGGAAAGAACCCCTGGGACGTGTTGGGTAGGAAGTTGACTGAGTTCCAGTATCAGTCTGGACGCTTCCCAGCCTTGCCTGGAATCAAACCCTGACTCTCAGCTCGTAGAGTCCGTAGCCTTAATACTACACTGACTGAGCTATCCCGGCTCCATATACCATTAAAAAATGGAAATGTGCTGATAAATCATTCTTGCGTTTGTGGTAGTGCCCAATGTTTGCCGTGCGACATCAAATATCCATCTGTCTGTCCATCCATCCATTTGTCAGATGGCCGGAGTTTTGATAATCACCATTCATCATAATTATCCATGAAAGACAGAAACACGCCAGAAGCAACGTCATGGAACTTTTCCCGAATCATCAACTTACACGATGAGTTGAAAGGTGTAAAGCACTCGAGTGAGGTACCGGCAGCATGCATTTTCCAAAAACTTTGTCTAAGCATTTGTGTTGTATGGCGTCTTTCGTCGTTGTTAACTTATTCCAGGTACAAATTTGTATTGCAAGTTCTTAGGTATCCGCGGCTGTTCTCGTTTTCTGGATCAGACATCGTGTTGCAACTTGGCAGCTTAATGGTTATGTTTCGGAGAAACTTCTTTTTTCAGTCTTCAGGGTTGTAGGTGGAGGAAATGCGTGCCCGCGAATGGTTGGTACCAACTGTTAGTAGTTGATGCGGTGTCAGTAGTTGATGATGCATGTAACGGTGGGCTTTGCAGCTCCGACCATTTTCGGTCGAATGATTCGATGAAAAATATTGAAAAGTGAATTGGGAAGAGTGGCCATGGCTGAATTTGAAGAAACATTGTGGCATTTGCTTGGAAGGCCTGAAGAAAACTATGAGATATCTTGGCATGCCGGCCGAGGTTCAAGGCCAGACTGTACCCTGTACATCCTTGACATCTCATCATTCACTGATTATCCTATTATTATATGCCATTAAGGGTTAACAGACGGAATCGTCAGATAAACGTAGAATATCCTGTAGGGCTGGGATGTCCAAAGCTTTTACTTGGCAAAGGGTCACAAGAGTTGCTGTGGGCTGGTTCGCAGGCCGCAACTGTAAAAGTCATAATAAATGGTATATTTTACCACCTAAATTATTGTGTAATTATTTGTTATATATATATAATTGACAAACACCTCCCCTGAGCGCATAACACATGGTGATGGGTTGGTGGTTGTATCCTCTGCTGCAGGCTGTAAATAAAATGTGCTCTAACTTTATGGAGCTGAGTTACTGAGTGCTTTGCATCTTTCACACCACCAAGAATTCTGTCAAACACCAAACCCCATCACGGAAAAATGAAACTGTTCTTTCGCAAGAAGTTTATTTAAAAAATCACTTACATTTTAATATTACATTAATTGAAAAAAACTCATCTCTCAATGCGGTAAAAAGAAACTATTTTTTGCAAGAGGAGCGCTTGAAAATCACTTACATTTTAATATTATATTAATTGAAAAGCTCATCTCTCATCGCGGTAAAAAGAAAATATTTTTTACAAGAGAAGCGCTTGAAAATCACTTACATTTTAATATTATATTAATTGAAAAACTCATCTCTCATCGCGGTAAAAAGAAACTATTTTTTGCAAGAGGAGCGCTTGAAAGTCACTTACATTTTAATATTATATTAATTGAAAAAAATCTCCCATCACAGTTACACGAAAATTTTTCTTTCACTTATATTTTAATGTGGTATTAATTAAAAAAACCATATCCTGTCACAGTAAAAAAGATTTTTCTTTCTTAAGAAGTTGGTTTGTAAGATCACGTATCATATTAATTGTACAACCTTCTCCCATCAGAGTAAATCGAAACCTTTCTTTTTCGAGAAACCTGTTCTGAAATCACTTACATTATGCTGTTGCATTAACTGTACATATAAGTCCCCATTTTCGAGACCTCGCGCCCCCCCCCCCTCCAGCCGCTCAGTAACTCCCACCGACTGACAGCACTTCCCTCTTCAGCACGTGTTCACAGGGCTCATCCAGTACGTAACGTATGTTGGTGTTAATGAAACGGAGTTTTGGAGTTTTGTTTGAAATTGACTTGCTTGCATGTTGTGACCAATTGTAGGCGTTGCTATGCCGAGTCTGTTCAATTCTGCTGCCAATGTTACTGTTGTGCTAATTATAATGGGGGGGGGGGGGAATTGAGGAAAAAAACACTACAACGGGGTACACGGGCACATCAATCAAGTGGGTTGCAATGTTTCCTGAATAGAATTAGCAGGCGGGGAAACAGTGCGAGTGGGTGGAAAGGCTAGGCTTTTCAATGGCGTTAGCAACTGATATGCCCATGATTCGAACCCCTATTTCTATTGAGGTCTTGTGAATCGTTGCAATTCACAGGCCCCAATGTACCTCAGTATTGCAAACGTTTTCAGGGCGATAAAAAGCGCTGTACATGATACATAGCCCATAAAATGAACTTTACGTTTATAACATACACTGTACGAGGTACGTGAATGTCACATACAGTGGGTACTTAGGTCTACGCCGGAATGTGAATAAACGGGCCAAGCGAAATTGCACGCTTGTTTAAACTCGGTAAAGGTAAAGGTAAAGCAGTCCCATTACAGGCCTGGACAGGCCCAGAGGGTTCCAGGAACTTAAAGCTCCCAGATTTCGTGACAACGGCACAGGATGGTGGTAAGGTTGTCAGCTTAACGCACCGGCCGCCTTTACCGCCAGGAAATGCTCCTGGTACTCATTTCTGTTAGAGGCTGAGTCGACCCCAAGTGCGATCGGATGTCAATGAAAAATGGAATCGAACCAGCGACCTCCCGATTTGTAGCACAGCACCTTAACCACTGAGCTACCGCGGTCCTTTGTTTAAACTCGGTACATGAAGAAAATTTCATTGACTGGGTTTTTGTAGTTACGACGTTTTTTTGTACAAAGTCCCAAATCTACGAGGTTTTTCAAAATATTTTGCATTATATATACAGCTATTTTAGGCCTTTAATTTAATATATTTATGAAAATATTTAATTATTACTCGACATTAGACGGTACTAATTAATAAATCAAGTCCGAGATCTGAACTTGAATACTTAATATTAAGGGTCGTAAAATTTTAACTTTTGAATCCCTCTACACATTGTCATGATGGCGTAACCACAAGGCGGAACATGTAGCTGATTTCGTGCTTTTTAAATATAGTCTTGTTTGAGAGAGAGTTATTGGCTTTCATTGTTATTGTTGTGACGCAACGGTCTGTGACTTCAAAAGTTACATTTTCTTTTGCCTAACGAGGAAGCATTTCTTTACGGACTAAATACTACTACATTTTTTACGTTTATGATTCCGTGCATCGCTGATCTACACTAATAACTGTCCAACGAGATGCAACACAAAGCAGTCTATTTATTATTCTGCAAGTTCACTCTACATGTTTCGGGTGTCAACCACACCCATCATCAGGAGTACACAAAACTGTAACTACAGCCT
>Ga0136643_10017092_pt1 | contig 10916 bp, 6 predicted proteins | sample TergutLab28metaG_FD_96883 | JGI IMG/M metagenome (GOLD analysis project Ga0136643, IMG submission 96883) | Labiotermes labralis P1 segment gut microbial communities from Petit-Saut dam, French Guiana - Lab288 P1 (version 3) (version 3) | ecosystem: Host-associated > Arthropoda: Insects >... | reverse complement strand
TGGACGTGTTCCATAAATTTTTTTTGGTCCTCATTCCCTGGGGGGTACTGTTGTTTTGCCCAAACAAACATGGCCCCATTTCCCAAAGTGGGCGTGTTGCCCCGCCCCCCCCCCCCCACCGGTAGGCTCTGAACTAATTTAAGCCAGCTGGATTATATGTAAGGACGTTCCTATCATAATTATAAACCCCCCGTTTACAAAGGATATTCAATATTTGAATCTATAGGGAAGCAATAAGGTGTGCTGCATCAATTATTGATAATCTTGTTCCTAGAGTCTATAACGCCTATTAAATTACTAAACTGCAAGTTAATTAATTTGTGCTATACGTATAGACCAGCCTATCAAATGGCTGTAACTATCATGTGCGCAGGTTTAGGCATTCGTGGGTAATAGGCCTAATTCTCTCCTATCGTCACCACTCACCTCTTTCTCTTCCTTTACTTTTCCCCCTTTCTTTCCGTCATAGCATGCTATTATTTCACGTCCGTTGTAATTTTCCGTCCTATATATATTCCTCTGTCTTTTACATCGTCAGTCACCCTTTTTATTAAAAGATAGTTATCACTCAATTCCTCTTATAATTGTGTAAGATATGAAACTTTCTACATTGGGTAATGACGCAGTAAGGGGCACAGGGAGGTTAGTCACCACCCAAGTAATGAGCGTACTTGGAATATACAGGCCGCGATGACTCTTATATCAAACACGTTTTCAAATCGCTGATAAAATGCTGGATTAAGTGACCAATCATAATTCAATAACGCAGAAGGTATGTATTTTTTGATAAAATGTATTCTGTTATTGGCGTTCTGGTGAAAATTTTTCAGTGTTTATTCTGATGTTCTTACGTCAGTGAATTTGAAGATTACGCTCTTGTGGGGTGTAACTCCGTGCTGTTTGGTAAATAAGTAAGCCCCCGTATATACCATGGTGCACGGCTTCATATCCCAGAGATCATAATCTTAACTTGAGGGTTGTTTGACCGTGCATCTTCCTCATGAAACAAAGTGAAATGCCAGCTTGATGCAACTAGGTAATTTTATTGATGTATTCTTAGCTCGACATGTTTCGGGTACATACTCCTAATGATGGGCGTATGTACCCGAAACATGTCGAGCTTAGAATACATCAATAAAATTACCTACTTGCATCAAGTTGACAATTCACTTTGTTTCATCGTAATCTTAAATATTTATCAAATTTGCACAGGCTGATCAGATTAGATATGAGGTCCCTGGACGACAAAGATTTCTGTTGTGGTCCGCAGAGTTATGACACCGTGCAGTCTGGTAGTTGTATAGGTGCCACCGTTCCAGCACAGAATGCTGCCCCCAACTTCAGGGCCAGTTTTCCAACCCTATCTGACTACTTAAGAACTTACGTTTCACCTAACCCCTGGATAATAATTTCTCCGTTCATGAAACTTTATTAAACTCTATCGATATGTTGAAATTTCTTAGTAAATTACATGTCTGAACTAAACCTTTCAAGCCTGAATTTAATCTGAATGATATTTAAATACTAATTCGTGTCTTGCAGAAAACATTTTCGTCTCTGACAAAAACCTATTTTTTAATTATGCTACAGAAACAATCACTCCGATACACCCAATTGCTGCTTTATATTAGGCTAACCAGACGAACAAATTCGTAAGGCCACAAATTTCCCCTACTAGTAATAACATCCAATATTCCTTACGGTTTTAAACTCTGTCCCCCCCCCCTCCAGACAATATTAACTTGAATTACAAGTAAAACTAGGGGCGGTTCATTTTACAACTTCGTGTAACCTACTGTTGTTCTTCCGGCTGCTAATTGGGAAACAGTGTGATATTTTCGTGTAAGAAACTTGGCTACTGCGTCTTGTGCCACAATTGTGAGTAATGCCTTATGTCGGGGATCAATACTATTTAACTTGAGTTTGAGGTTGCATTGAAGACTTCTTTTTTTCATGGCTTAACAGACCCAAGTGGTCGAGGGTCTCCTCACTGTCGAGGCTTCACGATCACACTCAGGTACACCACATTCGGTAGGACTCCTCTGGACGAGAGATCAGCTCGACGCAAGGAACTCTTCCCTACAACACACAACACTCACAACAGACAGACACCGGTGCCTCCGGCGGGATTCGAACTCGCAATTGCAGCAAGCGATCGGCCGCAGACCGACGCCTTAGATCGCGCGGCCACTGGGATCGGCCGAATTTAAGACATACCCATATAATGTCGGGGGCCGCGGTGGCGAAGTTGCTTGAGGCACGGCGCTACAAGCCTAAAGTTCGCGGTTTCGATTTTCATTGCCTTAATTCTTCCCGTCGCACTGCGGCCTTGGGGTAGACTCAGCCTTCAACAGAAATAAGTGCCAGGAATATTTCCTGGGAGGTACGTAGGGCTGGAAACCTTACCGCCTTCATGTGCCAATTGTCTTGAAATCTGGGAGACTCACCTGTTGTAACCCACAAGGCCTCTCCAGGCCTGTACAGGGATTGCATTAGCATCTAGCCCTGTAATATCATACAGTGTGACATAATACGACATGTGACATATTACGGCCTACAAAATATAAAATATGTACCAGTAAGAGGCATTATCCTGTCATGCTGGAGAGTTGCACCGTTGCTACGTTCCGGTAAATAATATTGTTGTACGGCCTGTGATATGCATCAAGGAGGAAGGGAATACTTACTTACTCCATGGCGCAGAGTCCTTCTTCAGAAGCTAACTGGTTTGCGGCTAGTCAAGAAATTCCCCTCATTTCACGGAATCCGAAGGTTCATTACCGCACTCACAAGCGTCCGCCACCTGTCTCTATCCCGGGCCAGCCAAATGCAGTCCATATACCCACATCCCACCTCCTGGAGATCCATCCTAATATTATCTACCCATCTACGCTTAGGTCTCCCCAGTGGTCTCCTTCCCTCCGGTTTCCCTAGCAAGAACCTATACACCCCCCTCTCCTCACCCATACGCGCCACATGCCCAGCCCATCTCATTCTTCTAGATTTTATCACCCGCACAATATTGGTTGAAGAGTACAAGTCATTTAGCTCCTCGTTACGCAGTCTCCTCCATTCCCCCGTTACCTCGTCCCACCTAGGTCCAAATATTCAAGGAGGAAGGGAATGATAACACAAAAGAAAAATGACATTTTGTTAAAGAAATAAGGGACAAAGGCGGGAGAGATTGTATTTCCCGTTGAATTTTCAACCGGTATTATGTGTGATTTTATTTGTGGTTAGTAACTCGGGATATGGAGCTTCAAGTGCTTGTATGATTTGTGAAAAATAAATTGGGAAGTATGTGGACATAGCAATCGTCCCCCGGTTGGCGGTAACGTAGTGATGTCTGCGTGGGAGGGAGTGGGGAAGACCGTATAAAACGTCTGTCAATATAAACGTTCTGAAGACAAAGATTTGAACCCATTCTTCCAGGTGACAAGGTGCAATGGGCAGTTGGTTTTTTTTTTCTGAATATTTTTATGTCTTCAAGAAACTTTGCTTCTAGTGTATCTGTATACCTCTAGTCCAGCTTAATAAGGGATATTGATCTTGTGAATGTTACCAAAGTGCTTTACCCATTTCTGTTAGACTGTAGAGGTGAAGTTTGGAAGTAGACGTCATATTTCGTTGTCATTGGGTCTCGTCAGCAAGAACCAACCACCGTAAACATACCTATAAATTAGAATGTAAGTTGAAATAAAATATATTGCAGCAGGTTTTGAACTGACTGATTAACTGACCGCCACATTACTTCGTAGCGCAGAGTTTTCTTGAGAAGTTGAATTTTACATGGCTAATGAAAAAACTGCCTGCACATTATGAAACTCGAGGGTTCATTAAAATGCCCACATTAGCCTACCGCTGGACCCTATCATCAGCCAGATGAATACATTCCACACTCCCATTATATTGTTTTATGATCTTTTAATATTATCCTCCCATATCGGCCATATTCCTAATTTGTCTGTTTCCTTCAGGCTTTCCACCAAAACTTCTACGCACACTGCTCTTGTCACAAACAAACAAACAAACAAACAAAATAACTACCTAACTACCAATGTTCCTAACTAACGAACGAACGAACGAACCAACCTACCTACCTACCTATACGTAGTCCTTGAAAATCTTAGATGATAAAATTTACAAATGTTTATGGAGCCCTGAATTTCATCACCAGCTGACAAAAACCCGCCCTCGTTCTCTGTCCGGAACCACATTGATCCAGTGCGCACCCTCCCACCCTGTTTCTATAAGATACGTTTCAGTATCCGCCCGTTAACACTTAGGTTTCCAGGTGGTTCTTCCTACCAAAGTTTTGTACGCATTTCTGTTACCTTTTATTTCTACCACATGACCCGCCTATCTCATCCACCTTGATCTTCCCACCCTGGCAGTATTTGACCATGGGTAAAAATCATGAAGCTCCTCATTATGCAATTTTCCCCTGCCTTTTCTTACTACATTCCATTTCTGCGTTTCCAAATTGCTGCTGAATATAAAAAGTGAAAGTCCGTACAGACGTGTTGTATGTTACAAGTTGTCTGTTATACGTGCATTCCAGAAACACCGTGAACATTTCTAAGGCTCTGTAATTAGGAATGAGGGATCCAGAGTTGGTCACGGATGTCAGAAAGCTGTCATGATTGACCGCAATCTGAGGTTTTCACCGCAGTGAATATTTATATTTAGCCTTGTGGTATGGGATGTCATGTAGAATGACTGTGCGTTAGGCTTTCCGACGTTGCGGAGGAACCAGCCGCCTAATTCTTCGAAGTGTCACTAATTTATGTCAGGTCCAATTGCTGTTTGGGGAAACTGTTAATATTCTGTAAAATTCTTATTGACCGCGGGAGGTTTTTAATTTGAACCCCGGTGAACATGGTTTCATTCTCGGAGAGGGATTTCTTCTCGTCCTTTCCGAAGCTTCGGAAAAATGATAGTGTATGTGTCTTCGTTACGTATCTTTGATTCATATGCAGACGGTATGATATTCTTAAGTCTTTCAAAGACAAGTGAGTATCACCTGCTTCCTCTTATTATTCTATGCCACTCCGGCCCGTTCGCGTGCCATATCTCCCCGAACTACTTCCTCCAAACTTCTCTGTTCCTTGCTGCCGCCTTCCAGTTCGTATCTGGAGCAAATGTACGGCATCCTTCCATCTACTTCTAGTTTTCCCACGGGTCTTCTTCCCGTGAATCACCCTCCCATTACTTCTTTCGGAATTCAAGAATGATCCATCCATACTACATGGCTAGCCCACTCTAGTCTGTTCAGGCGTAGAAATACGTCACTTGCTCTAACACAAATCACTGTGCCGTCTGCCCACAGGGTGAAAAGCTGGGATTATTACCGTATAGAAGCAATAAATATTTCGTGTTTGTAATGAAGACGGAGTGTTTTTCTGTGAGGTAGGGGCTGAATTTGTAAATGTTAGTTATTCGGTGAATTCCAGGATCAAAGTGGTTTTTATTTGCATTAGAATTTAATTTAACTTATTTAACAATTGAAATGAAGCCCAGATTTCAGATTAAACCATGGACCATCGTGCGGTACCGTTAGATCTGTCGTAGTATGGAACTGGTGAATGGCGAACCGAAGGGTTTTAACGGCGTTTATTGAAAGGCGGATATTATGCAATGTTTAATCAGATTGGAATGATTTCTTGAATGGACGACAGAGAATGGCTTAGGAGAAGCGATCTCGTCCTCTTTCCTAGTAATATCCTTATATTCTTCTAAAGATGGGGAGCAAAATTATGAACACCTCTGTGATGACAGCTGGACGGCCGAAAGGGGGTTTCACCTTGCTTTTCTTGAAGAAAAGGTTGATGCATTTTCTCTGTGCTAGCTCCTTGTTTTTAGTGTACAAATCAATGAATGATAATGAAATATAAAACTATCGTTAGATGTCAGTCGATATAAACACAATGTGCAGAAGGTAACCAGAAACCAGAATCGTCTGTCTTGCGGTGGTTTACGGCACAGTTGTGTTTGGACATCAGCGGTTCGTCTTTAAACGGGACATCATACAGCACTGATCTTTAGAAGTTCCCCTTTAAAGGGACATTACACAGCGTTGATTTTTCGCTTTCTCTATTGATTTTCCTCTAGTTACACGGAAACGAATTTGAAGTATACTACTTTGAATTTCTTATTGGGTTACATTCGTGTAATTTGGGAAGGTGGATAGGTATATTTTGGATTCTGAAAATAGGGTGTCGAGGAGAAATCTCTTACAAAAATACTGAAAATAATAGGAGGCTGTAGAAATTTGCGTGATTAGCTTCATGATTTGTGCTCTCCACCAAATATTATTAGGGAAATCACTTCTAGACGGGTGGTATTGGCTGGATTTAACGTGCGCTTGAGCATACGAAGAAATGCGTGAATTGTTTTATTCGAAAAATGTGAAGGGAAGAGAGGCGTAAGTTTTGGTAGAACAGTGGTTATGGGAAGTGAGGTGTGATCTGTGAGATTACGGACTGGCTGTATCCGGCACAGTGCAGTGTCCAGTGGTTCTAAAAAATAAAATGTGATCTGTGAGCTAAGCACTTGCTGTATCCGGCCCAGTTCAATGTCCAGTGGTTCTAAGAAGTAACATATGGTCTGTGAGGGTACAGACTGGCTGTATCCGGCCCAGGGTAGTGTCCAATGGTTCTAAGAAATAAGATATGGTCTGTGAGGGTACGCACTGGCTGTATCAGGCACAGTGCAGTGTCCAGTGGTTCTAAGAAACAAGATATGATCTGTGTGGGTACGCAGTGGCTGTATCAGGCACAGTGCAGTGTCCAGTGGTTCTAAGAAATAAGATATGGTCTGTGAGGGTACGCACTGGCTGTATCAGGCACAATGCAGTGTCCAGTGGTTCTAAGAAACAAATATTTTCTTTGAGGGTACGGACTGGCTGTATCCGGCACAGTGCAGTGTCCAGTGGTGGGATACAAAGAGCACGTTAATGAAAATGTCGCCTTCCAGGAAAGGCAACGATATTCTTATCTAGCTGAGCGACTAATGACTACCCAACGACACCAGTATAGAATATTATCGTCAGAAATGGGCAAGACACCCACTAAGAATGGATGAAAAGATGATTAGCTGAAATCGTGTTAAGCTAAACCCCAAGATGAGACAAATTTCCACACAGGAACGCCGGAAAACACTTGAAACCGGAACAGACACCATGAAGTGCAGGAGAAGAGGAGAAATTGTAACATTCGGATGCTCTGTACGGAGGCAGTATTTCCGACTTGAGCTTTGAGTCTTGACTCGAACCAGCGACCATACTGAAAGATGTGAAGTTTGGAGTTGTGACGCAGCCGTGATAGTCTAATGGTATGTGATGCAGTGTAGTGTGGAAGAAATATTCTGACATTTCGGAAGAGCCATTTACCCTTATCGGGGACCTCGGATAGCGCATTGGTTAAGGTGCTATGCTACAAATCGGAAGGTCACTGGTTCGATCCCAGATGGTTTCATTGACATAAAATCCTTCCGATCGCACTCTGGCCCTGTGGTCGACTCAGCCTCTAACAGAAATGAGTACCAGGAGCATTTCCTGGGGGTAAAGGCGGCCGGTGCGTAATCCTGACAACTTACCACCATCCTGTGCCGTTGTCATGAAATCTGAAAACGTTAACTTCCTGGAACCCTCCGGGCCACTCCAAGCCTTTAACAGGACTGCTTTTATTTATTTTTTTTTTTACTTCTGTCTTCGGGACATAAGATACAGTAGATCCCAATACTGAGTATTTAAAATTATTACTTCGGGTCAGATTGGTTTTTAATTTCAGTGAAGAATAAACGGAAATTATCTTCAGCTTAGTGGGCACGGTGTGTTTTGTCCAAGATCAGTTACAAAGTATGTTAGTGAACATACTTAAGTGAGGGTTACATGATCCACGCGTTAGCCTGAAACAATAAAAGCATTTTTAAAACCAAAGTTAAATTCCATTTCCAAAACTACATGCTTTTCTTTTTAAATAACCAGTTTTTATCAGCTGATTAACACTGTGGCCTACCATTCAGTGGTGTGGTTTTAGAAAAGCCACCAGCGAAGAAGGTGTACCAGCAGGAGGCCTTAGAAACTATAAAGTTACATTTACATGATGTGCCTTTCAACGATATCGAAGTTTTGAAGGCTCATAAGACGAAACTGTGTAAAGAAACAAGAAAAGCTTTTCACTTTATGTTGTTTTGTATGGTCAGTGGTAAGTGTGTTCAGTGAACTGGTGTTGTGTGTCAACGGGAAGCTCGTTCCAGCAAGATGGAAACTGTCTTAACACACTAAGTAAATGATTTGGCAAATAATATCTGACATGTGCAGCTGTGACAAGACGGCAGTGAGAAACCAAACATCGCCAGAAAGACTGGCTGAAAACACAATTCGACAGAACCCTGGGAAGTTGAAAACTATCTCGCACCGTAATCCGGCAGAGAAGCCTTTTGAAGTTGATGCATCTGGCTGAGGGCTCTATCCAGTATTTCAGCACGCTTGATACTATTTTGCTTACAAGGCCTACAGAATTCACGGCACGCGGGTCCCTGCAAACCACTGCGAGTTTAATAGATCAAGGATGCAGAACTTTAAAATCGTCCGGTCGAACATGGTTATTCCTTGTCCGGTATTTACTGTATGGTTTCACGGGTATGGGTTTGAATCCCACCAAGAGTCATTATTACAAAGCTATCACATGTCCTGTCAGAGATGACGGGGTAGATGATGTTTCTGTTATATATCTTTATCATTATCTTATCTCTCCTTTTTTTATATATATATTACGCCTTCCTTCTTCATATCTTTTTCGTACTGTCGTCATTTAATTCTCCTTCCTCTCTCCCTTCTTCCCACTTCTTCAGATAAAACAGGTCCTTTACTATATCCCTTTCTTACCCCTGTATCCTTTCTTCCCCCCCTCTCGCATTCGTTTGTTACTCTTTTTATTCTTCCTTCCCTTCGTCATTCCTGTCTCTGTATCCTAAAAACATGGGCTGGCATTTCCCCGACCACGACTCCATAATACATTCATAATTTGTTCTCCTCACCATCTGTTGCTAGGGTGAACATGTCATGAATTACCAGATGGGCGGAGAGTGTAGAATTTGCTGAGAGAGGAGAAATACATACAGTGTGTTGGTGGGAAGAGATAAAGGAAAGAAACCACTTGCAAAATCTAAACGTAGATGAGAGTGTAATATTAACACTGACTTTCAAGCAGTAGGATGGGACAGTGTGGACTCGATTAATCTGACTCAGGTTGGGGACAAATGCGTACCTTTGGATATACAGTGAAGAACCTCAGTAGTGTAGGCCTATTGTGAGGTTCAGCGAGTGACGAAGATTTTGCGACTTTTATAGAGTGATTTTTGCCTTTGTTGTGGATATTTTATTTTGCAGTTATTTTTGCCTTGTGGAATACTTTTCATTACCTCCTGCACATTTTATGGCGAATACAGACATTGACCGAACAAACAAATCAATAAAATATATAACAATATCTTACTGTGCGTACAAGCAATATATCATTTATATACTTTGCTATTAAATATTACGACGAAATATATTACACAATTGTTATTCTAGTGCAGTTATGTTACCTCCATGTTGGCATAAGCCGCCTCTCAGGGCCGACGACCTTCTGAGACTTGTACTTTGCTTCTTAATTGATTTGTGAATTTGTTTTTAAATGTACTGAATTATATTTCAGCTCATTCCCAAAAATGTGTAAAAACTATGTTAGCTTTATATAAGTTGTCTAAGAGATTACGAAACTCCTCTAAACTTTACCGCCTGGGGCCTGTTCTGCGCATCCAAAAAAAGCCTCTTGGTGTCCTTCAAAACATTTTTCCGCCATGCAGTGCACTTTAAGGAAAAAATATCTCAACCAAACATTACACATTGCGCTTGGCGTATCATCCTCCTCACAAATCACAATTATGAACCGCAGTATTTCCAGCTCTTCTTGGCTCGGTTTGGCCCAGTTCGTCTCGGCTTGGCTCGGCTCGGTGTGTCGTGCGAACGAGGCCTTAATGTCTCTTGGTGGTTTCTATTCTGTTGAGTTACCTGGTTGTTTTTAAGATTTGTGCGATATTTGAAGGTCTAATTTTGTGTGTGTGTGTGTTTTGAAGGGGGGGGGGGTGCTGATGTAGACTCGATATCACTTAAGACGGTTACAAACTACAAGCAACATGATGTATAAACGTCACCACTTAGTCAAATATGACTACGAAGTCCAAGCTTTATCAGTTTCGGATAACACCGGAAGTGTGTGTCTACTTTCGTGAGTGCTTAGTGTTGTCAACCCAAGGGCGGAGACCACTTAGAGCTGTATTTATGACGTAGCTGAGGCTGATTCACCTGTAAGAACTATCTGCCAGCCCACTGGGTAATTTCCGCCTCTCTTCTCGCTAAGGGATGCACAGCAGCCCAAGCATTCTTTACGACTGTTGATTTTACATGGGCCGCAAAGGCAGATCGTTAACACAATGATCCTGTAACCTCAGAGCAACAATAAACAAGAAACACTTGCGACAATATTGTGAGGACGCCACAGAGCAAATTTCATGAGCTGCGAACGTTCTAAATATCCTACTCGCATTTATCCTCAGCATTTCCTTGTAAGTTTCGAGGAGGAGAACGTTGCCCTTTGCTTCTCTTACGTAATTCCATGTTCACATAAGATAGTAAGTTATGTGTATTAAAATTGCCATATCTGTTCATAATGTATACGCTAAACTTGCCAGCATTAGTGGGATTTGGGGTTCTTGGGTCAGTGACTGAAGATGCACTTCGTCTGGGATGTAACGATTTGTAGCTGGGGGGGGGGGGGGCAACAAGGTCCTTCCAGGGAAATAAAAATTCTCCCCGCCCCGGAGCGGAAAACCCCAAAAATTTTGGAACAAAAAAAAACAAAAAATTA
>Ga0136643_10017091_pt1 | contig 10916 bp, 3 predicted proteins | sample TergutLab28metaG_FD_96883 | JGI IMG/M metagenome (GOLD analysis project Ga0136643, IMG submission 96883) | Labiotermes labralis P1 segment gut microbial communities from Petit-Saut dam, French Guiana - Lab288 P1 (version 3) (version 3) | ecosystem: Host-associated > Arthropoda: Insects >... | reverse complement strand
TTCGGTTAATGTATGAGCGGCGTGATTGATTGTAATGAATGGAAGCCATTGAAACGCAACGAATGCACAAATATGGGGAAAGTAAAAAGGCTTAATTTATAATGATAACTGTACGTCACGTGACTTATGGTAGGGACTTAGAAAATTTTATTTTTGTTGCACCGAGTGTACGATTGTCACCCAATTTAACTCTGTATGGCTGAAAAAAATATGAGAAATAAGTCAGCTGTTCTTGAAAATGTTAACTAATAATCAAAACAATTTATTTCTGTCTATCCATAACATTTTTCCAGTGTTACACCGATTACCGGTTCGCTGTCACTTTTCGCCATACTTTACGGTTTACTACGTCTTCAGGCCTTAGATTCTTTTGCTTCATCACTCTTCTCGCTTCCATTTCCCAATTATTTTCGGGCCTTTTTCTTCTTTTCTTTTTTACCGGCGACCATTTAAGTATTTTCTTGCGCCGTCTGTTATCTGATACGTGCTACAGATCCACACCATTTGAACATGTTATTTTCAGTTGCAATTTATTTACAAATTTATTTTAAACACAATAAAAGTAGGAAAAATCGCGATTCTTCTTAAGTCCCATGATATTCCGTCTCGGATTGTAATAAAATACCATCATACAAATAAAATATTTAAATTTTACTGTCCAACTGGGATAAATAAACTTTCCTCTAAGCTTATTGCATTTACAACTGAATAAATCATCCATTTTAAGTTTAAACCAAGATATTTCAAAGCCATGAAGTATTTAATTTAAAGTCTGTGATCGGGCAGTTTACGCTCGTCATATTATAAACATTTACAGCTGCAACTTAAACATTATGTTTTCAGTACTGGTGCAACTACATTAATGTTAGCATTTCTTCAAATCTTACATCAAGACAGTTTAATCAACTCCATAATCTGAAGCCATGTTTGAGTGTGATAGTTTTTACGTATGCCTACGGTAAGATCTACATGAACTGAAAGATTCAAGTTTAGTAATTTCCCTTTTCTTCTTACGTACCGAAATATCTCAGTTTTCGCGATTTAATTATCTTCATATGTGAGTAGCTGTTGAGAGGGATAACTTTTCGTTATAGCTACTCGTTACGGACTGGACCGTCCGGGGATCGAAGCCCGTTGTAGGCAGGATGTTCCAAATAAGTCCAGGCTGAACCTGTGGCTCACCCAGCCTCCAATACAGTGGGATCGTGGTCATCTCCGGTGGTAAAGAAGTCGTCTTTAACCAACCACCCTCTTCTATCGTCAAGGTAAAAGAAAGAGTCGTGCTATAAGTTTACTAATTCTGTGTGTCTTCATGGTAAGTTATAGGGTGAACCATTAACAGCTGTAGAGAATAGGACAAATTTTGAGCTTTCTTTACATTAAAACATAAATTGGGCTAGTTTTTCGTATTATCACACAATTCTTTCAATTACAGAGCTGTCGTTATGTTTTGACCGACCATAATTTGACAATTTAGAGGTGTGTGACTTTTGTGCACAGCTGAAAGTAGTTGATTAATATTTCTAACCAACAGGTTATTCTAAATTTTTCCAAATAACATTGCCGCTCATGTAGTATTCACTGTGCCGTGCTTTGACGGTTAAATACGCCTTATACGTTGTGAAGGGTAATTTATTGGCGTCTGGTAACTTTTTAATTTTAAATCGATGTGGTAGGTTATTAACCCTTTAAACGCTGGGTTAAATTCCATCTGCCATCTGCTGGTGTTATTAGGAGTTCACCCTATTTTCCACGTTAGCAGGATAAGGGTTAAATCGAATTGTTTCGTTCTGAAGAGACAGAAGCAAACAGAACGCTTAAAAAATTACTTTATCTGCAGAATTATCGTCAGGATCGGTGTGCTGCCGTCCATTATCGTACAGAATTTATTGATTTTGTAATTCAGAAACAAAAAATGTTACCAAAAGTAGTGGTGTAATTCAGCTTATCTTTCCACGTAGCATTAATTATTTATAAAAAATAGTTTTGTTATTTTATTTTGATTATAGAAGAAGTGTGTCAGGAAGGCTGCCCATATTAAGCCGCTTTTCAGTTATTTATTAAGGTAAAGAATTGAGACCTAATGGTTATGTTATAAGTAATCGAATACAGTGAAGTTCTGAAGTGTTTAAAATATCAACATTTTTCGACTTTCAGGTCTTCAGGCTAACACATGTGATACGAACATTCCTTGTTTTGCCCCACAACGAGGCGTGTTTGTATTTCTACCTACGTTTATATCACACGTGTTAGACTGATGAGCGCCTAAAAGTCGAAACATGCCGCTTTATTAAACACTTACAAACTTAGTTGTGTTCGACTACTTTGTACGTAACCATTAGTCTGGTCAGCACAACGGGGATCTCCAATCTTAAAACTGAGGCTTTCCAGTAATTTTATGTGTTATGGCATACGGTCAAGTGTCTTCTTTAGAAAATATTATTTTTATGTATTAAATGATTTAAGTGACTTCTATTATCAACCAACAACTACACTTACACAACCTTCACATAAAACACTTTAAAAACACTTAAAATCACTCCGAAATGTTTCGATCCTGTTAGATCATCAGGGAGCTTTGTTGTTTCTTGCTAAAGTTATATTACAATATTCACAATTTAATTCGTTTTTGCAAACAAGGTGTTGTGGCAGCGTGTCTGTAAGTGATTCTACAAAAATGCACGGTGCAGCAATGAGATTTATGATTAAAGTGAGTTGTGTAAGATATGTTCTATACCCTTGAAAGGAGCAACAAATAAAACTGTAAATTTCCTGAAACCGAATTATGTAGGAAGGATATTATAACTTTGTGGTAAATTTTACATTAAATATTTTTAAAATTTTATTTTAATAAGGACAAAAAAATCGAATTTTTAAATTATATATTCCTGTATTAAACACCATTGCGTGGAACTAATGTAATTAAACCTTCGTCATACCTTCAGTGGGGACCGCGGTAGCACATGGTTAAAGTGCTGTGCTACAAATCGGAAGGTCGCTGGTTCGATCCCAGCTAGTTTCAGTGGTTTTTCATTGATATAAACTCCTTCCGATCGCTCTATGGCTCTGGGGTCGACTCAGTCTCTAACGGAAATGAGTACCAGGAGCATTTCCTGGGGGTAACGGCGGCCGGTGCTTAAGGCTGACAGCCTACCACCAACTAGTGCCGTTGTCAGGAAATCTGGGAACCTTAACTTCCTGGAAACCTATAGGCCCCTCCGGGCCTCTAACGGGACTTCTTTACCCCTACCATAAATTTAGCGCCGAAAGGAATAAGAATGGACCTTATATATATAACATTACGTATTTAAGAGGTCATGTTTCAAGCACTTGGCTTCTTATTTTGGACACAGTCACGATGCATTGGGAAAAAGCTGTGACTGCATCAGTCAGTAAGATAAAGTGCAATACTCATTTCACTTTGATTGTGCACTGAACAATAGAAAGAAGGTTACGCCCTTCCCCTGCCGAGATGGCATGTGTAAGAGAACAGTTATGTACAAAATTTCATTTAATTGTCACAAAACCGAAATTACTCGTACCATGTAGAAAAAGTTACAACTGCGGTAACAAAATCCCGATGATTAACAACCATAATGAGAATTTCTGTTATTTTACATAATCCTGAGTAATCTTAATGGATCTCGCACCCCATCAAAATGTTTGTATACGATCAATTTTAATATTATCCTAGGATTAGTTCCCATTCTTCACAGTTCCGAGACATTGCCTACGAAACATATAGTTTTACTTCCCGTGCCTTTTAAATGTCCAACTTAGCCTTTCAATCAATTCCTGGTACTACCACGTGTCCTACTCATATCCCCCAATATTTTCGTGTTGCAATTTAATTTATTAAATTATTCCCCCAATTTATCGAAAAAGTTTCCCATTATTTTTGTAAAGGAGTTGTGATTTATGATCTAAAGTAGTAGATCACATTTTGCAGCTTCAGAAGTCAATTGAAAAATTTCTGTTTTTACTTCATATTTCACTGTACGTTTGGAGGCTGAAAGTAAGATAACTGTTTTTTAAAAAAAACAGTAACCAACTCTTATGGAATGTAATAGTTTTTTAATTTTAATATTGTATTTTTTCTTCAAGAGCTGCGTGAATTGGAAATGCGTAGGATCCTACACGCAGTTACACGGTTATTTTAACAGTGCAAGATAATATATCTAACACTTTAAAACAGAGATAAAGTTCGTATTCACCACTACATTTTACATTATGATATTGCCAATTTTTACAACAGTGTAAATATTTGTGTCATAACATTCACATAATAAAGAGTGAGTACCTCCCTATAGACCTTCACCAATGCTCTGTACTTGTATTTCTTGCATCTCCTATCAGACGTTCTACAATCTTAGTAGATGAGAGCGTCTTTAAACAAAACACTTCTGCCTGTATCTCCAAGAATTTGTACTCTCTAATTCGGACTCAGCGTGTTATCTTGAAGGTGAAGTTTTACATTATGCTTATACGAAAGTTTTACTTTAAGGGTTAATGTCACGCTCTTTTTTCATTGGTCAATGAAAGTGCATAGTTTAATGAGACTACTACGACTTGCTTCTTTCCTTCTTCTTTCACCAAGATAATAACTGCGAATTGATTCCCACAGGAGAAAAGAAGTTTTAAGAAGAAATTTACTTAAAGTCAAGCATATAGGCCTAAATTGCTTCATTTTGTATATGTAATAAGAATATTAATAAGTTGTAATTGCCTTGTCCAACCCGGATGGTAATATAGGGAAAGCTTTTCTGTTCCACGCTATGAAGTCAAGTAAGGAGAACAGAGATTATAGCTCCACTTATTCCTAGTCTCAACACTAAATGGAGGTGGGTGGTTAAATTCACGTCCCGGCCAATTTACCCTCGAAAGAGTATTCCTGTACCCACTGAACGGGAGGCTGGGTGAGACACAGAGACCGTCTGCACGTTTTGGAGAAGGTACAAATTTCTTTCCCTGACCGGGATTAAAATTCCGGACGGTCCAACCCGTAGCCTAGGCGCTATATCCACTACTCTTGCTCCCCCTGATGACAGTAGAGGCACTAACCAATTCCAGTACCAAGTCAGGTACTCTGGATCAAAATGACTATTGCTGTGAAGTAGCATTATGGTGTTAGCTTCCCACCGCATCCCACATTCAAATCAGTAAATACGCTAATGTTGAGTTAATTTCAGTCAGAAAACACAACTGTAATTGTATGCTAGATAATGGTATTTATTAGCAAAGTAAATAACTAAATGTTTAGGCCTAAAGCGGCCATCATATATCACAAACCCCCCCCCAACCCAACGTGAGAACCATAGACACTACACCTACATCACGGCCACCCATAAACTCCCCCCCCCCATACATACCCAACCAAGGAGATCCACACCCCACCATTCATTGACCCACTAGACATCCCACTAGATAAACCTACTTGTAGCACGTATTACGATGGTGAGATCTCAACATCACTATGCAATATAGACATATATATGACACTCTTTGAGCAAAATTGTAATTGTGATATCATGAAGATGGCCGCTTTAGGCCGAAGTACGAGCAGTATATAATTATTTACTTTGTTAATAAATACCACCATCTAGAACACAATTATAGTTGTGTTTTCTGACTGAAATTAACTCACCATTAGTCTTTCAACACACAACGGGGATGACACACCTTAGAATCAGTAAATACGCAATAAGATAAAAGTGTAGAAAACTTTCAACGGAATAAAAAAATGTTGGCCGTGTTCAGCCTAATTGCACCCTTTTAAAGCTGAAGTTTATTATTATTATTTTCACTCTAATCTGTGGTGTTGTGTTCTGACGTTAGGAAGCATGAGGCAAAGCGCAAGCTATTGATAAATGTGAGAAGCTTGATACTTGATAGTGGCCATTTGTCAGCATCGGGTGACAATCTTATGAACACAAATCTAAAAGGGAGAAGAAAAGTAGAATTGATGGTAAGGTTACAAACTAAATTCTGGCCCATTACACAAACGCGTGTATGCTCTTCATCATTTACACACCCTTTTACAGACCTTGAGTACTGAAGGCAGATTAAGAATGGAGTGATACGCACTTAGGTTTGACTTAATACTATGATTTAATAATAGAGTGGTTTCGTTTTAGTTTTTACGTTTTTGATATATTGATGCTGTGTATATTTTGAGATATGTGGTAAGGAGATCGTGTAGGCTTAACGTCCGATACTGTTGTTTAATATCTGCTATATATATATATATAAACTTCTCACAACTGGTGTCATGAAACACACAATCCTTGCGATAACTTGCGAAACCTTCGTTGCATTATGCCTAGCAAGATTTGCCACTTACCGATTAAAAGATTAAATGTCTGCCGTAATATTTCAACAAAATTCCAGTTGTTGCGAAATATGTGCCAAGTACAAAAATTCTTAGTGGTCCCATATTTGTTCTTGTTGACATATAACATTTAATTTATTACATAAGCTGTAGATGTTAAAGCCAACAGAATATCGTAATGCAAAATTTTAAATAATATATGTGAAATAACATTCCTCATCACGGAATATGGAAATCCGATTCTATGATTTCGTGAGTTTACTTACATAAATTTGAACAGTGATACATTTATTGATTGTTTTTGGATAATTAGAACGTTGAATATCCATCTTTGTCCTTGATTTAATATGGAAATATCAACGTTTATTTTTTAAAGGCGCCGATTCATCTGCAGATTGTATGGTGTACATATGAGAAAAGAAGATGACAATGGCAGGCAATGGTTTGGACTGAGAATCTATTGTACCATTCAAAGTTTTGTCCTGATATTTCGCTGGAAACTCCAAGCAATTATATTCCTAACGAAGTAACTTGAAAGAACACATTTCCATTTTCGAAAATGCTAAGCTGCTAAGTTAAGCAAAAATTCTCTCATCTTGTACGGATCCAGATATCTCATTAAGGACATTGTACAAATCCAACGTGGAGTGTATTCGCTGATAAACAAACAAATTTTCTGAATTTGCGAGCACTATTCGTGTTAGAAACAATTTAATATTACGCTGTAATTTAAGCCTAAATATCCCAAGCTCCTTACTGTGTAATTTTCGTATTTCTTTTTACTACCTCCGTCACATTTACAAACTTTTACCTCACCACCCTTTTCTTAGACACCCTCAGATAACGTGATCTTTGCTACGGGATAGAACCAAGTGCGGCGCACTTTAGATATGTTTGAATCTTTATGTTTAGATAGCAGTCAAGAGGAGTTGAACTGCAGTATAGATACCCCCTCTTTTTTTCCTGTGGCGCTGCGGCCCAACGCGGTCCAGGGCCTCCTGATTCACGAGGTTCCTAGATCACACACAATGACGCAACACAGTCGATAGGACTCTTCTGGACGAGTGATCAGCTCGTCGCAGAGACCTCTACCCGACAACACACAACACGCACAACAGACAAACATCCATTCCCTCGGTGGGATTCGAACCCACAATCTCAGCAGGCGAGCGGCCGCAAACCTATGCCTTAGACCGCGCGGCCACTGGGACCGGCATAGATAATCCATAAATAATAAAAATTTGTCCATTTTTGAAAGATAATCCGATTCCTTACTCTTGTTTATGAAAACTGTAAAGTTGTCAATTTTTATAATTACTTATTAACTAAATTTCTTTTCGATTTTACGTTATATTCCACCCAGTAATCATATGCTTAGTATCCTGCACGTTCTTTTTTCAAACAGTTTTTCGAATATTGTAAGTTATTTAAATTTACTTTTCGGTAAAATTATAATTGTGACATATTTACTATTTTAGATATTTAGAGATGATTGTCAGTAATTGTTACTGAAAAGTAAAACATTTATTGAAATCTTGTTAAAAGTTTTATGTTCTTTTTGTTTCGCACGCATTTTATATTTGGTGTCGTATGATACTTCGCCTTCTCATAATCTAACTCGCAAGCAAGAGTTATTCTTGCATTGTACACCATAAAATATATATATACACACGCACACACACACACACACACACACACACACACATACACACAATGTCACACATCTTCAATACTAATCTCTACATATTCTTCTCCAGTGAACTCTGTGTACCTGGTCTTTAGAGTAAAACGTTTAAATGCAAGCCCGTCATAATATTACACAGAGACACTGGTTACTTGTGCCCTTCTTGCAATTCAGTAGTCACCTGCTATTCTGTACCACTCACATCCCTTTAGAAACAAAACATGACGTCGTATAGCAAGTAATTTATTGCTGTGACATTTTTATCACTCATATAAATTGCACGTATGTGGTTCCATAATGATATGTCTAACCTTAAAGCTTTTCACAGGACTCAGCCATTTTCATATTACGAATCCCCGTTTCTTATATTTCTCGAAATATAGCAATGAGCTGTTCCATGTGTATCAACAGGGTGACTTGTACCATAATCAGGGGCCCTTTAAGTGCGTGAAGCTTATTAAGGCTACCTTCCTAATCTAATTTTCAAGTGTTTCTGCCTCACACGTTCTTAACCTTTTGGCCCTAGAGCTGGACGTTTACAGTTTAGCACACCATTTATGCAACTTGTGAATATTTTATGAACCAAGAAGTGTCACATTAGGAAATACACGACATTTTGTGGAGGAATAAACGAAGATGGCGAGAGAAAGCCTAAAAATGTAATTAAATATATTTGTTGACTAAATATATAAAAAGTGTACTGTGGGGAGGAGCGGTACGTCTGTCCTATATATAGGATGCATACTGCATAAAGGTTAAATAAAGTCTGAGTGAATTTTGAGATGTACTCTGTTCAACTCTCTGCTAGACTCAAAGCTGCCCTGACTGAAAGTTTGTAATGTTTTTCTTCCATTCTCTAGGTCAGTGGTACTTGACTTTTCGAATCTACGAAATTCCCACACCTTTCATATTTACCCTGGACACCCCACCGTGTAAAATAATTTGCATAAAATTGAAGTAAAACTTTCGGAAAAATATTTACCCGAAGTATTTGTTGCCAGAACTTTACCTTGCAGGCGATCGAGAATAATCACATTCAGTGCAGCAAAGAATTGAATTAAGAAACAGGCGCAATATTTATTGTGTTGGTCGCATGTCAAATTAGAAAGTTACGCAAGTAAAAAATTGGACCTCTTTTGGTGATTATTACTTATTTCTTGCTTAATAGGGTAGAAATACTTCATTCGGCTGGTCATGTTGGAAGAACCCGGCAAGGTTCGGTCATGTTAGCCATCTGTAGCCACAGTTAGAAAGTGGTTATTCCAGAAATAAATTTCAAATTTCCCTGCGATTTTAATTTGCTAAAGTGGTTAGGAATGAAATTGTGTTAGGAAATTAATGTATGTGTGTTTATTTTTTCGGCATCTAACAGAACTACATATAAACTAACTAAAAACAATATGCTTTGATTTATTCGTCTCTTGCAAGAAATTCTTGCCGTTCATACAGTTTATTTCCCTTATCGCAAAATTGTTCCAACCTGCGCTGAACCTGTATAATACGTCTTTATACTAAAGTTAAAATGTTCCGTCTGCTGTAGCGTAGGATAAAGTATGGTGGAACAGACAAAGTGCTACACACATTCTAAACTTATGTTGTAGGTGCAGGCCAGTTGGCATCTTCATACAGCAGCTGTTTTGCCCATGACAAAAAAAAAACATACTTCCCAGGTTTGATGGTGCTGTGTTAGCTTCATAAAACGTGGTTCGAATGAGAGTAACTTGTCCTAACGAAAGCTTTTGGTCTACAGCCAGCCACTTTATTGTGAAAGCCACGTTGTTTACACCTGTGAACGATATTGAAATGTGTTTATAAGAAATTGCAAAGTTCTTTCTGCGCAAGCCTGGAAGGCATAAGGGAGCCTGGAAGTATAGCCTCGCTCATTATTAACCGCGAGACTAGATAGCGATGTTCCTCGGGGTATCACTTCCTGTAAACAAGGAATAATATTCTAGTTGAATCCCAAGTATTTGCGGACGTTCTTGGTTAGAAAAAAATTCCTTGTCCATGCAGGGAAACGAACCAACATTTCTCAGTTGCCGCGCCCGTAATCAAAGCACTATAATGACTGAGCTATACCGCCTTCGGACGTATTATCTATTTTTTAAAGCTTCGTGTATCAGTTTAATTCTTGCGGATGAAAGGGAAAGTTACAGTGAATGACGCCTTTCGGACAAACAGGTTTTGACGTTACTTAGGCTGAGACATCTAGTTGTGACACGTAAATAAACGAAAGGTTAAATGGACGATCAGTGGCCGTCAGTGGCTCAACAATAAGACGAAATACGTATCATTAGACAAAAAAAAATTCACTGTTTAAGAAACGGTTGTGGTTGGCGCCCATTTACTTTTTTGTTTATCATTAAATGTAAAACTCCTCTTCTGTGGTTTTTCTCCAGATTGGATCTGGAATAGGTGGAGCTTTGCCTCCAATATCCTACACGCATTCTATGGTGTGATGGTAAGGTACTGGAACTTATATTTACAGCTACTTCTTCCCTTTTTCCCGTGGCATTCTCCACAGACACACAGACATATGACTGTTCTGTACACTCCGGCGCTCAGGAAACTGTCAAACGTAAAGCACTTTAATATTCAGCGTCTGTTGCGTCCATGGAAGAAGATAAGGTGCTGTACGACTGAAGGCATTTCTCAGATTACTTTCATACGTGTGGCAGATAAGGACATCACGTGGGCTCACTGTTATGAGTGCCTTTATTACTGTAACGTGTGACGTCTGGTCAAGCCCACGACTTCGTACGATAAATGTCATCTGACACAACATGACACAACATGACACAACAAGTTCGGCGATGTGTGCTTTGTTACTGCAAATTGTTATTGATCGTGTTCGTTTGTAGCAGGTACGGCTACAAACGAACTGAACTGAGAACCAATAGCAAT
>Ga0136643_10017084_pt1 | contig 10919 bp, 4 predicted proteins | sample TergutLab28metaG_FD_96883 | JGI IMG/M metagenome (GOLD analysis project Ga0136643, IMG submission 96883) | Labiotermes labralis P1 segment gut microbial communities from Petit-Saut dam, French Guiana - Lab288 P1 (version 3) (version 3) | ecosystem: Host-associated > Arthropoda: Insects >... | reverse complement strand
TTTGGGGAATGTAAAGTTGTTTTACAATGAAAAGCTGGGTGGTGGGGGGGGGGGGGGCGAGGGAAGAGGGGGGGGGGGGGGGGGGGGGGGGGAGGAGGGATTCACGACTATAACCGTTCACATAATATGACAAGGAAAAGCATAATAATAAGTACATACGCCGTCTGTTCTCACGTTAATAACTTCGCACTTTCCCAACAGGGCGTTTTTGTATATTTCGTTTGATTTTTACAAGAAACTGCGATCATTTACCTCAACAATACAACACGTTGGTCTTTGTAATGGAGACTGTGTTCTCCGCGACGTACGAACGATATATATATATATATATATATATATATATATATATATCTTACATTAATGTAAGTTTTAGAGGGCTGTGTCATGTTTCAGGCGGTTAGCTGCTGCCTATCACCGCACAGACTGGAGGTCGATACCGGCTTGGTCCATGTGAGATTTGCGGTGGCTGAAGTGGTACTGGGACGGGATTTTCTCAGAATACTTCCCTTTTCTTCTATCAGTATCATTCCACCAATACTCCGTGCCCAACCTTATCTTTACATTCCACTTATCAGTAAAGGCGGACAAAGCCTGAGTACCTCCAAACAAGGCAATGCTCATTCTGACCTCAGGAAGCACTGAAGAGAGCAGCGCCTTTACAAGAGGCTTTAAGGAGTTCCGTCAGTTTCAGTGAACGTTTCATTGATACTGCTCTGTTTACTCCTTGAAGCAGGACAATTTTCCGTCAGCAGCCTATGTGTCCTACACCTCAATATTTTATTAATAGTACCAAATTGATATAGGCCTATACGTTTGGAGGTTGTCACAATGTTGGAGTTACACGTTGCAGTGCTTATGTTACGGCCCTGTACATGTCCGTAGGTGGTTATGTTACGGCCCTGTACACGTCCGTAGGTGGTTACCAACGTTTCGGAGGAAGAAGGGCCTTGAATTTCACATTAAGTACACGAAGTCTTCCCCAACGCGGTTAGCAGGTACGAAGTGTAAATGTAAATATAGAGCACCAAGTCTGGCGCATTGGCACACGTATGTGTAACTATCTTGAAAACCGAAGGATGTGCACTGAACATCAAATTTGTTTTATTCTTCTCTGAACCTTTCTTCGAAAAAAAAAAGTTTTGCTCCGTAAGATACATGTTTGTCGAAGTACGACAGAGATGTGAGCAGAAATGGAGGCAGGTCTTTACATGAAATGTCCACTATTTTTGTCTGATTAAAACCAAAAATGGAGAGTAATTTTAGTAAACATTCCCGATAGCAAATTTAATTATATTAGTTCACTTGTTCTCGATTTTTTGCTTGGAAAGATAGGGATAGAGCGATTCTATCAGGCGTCAGCAAGATTGGGAACTCCCTTAAAAGGGCAGAAACAGACAAAGATAGGAAGCATGGCTTTATAAAGTAGCAAATAAAAAGTTTTGTTTGTTAGTAGGGGCGACAGGGAGCGAGTAGGTTCCCTCAAGCCTTTGTAATAAAAACAGTGAACTCAATTCGAAGTGGACAAATCCCGTCTCAAAGAGTGTGAAGTGTGGATCTCTCAATCCCTCTGAACCGTGCTGACCAAGTAATGCGCCAAGACATCTCTTAAAAGGTTAAACTAAACGTTCTGGAGTAATGAATCGCAGGGGATTATGGGTCGGGCCGCCCAAAACAAAGGCGAGCCGAGACCCGCCGCGTGCAGCAGAGGCTGTCGCCGGGGAAACAGAGATTTCAGGGAGAGGATAATATAAGAGAGAAGAGAAGTGTTTTAAGGGCTCGACGCCAACCGAACAGCGTTGCCACATCGTTTGTCATGTTGCGAAATGAGCTCCTAGAAAAGCATCCATTTCGCGTATAGCTGGTTCAGAAGAAAATGGGAACTCCTTAGCTATCTCTTTTGAATCGTGAAGATAGGCATACTGCTTTCTGGCATATGAGGCCGTTTAGTTTCGCAAACCGGTATCGACGTTTCGTAGAATTATCCTGCCTCCATCTTTAAGGTATAACGAACTCGTGAAGTCTAGCAAAGCACTAATCGATTCATTGTCAGTTTTATCTTGTAGATGCAGGCAGCATCTTCTTATGAAAGGTTTGTATCTCTCTACGAAAATGTCACACTCCAGAGGAAAGTGATCTTCGGCTCCTTTCCCAAGGTAAAAGATCTTACCTTCCGTTACGAAGACAAAATGGTCGAAGTAGTATAGCGAAATAATCTTTGTATACCGTCAGAAACAAACAAAACATAAAAACAGACTGTGTATTCAAAACGTTGAAAACACCGCAACATGTATATTACAAGTCCTAAGCAAAACAATGTCCGAACTATTTAATTATTTATTACACGCCAGTATTACCATAACGCAGTCAATTGTAGGGCAATCAGGTAGCCTCCCGAGTCTTAGGACTCGCACATCCACGTGCAGTACAGTACTCTGTCCGTTGTACGCGTCAGCTCTCCTAATATGAATACACCTGTCTCTGCTTTTATCAGCCGCGGCAAAGGGAAGAATATTGACTACATGTACAAATGCCAACAACAGCTCAGCTAGTCAAAAAATTCTCCCCTTTCTGGGAAGCGAATTAATGACTATCGGATTTACACAAACCAGCCAGTGGAATCCAAACTACATCCTTACTGTTTATTTAAGCGACGTTGCAACGTGTTCCTATCTGCGCCTAGATCTCGCGACCTGTCTAATCTATTCAGGTTTTCCGGCCAAAATTTTGCACTCATTTCTGAAAAATCAATACAAGACACTCAGCTTTATGACCACCCAGTATTAGAATAACAAATGTCTCCGACGAATGTCACAGAAACTTTTCTCGTTATTTGCAGTTGAAAGATTGAGACTTCGAGCCTTAAACCAACTACAATGATTTATTAGTGATTTAAATATGTTTGTAGGGACAAAGTTCGAACAGTATATAAAAATAGGGCCGACCGACTATTTTTGAGTTAATTCTTTTCAAAATTCATGATCGTCTTACAATGTGGGGGGGTATAGTATATGTAGCCTCAGTCCTTACACAATACAAGTGTCAAGTGGATATCAGGAACAAACTGAATGGACAATAACAACTTGTATAGGATTTGAGGTTCTCGTAGTGGTCAGTACTAAGACTGCAGCTTTGTGGAATGTGATATTGTGCAGTGTCGTGTATATCGCTCATTTGCGACAACAGTGTCACAACTCAAAATTTGGCATTTTTGAGTTATTGGTATAGAAAGAAACGTTTGCAGATGCACTTTTAACAGGTATAGTGTCACAACGCAGTTTGCAAAACACGCCGCTGGAGAGCAGTTGTGTCGTTGTTGCACTCATAGAAAATTAGAGCACTTCAAAATCTTTAAAAGCTTCTCCTGAAAAATCACAGATTTTGAGCTGTGGCCCTCTTGTCGCAAATGAGCGATACGTACACAATTGTTTAGAAGGAAAGGGCTACCTGTGCCATCATTGACGGCTCTAAGCACTTCCACACTGCACTCATTGTAGCCACATTCCCACCGTTCAGTACGAATAAGAAACTTGAAGAGAATAACGCTGCCATTGCATTAACCATGCGGTGTTACGTAACGAAACGTACGCGCCTTAACTTCAGTCTCCGATATAATGAGCACTGGTTTGTTGTGTTCGCGCACCACGGGACTACCGGGAAACGCCTTTCTTTTACCAAACACCATTAGCGTGTTTGTCTGCCGTTGTTCCAAGTCCTTACAGCCAATTACCGGAAAAATCCAGTAATAAACAAACATAATATCTAACAAACCCCCATGTGAGATTCTGGGTGAACAGAGGGGCGTTAGGTCATATTATTCTCCCAGAATTTCCTTTTCCCCTGCCAATTATCGTTTCACAAACGATCCAGGCGCATTCTGGAGCTCATAAAGCTATAGTGCCGATAAAGTCAAGTCTCCTCTACTCCTACACCCAGTATAAAAGGCCGCAGTAACAAGGGACTCATCGTACCAAACTCATGCAACTAGTATAACAGGCGGCAGTAACTACGGACACATCCACCCACTGCTACAATAACCTGCAGTATCAAGGAATACATTCTCACCCAACACTTTGTCATCCAGCTACAGCATATTAATGAGAAGTAAAGTAAATTTCACTTTAGAACAGACCAAGAAGGCCCGGGGGGTGGGGGGGCGTAGAGGTATAGCTCTACTCTTTTTTTAACCTCGGCGCTAGATGGAGGTGTGTGGTCAACGCCACGCCCCAGCCGCTTTACCCCCGAGAAACACCCGGTAACCATTGTATAGGAGGCTGGGTGGACCCGACGGCCGTTCTGGACGGTCTCGCTCCCCACCGGGATTCGATCCCTGGACCTTCCAGCTCGTAGCGAGTCGCTATATCGACGGAGCTATCCCGGCCCACATTACTGAGAAGTAGGAACTGAGTTTGTCTGTACTAGTTTGATGGACTTAACTAAGGAAAGGTGACGGTAATATGGCTTACGAAATAACAATATTTATAGTTTAACAAACAGGCAACAAGTACCTAAAAACAGTTAGATGCTTGTTCCTTGCCATCGTGTGTTATGTCGGTTAAACAAAAGTTTTCGAATTATATAAACGCACAATCCAAGATCACAAAATTGTGTTTGCCAAACAGACATCTCATACCTCTCAGAATACGACAAAGAAATTACTAATAGTCCTTACGTCTCAATGAAAGTTGAAAGATTAATAATGTAACATCTAAAAATGGTTAGGAACTTGTTACCTGATATTGTGTGTTATTTTGGTTAAACAATAAATACTGGAATCATAAAGACTACACGGAAAATTCAGCATTAATAGAATTAACACTATTCCTCACAAGAACAATGTTTCAATCTCGAAAGAGGCATCTAAAACATCGAATGTTCATTCGTTTTACCTTAGCATAAAAACCAACCCATAAAACGGGAAAAATCTTGCGTCTTTTAAGATTATAACGACAAGCAGACCATTAAGACTCCTTGGTTTATATTTATAGACGCATAGGACAACTCGGTTACGTTTCTGAAACGTCCAGAACAAGACAACGCTGCTTCTATAATGCCTTTTTATGTTTAATGGACACGGACTTCGGCCTGCTCCTTCCTTCATCTCTTCCAACCATTTGTAATGAGCCGGCGGCGCACATAAATTTCCTAAAGACGATGCCGACGTGAACTATGTATCATCTGGGAGGGTCACGTGACTAGAAAAAGCATAACTATTACTGCCGTGTATAATCAAAATGAACACCAGATGTCACGTTTGCTGTCTACACTGTAACAAATCGTGGCCGACAAGAGCCTCATTTAGAGTTGTGATGTGGGTGGAAGTTAATCTGAGGAGACGAGACTATTACAACTCTTAACGTTACACAAGTTGGGGCAATACAATGCAAGTGTAACGGTGCGGCCTTCAAGCACTTATACTTTCGAACTGGCAGATGACGGCATATATAATGACGGTCACTGTCAACAGAAACAGTAAGTGCACTAACAACAGACTCTGTGAAATTCTCCACTATTAATAAAAACCGAAGTTTCAAAATTGCGTTCAGAAAGTACCGCCACTTGACCCTATTCTGAAGCAAATGATTCTAGTTAACAAGATGCCACAATAAATCCTAAAAATTTATTTTAATATTATCCCGCCACTTTCTCGATGTCTTCAAAGTGATCTAGTTAAAGTTCTGTTGCCGCTGTTCCCAGACACCCCCTATTTTAACACATTTTAAAAGGATTTATTAGTTATCTTCATATTGCAATTTGTTTCGCATTCTGTCCGCGAGATATAATTACAAACTTGGTTTTTATCACAATTATCACTGTGTGTGTATATTATACGTGTTTTAGTCTAATAAATTAACGTCATCAGTATATACCAGCAGCTGGTGTGTCCCAATCAGTTTTAAACCCTTATGGTTTACTTTGACATTCTAACGATAAGAGTACACGAAGGGCAACATTTTCCCTGTTCACGCCATTAATGCATAGCAGAGGGAGCAGAGATATAGCTCCACCCACTCTTAACCTCGGCACTAGGATGAGATAACTGGTCAGTTTCATGCCTCGGCCGTTTTATTCCCGGGAAACAGCCCCGGTAACCATTGAAGGGTGGTTGGGTGGGCCACAGACCCGATGTGGACGTTTATCTAGATGGAACAATCTTATTTCCTACCAGGTTTCGAACGTAGTACAGTCAGGAACACAGTGTAGTAGCTATACCATCTGCATTATCATGGCTTCCCATTCTCAATGGTTTCTTCTAAAAGAAATTTGAAAAGAAATGGCGACGGGCATCTTGTTGTTTCAGACCTTTCTGAATAGGAAATGCTGGCCTATCCGGACTTGAATACAGGTTTTCATTTAAATACGTTTCAATTAACGTAACTCTTTTCATGAGTGTACCTAATCGACGTTATTCAAAACATCCCTCTTATAAGAATCCCAGGCTTCCCTGAAGTTTCAAACAGCCGACGCACTGCTCTGTTCCCAGTACTTGACGTATGCAGGATGATCAGAAATCCATACTGACGACCCCAACAATTTCGTGTAAGTGAGAAGTTAACAATGACATAATTAGGCTGGATAAAACTTGGCAGTCAGTAACACTGGTATGTCTCTATACTCATGAATGAGTGGACAAATAAACAAACAAACTAATCAACCAACAAATTAACTAACTCCATGGAGCAGAATCCTAGGAAAACAAGTGTTCTCTTAACTAGTGAAGGAATTCCCCGCATTTTATGGAACAAGAACGTTCATTAACATGTTCTCAACAGCCCGTCACTTGTCTCCATCCTCTGCCAGATGAACCCAGTCCGCAACCCCAAACCTATTTCATAAAGATCCATTTCAAAATCCAACTCACATCCAGGCCTAGGCGTTCAAAGTGGTCTCTTTCACTCAGTTTTAACATAGAGACCCTTGTATAACTCTACCCTCTCCAGTACGTGCCACATGCTCTACACATCTCTTTCTTCTCCATTTGATCATTCGAATAATATATGATGACGAGAACAAATCATTAATCTACCCATTATGCAATGTCCTCCGGTCCTTACCTCATCCATCTCAGACTAAAATATCTTCCTCAGCACCCTCTCCTCAAACATCTTTAGTCCTCTACAGTTATTACAAATTATTTTATTACCCTTCTCATATAGAAATGCAATAACTTTCTCTTTTTTTGTTGTTGAAGCAGTTCTTCCTTATTCCAAATAGAAATAAAAAGGTTACTGGGCTCAGAGTGTACTGGTCCATCTCCTGATTGAATCACTTGTGCTGCAATCTGATCAAATGATTTGTAACTTTTCAAGGTTTCCACAGCCATATCAAACTCAAGTGCATTAATTGCACAAACACTGGATAAATGCAGAAGCGAGTCTTCCACTATTCAAAATGACGTGGGAATCTACAAGCAGATCACACCTCCCATCCTTCAATAAGTACGTTCTAGGCTGGTAACCTTTCTTAATTTATGCTTCTACACATGTCTCTAATATTCTTGTTTTTACTCTGTTTCAAGTTTATTAACTTTACCTTTCGAAACTTCCCATTTATTCTTTCTTGATGTGTCTACAAGTTTTACGTCTTACATTGTCCAAATTTTCTGCACTATTTTGGCCTGGATCCTGTAGCCATCGCAATTTATCCCACTTCTTTTGACCTACAAATTTCTTACTTTGTTCACCAAACCACACTTTATGTTGCTTCCGTTCGCTTTGAAATGCACTCTCTTTCGAAGAAATGTTGGAATTTTATGTTTCTTTCTAATATTTTCCCAAGCCCTAGTTATATTCATGCTCTTGTCTAATATCTCCAAACTGCAAACCCTTTTGAGATTTTAGGCTGCTACTGTCCTCTCACTTCCCACTCGTTCAGGTTCTTGAGGTTGAATCTTTCCACATCAGCTATTGTGGTGCTCGTTTACTCACTGCCAGTACCTCCCTTCCTTCTAAGAATATCGTAGAGTGAGCATGGTGTCAAATATACTTGGGCTTCTCATACGTGAACTTCAGTACACCGAGACACTAAACTTGAATGATACGTGCAAAATGGTGCTGCTGTTTGGATTAACATTTTCGGCATATGTGTAAGGAGTATTGCCGTCTCAACGTCACAGCAGGAACTTGTCCGCTGATAGGAATATATTCGGAGTGTCCTGTAAGCCTAATGACATAACCTTCATGTCGACATACCATTATCTGAAAATGCTGAAGGCATAAAGGCAAGAAACAATTACATCGCCATTGTAAAGAATAAGAAACAAGGTGGGAGGGAAACGTGACCCTACATTTTTCCGTCAGACCTTTCAACGTTATAAAATCTAAACGGTTCACTGAATTGAATTAAAAGAACACTATGTCATGTAATTGTACGTAGAAATGAAAAATGATTTCTCTTCATGACTACTGTAACTGTGAAAGATCGCCTTGACACGAAAATTATATCAACCGTACTAAAGAGGAAACAACAGTTTCAGGAGTGCAGCTAAACCAAGATAAAAGAGTGTGTTCTGAAAAGGCTGTACGCATTATAATATAAATATATCGAGACAGACGGGCACCTTCTGCCGACACTGCACACATAACCATATAACACTCTCCTACATTCTAGAAGCAAATTATTGCATAAATATAATCGCCTTCTTGAAGGTCACACCGTGTAATTACGTTGCATAGGAAAGTGTTGATGAACGGATGATGTAGGCAGTAGGTTTCCCTGCAGCATCTGTCTACATACACCAGACTAAAGGGCATCACATCCAAGAAAAAGTTAATCTTTTTAGTCACTGACGAGCGAACCTCAAATTCATTATCTGAGCAATTATCAGCTTCTCAAGAACCGCTTTATCGGGATGGGATTTATAGAGTATGTGTGCACAATCCGGCCAACAAGACAGCTTCTCCCAAAGAAAGTTCTGCTCTGTTTTGTAAATATAGTATAATTCTTATAAAGTAAGTGTGCAAATGGAATTAAATCAAGTTACTTAAGCGGGTTATCATTAAGCCAAACAACATGTTCTTTTCCAGTGCTAAATACTGAACATACATCCCTCTCTTTTTCTAGAAACTCCTGTAGCCAGTGTTCAACAATAGTACAAATCATGACAATAAATTCAAGTGTAACAATGCATACATATTATTTACACATTTGATAATGTTAAGCCTTTAAGCGCAATGGTGTATATATATATATATATATATATATATATATATATATTTATTTATTTATTTATATATATATATCACCCCCTCTAATATTAAGAAAAATCCACTATTACCCAGAGTGTTAAGAGGTCTGTCTGTGTAGTGAAGCCGCAGTGTGCACACTGTGAGAGAGAAACTATTTTTTTTTAATAAGAAGTATGCGGAACTTCAGAATAAAAGACTAAATGTCACTTGGTATTTCCTTACATTATGCAAACAAGTTTATCTTACGAAGTGAAGCAGATTAAATATCGCGTTTGGAGATGAAATTCCAACACTTCGAAGAAGGAAATTTCATTTGGCTTTTCACATTTCACGGCAAAATACATCTGGACGGAAGTAGAACAAACGTGTCTCCATGTTCCGGAGACATGACGCAATAAAACTGGACCTGTCAGAACGTGCCCAAAACTGAACAACACACAGGGTTCACTCTGCGGAATAAACAAAAACAGGACAGCTTGTATTTTTGAACAGTTCAGTTGCATACCTAAACTAGCACTTACGTTCAATTTGACACAATCTTTATTCCTTCAGAATGCCTTTCTATACTACCAAAGGTCACAACGTTGTTGTAAAAGGATCTTTTATTAAAAAACACTGAGGTCTTTCGAAAACAGAGTGCTGAAGGGAAATTTTTCCCAAAGAGAAAGGAAGCGACAGAAGGATGGAGAACGCTGCACAACGGATAATAATTATAATTTGTACTCTTCACCAAATATTGCTAGAATGATAAAAATCAAGGGTGAAAATAAGAGTAGTACATGCATATAAAATGTTAGACCGGAACAGTGAGAGGAACAGATCATTTAGGAAACTATAATATAGATGGAAAGATAATATTAAAGTGGATAAGACAGACATGGTGAATTGGATCCATTTCCCTCAGGATAAGACACGTGATTTACTCTTGTTAACATCGTAATAAAACTAAGTGTTCTACCACAGACGGGGGAGTTTCTTGATTGGTTTCGCATGAAGGGCCCCACCTCACACAGCGAGGTATAAAGCTAAACCTTTTTTGTCTTGCTATTGTCTGTTGGCATCATAATTTTCCTGGCTCACGCAATCCTTTATTCTGCAACACACATCATATACATATGTCATATAACTGCTCTGATCTTCAGAGACGACGCCAGATCAACTTCCACTTAGGTCCATGTCTTCTTAAACATTCAAGTCACAGTGGTAACTCCACAAAACACCCCTTCTGGCACTCAGAAAATCTGCATCTTGCTCACACAGTGTACCCATGTGTTTCAAATGCTCCTGAGGAGAAACGCACATTATTGCCTGAAGTCATTAACGGTTAGAGTTTATAATGGAGAAGCATTGTTTTCTGTGAGGTAAACTGAATGTTAAACATTATTCAGTTGAATTTCATGCCTGAACAGTTTGTCTTACCATATCTGACACTTTGTAACTAGACGAGCAACAATCAAATTAAAACACTCTCAGAGGCTCTCAAAGTCAATCGTACATGTCACAAAGATTCTTGCCACCCATTACAAGACCGAAGTTTTTATTCCTCCCGTGTTCATGCTGTTTGTACCGTTTCTTTCTAATCATAAGGCGCGCACGCGCACGCACACGCAAACACACACACACACACAAACACAAACACACACACGCACACACAAACACACACACACACACACAAACACACACACACAAACACACACACACACACAAACACACAAACACACACACACACACACA
>Ga0136643_10017082_pt1 | contig 10919 bp, 8 predicted proteins | sample TergutLab28metaG_FD_96883 | JGI IMG/M metagenome (GOLD analysis project Ga0136643, IMG submission 96883) | Labiotermes labralis P1 segment gut microbial communities from Petit-Saut dam, French Guiana - Lab288 P1 (version 3) (version 3) | ecosystem: Host-associated > Arthropoda: Insects >... | reverse complement strand
CTCCTTCCCGTGGCGTCCGCCGGCCGCGGCCGGCGGACGCCACGGGAAGGAGCCCGACCACCCATGGACCGCCGAACTCCGCCGGGGCTCTCCGGCCGCATCCCGCTCGCGGTGATCGTCGTGGACACCGGCGGCCTGGTGTCGCACTGGAGCACGGGTGCGCGGCGGCTGTTCGGTCCTTCCCGCGAGGAGGCCGTGGGCCGTCCCGCGGTGGACCTGTTACCCGTGGTCGGATCGCTGGACGCACTGGACGTACCGCCGGCGGACATGGCCGTCCCGCCGGCCGCCGCGGACATCGAGGCCGCCCTCGGGGCCGCCTACCCGGCCGGCGCCGCGTCCCCCGAACCGGAGCCCGCGGAGTCCGTCCTTCCCGGCGGCACCTCGTACCCGACCGCCGGGCGCGCCCGCCTCCACGACCGCCCCGGCCCGCTGGTCCCCTCGCCGTCCGCACCCGCGGCGCCGGGGGAGGAGCAGCCGGAGGCCGCCGCCGCGCGCCGGCCGCTGGACGTGCTGTGGTGGGCCTACCCGCTCGTCGGACCCGGCCCGGAGCGGCTGCTGGTGCTGGCCGCCGACGCCGCCCAGGTGCAGCCGGACGGCGCCGGAACCGCGGCCGTGGAGCACATCGCACCGGGGTTCGCCCTGCACACCGAGTTCGCCGGTGCCGACCGGCTGGCCAAACGGCTCCCGGAGATCCTGCCCAGCATGAACCCGCTGGACAGCGCCCGGATCGTCGCCCAGGTCCTCGAACTGGGCTACCCGGTGCTGGAGATCAGCCAGCACGACCGGGTGCCGGTGACGCCCGACTGGGGAGTGCCGCGCCGGGCCGCGCGGCAGGCCGGGCCGCGCGCCGCCGCGCCGGACGCCGTTCCGGCCGAGGACCCGGCGCGCGACCTGGAGTACGCCGCGGTCCGCGAGCGCCTGGAGTTCCTCAACGAGGTCAGCGGCCGGATCGGCACCTCCCTGGACCTCGCCCGCACCATCCAGGAGGTCAGCGCGGCCGTGGTGCCGCGCTTCACCGACGTGGCCGGGACCTACCTCCGCGAGCAGGTACTGGCCGGTGAGGGCTTCCCCGACGGCCCGCCGGACGTCACGACCATGTGGCACCGCGTCGCCGTCGAGCACACCGACGAACCCGGCCGCTGGGACGACGTGGTGCCGGTCGGCGAGTCGATGCCGTTCCCCGCCCGGACCCCGTTCTTCCAGTGCATGACCACCGGGGAGCCGGTGCTGGTCCCGCGGATCAGTGAGGAAGCCGGAAACGCGATCGCCGCGCAGTTCCCCAAGCGCGACATCAGCCCGCTGATCAACAACCGCTCGATGCTGGTCGTCCCGCTCAAGGCCCGCAACGTGGTGCTGGGCTTCATGATCCTGCTGCGCCACCACGAGCGGCCCGCGTTCGACGACATGGACCGCGTCACCGGCGCCGAACTGGCCGCCAGGGCCGGCCTGGTGCTGGACAACGCCCGCATGTACACGTACCAGGAGAACGTCGCCGACACCCTTCAGGACAGCATGCTGCCGCACGTCGCGCCGCGCATGCCCGGCTGCGACGTGGCGACCCGGTACCTGCCCGGCACCCGGCTCGGCCGGGTCGGCGGCGACTGGTTCGACAGCATCAAGCTGCCCGGGTCGCGGCTCGCGCTGGTCGTCGGCGACGTGATGGGGCACGGCCTGAACTCGGCCGCGATGATGGGCCAGTTCCGCACCGCCGTGCAGGCCATGGCGGCCCTGGACATGCCGCCCGCCCACCTGCTGCGCACCCTCGACGACCTGGCCCAGCGCCTCGGCGAGCAGTACCTGGCCACCTGCGTGTACGCGGTCTACGACCCGGTGGAGTCCGAACTGCTGGTGGCCAACGCCGGGCACATCCCGCCGGTGCTGGTCCGGGCCGCGGACGGCCGCAGCGAACTGCTCGACATACCCACCGGCGCGCCGCTGGGCGTCGGCGGCGTGCCGTTCGAGGAGGTGCGGGTCCCGGTGGCGGCCGGCGACCGGCTGGTGCTGTGCACCGACGGGCTGGTGGAGGTCCGCGGCCAGGACATCGGCACCGGCCTCGCCGCCCTCTGCGCGAGCGCGGCCCACCCCGCCGCGTCCATGGACGACGCGTGCGACACCATCATCCGCGCCCTCAACCCCCGCGGCGGCCGCAAGGACGACGTCGCCCTGTTGATGGCCCGCCTCAACGGCATCCCCCGCCAGGACGTCGCCACCTGGGAACTGGACATCGACCCCCGCGAGGCCGGCCGGGCCCGCCGGCTGGTCCGGCAGACCCTGCACGGCTGGGGCCTCGACGCGATCGCCGGGACCGCCGAACTGCTGGTCGGCGAGGTCGTCACCAACGCGCTGCGGCACGCGCACACCCGCCGCGTGGGCCTGCGCCTGGTGCGGGCCGGCGCGCTGCTGTGCGAGGTCGGCGACGACGACCACGCCGTGCCGGTGCTGCTGAGCGCCGGCCCGGACGACGAGGGCGGGCGCGGGCTGCGCATCGTCAGCCGGCTGGCCCGCGCGTGGGGCACCAGCCGCACCGCCCAGGGCAAGACGGTCTGGTTCGAGCAGACGCTGCCGCGCCGCGGGCGCTGACACGGCAGTGCCACGACAGCGCCCGTCCCCGTGCGCCCCGGAAGGGTGCGCCTCCGTCCGTGACCGTCATGTACCGGGAAGTGGTGAGTACGTGTGAGGGTGTCAGCCGAGTACGAGCAGTCGTGGGAGCGGTTCTGGCAGGACGCGCCGGAGGGCACCGGCGGGGTGTTCTGGGACGCCGACGCGTCGGAGACGGTCGCGGTGCACGAGCCGCACTTCGCCGCGCACTTCGACCCGGGCCTGCCGCTCGTCGACCTCGGGTGCGGCAACGGCACCCAGACCCGCTGGCTGGCCGGCCGCTACCGGCGGGTGGTCGGGGTGGACCTGGCGCGGGCCGCCGTGGCGCTCGCCCGGCGCGACGACCCGCACGGCCTGGCCGCCTACGAGCAGCTCGACGCCGTGGACGCCGAGGCGGTCGCGCGGCTGCACGCCGAGCTGGGCGACGTGAACGTCTACATGCGCGGGGTGCTGCACCAGAGCCGGACCACCGACCGGGCGGCGCTGGTCGCCGGCATCGCCGCGCTCACCGGGGAGCGCGGCCGGGTCTTCGCGGTCGAGCTGGCCGAGGCCGCCAAGGAGGTGCTGCTGGGTCTCGCCGGCGGGCCGCAGGGCCCGCCGCTGAAGGTCCGCGCGATCTTCGCCCACGGCATCGCGCCGGGCGAGGTGGCCGACGCGGCGGTGCCCGGCTACTTCCACGAGGCGGGTCTCAGGGTGCTCGCCGAGGGTGAACAGCCCCTGCTGACGACCGAGTTCACAGCCGAGGGCGAAAGGATCGACGTTCCGTCGAAGTGGCTGGTCGCGGGCCGTGAGAGCTGACCGCTAGAGGTGTAGACCAGTGAAGTTGTCCACAGGTCACGGGGGGCTCTGGCCGGGGGCCGCCGCGGCCGCGTAACGTGACGCGCATGAAGATCCTCATCTCCGCGGACATGGAAGGCGCGACCGGTGTGACCTGGCCGGCCGACGTGCTGCCCGGCAGCGAGCAGTGGCAGCGCTGCCGCCACCTGTTCACCTCCGATGTCAACGCCGCCGTGGCCGGCTTCTTCGACGGCGGCGCCGACGAGGTGCTGATCAACGAGGCGCACTGGACCATGCGCAACCTGCTGCTCGAGAAGCTCGACGAGCGCGCCGAGATGCTCACCGGCCGCCACAAGGACCTCTCCATGGTCGAGGGCGTGCAGCACGGCGACGTCGACGGCATCGCCTTCGTCGGCTACCACACCGGCGCCGGCACCGAGGGCGTCCTCGCCCACACCTACCTCGCCAACTCCATCACCGGCGTGTGGGTGAACGGGGAACAGGCCAGCGAGGGCCGGCTCAACGCCCTGGTGGTCGCCGAGTACGGCGTGCCCGTCGTCCTGGTCACCGGTGACGACCGCACCGGCCTCGACGCCCACGGCTACGCCCCGCAGGCCCGCACCGTCGCCGTCAAGGACTACGTGTCCCGGTACGCCGCCGTGTGCCGCCCGCCGGCGCGCACCGCCGCCGACATCCGCGCCGCCGCCAAGGAGGCCGCGTCCCTCGCGGTCCGCCACGAGCCCGCGCAGGCCGGACCGTTCACCGTGGAGCTGGAGTTCGACGCCGTGCACCTGGCCGGTGCGGCGACCGTCGTGCCGGGCGTGCAGCGCACCGGCGAGCGGCGCGTGTCCTACACGCTGCCCACGATGTACGAGGCCATCCGGGCCTTCAAGGCCGTCACCACCCTCGTCTCGCAGGCCGTGGAGGAGCAGTATGGCTGAGCAGCAGACCGTCGCCGCGGCCCACGGCCGCCCCGACGTCGTCGACCAGCAGGCGCTCGACGAGGTGGTGCGCTTCACCTCCGAGCTGATCCGGATCGACACCACCAACCGCGGCGGCGGCGAGGGCAACGAGCGGCCCGCCGCCGAGTACGTCGCCGAGCAGCTCGCCGACGCCGGGATCACCCCGCGCATCCTGGAGTCCGCCCCGGGCCGCGCGAACGTCGTCGCCCGCATCCCGGGCACCGACCCGACCGCCCCCGCCCTGCTGGTCCACGGCCACCTGGACGTGGTGCCCGCCGAGCCCGCCGAGTGGAGCGTCCACCCGTTCTCCGGCGAGATCCGGGACGGCGAGGTCTGGGGCCGCGGCGCCGTCGACATGAAGAACATGGACGCGATGGTGCTCTCCACCGTCCGCGCCTGGGCCCGCAGCGGGCAGCGCCCGCCGCGCGACATCGTGCTGGCCTTCACCGCCGACGAGGAGGACAGCGCCTCCTACGGCTCGGGCTACCTCGTCGCCGAGCACGCCGACCTGTTCGAGGGCTGCACCGAGGGCATCAGCGAGTCCGGCGCCTTCACCTTCCACGCCGGCCCGATGCGGATCTACCCGGTCGCCGCGGGCGAGCGGGGCACCGCCTGGCTCAAGCTCACCGCCAAGGGCACCGCGGGCCACGGCTCCAAGGTCAACCCCGACAACGCCGTCACCCACCTCGCCGCGGCGATCGCCCGCATCGGCGAGCACCAGTGGCCGGTGCGGATCACGGACACCGTCCGCGCCCAGCTGTTCGCGCTCGCCGAACTGCACGGCGTGGAGGCCGACCTGGACGACGTGGACGCCCTGCTCGACAAGCTCGGCCCGTCCGCGACGCTGGTGAAGTCCACCGTCCGCAACAGCGCCAACCCCACCATGCTGGACGCCGGCTACAAGGTGAACGTCGTCCCGGGCGCCGCCACCGCCTTCGTCGACGGGCGGATCCTGCCCGGCGGCCAGGAGGAGTTCACCGCCACCCTCGACAAGCTGACCGGCCCGCACGTGACGTGGGATTACCACCACCGCGAGGTCCCGCTGGAGGCACCGGTCGACTCGCCCACCTACGCCGCGATGCGCGAGGCGCTGGAGCACTTCGACCCCGAGGGGCACGTGGTGCCCTACTGCATGTCCGGCGGCACCGACGCCAAGCAGTTCTCCCGGCTCGGGATCACCGGCTACGGCTTCTCCCCGCTGAAGCTGCCGCCCGGCTACGACTACTGGGCGCTGTTCCACGGCGTGGACGAGCGGGTGCCCGTGGACGCGCTGCACTTCGGCGTCCGCGTGCTGGACCGCTTCCTGCGCGGCACGGCCGCCCCGGCCGGCGAGGAGAGCCGATGACCGCCACCGGGCTGCCGCCCGCCCCCTACGGCACCTGGCCCTCCCCGATCGACGCCGCCACCGCGGCCGCCCACGACGGCAGCCCGGAGTACGTCGGCGTGGTCGGCGACGAGGTGTGGTGGACCGCCCCGCGGCCCGCCGAGGCCGGCCGCCGCGCCCTCATCCGGCGCCGTCCCGACGGCACCGAGGAATGCCCGCTGCCCGCGCCGTGGAACGTGCGCAGCCGCGTCATCGAGTACGGCGGCACCCCGTGGGCCGGCGCGATCGTCGACGGCAGCCCGCTGATCGTCTTCGTCCACCACCCCGACCAGCGGCTGTACGCCTTCCGCCCGGACGCCCCGGAGGAGCAGCCGCGCCCGCTGACCCCCGTCTCGCCGGTCGGCGGCGGGCTGCGCTGGGCCGACCTGGCGGTGCACCCCGAACGCGGCGAGGTCTGGGCCGTGCTGGAGGAGTTCACCGGCGAGGGGCCGAGCGACTGCCGCCGCGTGCCCGCCGCCGTGCCGCTCGACGGCTCCGCCGCCGACGACCGCACCGCGGTGCGCGAACTGGCCGCCGAGACCCACCGGTTCGTCACCGGCCCCCGGCTCTCGCCCGACGGCACCCGTGCCGCCTGGATCGCCTGGGACCACCCGCAGATGCCGTGGGACGGCACCGAGCTGCGGGTCGCCGACGTCACGCCGGCCGGCGGCTTCGGCCCCGCCCGCACCGTGATCGGCGGCCCGGACGAGTCCGTCACCCAGGCCGACTGGGCGCCCGACGGCACCCTGCTCGCCCTCACCGACCGCACCGGCTGGTGGAACCTGCACCGCGTCGACCCCGGCAGCGGCGAGGCCGTCAACCTGTGCCCGCGCGAGGAGGAGTTCGGCAACGCCCTCTGGAAGCTGGGCCACTGCTGGTTCCGGCCGCTGGACAACGGCCTGATCGCCGTCCTGCACGGCGTCGGCGCGCTCCGGCTGGGCCTGCTCGACCCCGCCACCGGCGAGGTCGCCGACGCGGCCGGGAACTGGACCGAGTGGAACCCCACCCTGGCCGCCGTGGGCAGCCGGGTCATCGGGGTCGCGGCCAGCGCCCGCACGTCCTCCGAGATCGTCGAACTCGACGCGCTCACCGGCCGCGCCCGGGTGCTGGGCAACGCCCACCACGACACCGTCGACCCCGCCTACCTGCCCGAGGCCACCCACCGGGTGTTCACCGGACCGGGCGGACGCGAGGTGCACGCCCACGTCTACCCGCCCGCGAACCCCGCGGTGACCGGCGAGGGCCCCGCACCCTACGCGGTGTGGGTGCACGGCGGGCCCACCAGCCGCGCCGGGATGGTGCTCGACCTGGAGATCGCCTACTTCACCTCGCGCGGCATCGGCGTCGCCGAGGTCAACTACGGCGGCTCCACCGGCTACGGCCGCGCCTACCGCAACCGGCTGCGCGAGCAGTGGGGCGTGGTGGACGTCGAGGACTGCGCGGCGGTCGCCGAGGGCCTGGTCGCCGAGGGAGCCGCCGACCCCGAGCGGCTCGCCATCCGCGGCGGCAGCGCCGGCGGCTGGACCAGCGCCGCGGCGCTCACCTCCACCAGCACCTACGCCTGCGGCACCGTCATCTACCCGATCCTGGACCTCTACGGCTGGTCCCCGGCCGGCGGCGAGACGCACGACTTCGAGTCCCACTACCTGGAGACGCTCGTCGGGCCGCTGGACGAGGTGCCCGAGCGGTACCACGACCGCTCGCCGGTCCACCACGGCGACCGCATCACCGTGCCGTTCCTGCTGCTGCAGGGGCTGGACGACGTGATCTGCCCGCCCGTGCAGTGCGACCGGTTCCTGGAGGCGGTCGCCGGACGCGGCATCCCGCACGCCTACCTGACATTCGAGGGCGAGAGCCACGGCTTCCGCCGGCTGGACACCATGGTCACCAGCCTGGAGGCCGAACTCTCCCTGTACGGGCAGGTGTTCGGGTTCACCCCGGCCGGCGTGCCCAAGCTGGAGCTGACCACGTGAGCGAGTCCGCCGTCGCGGGCACCGGCGGCGCGGCCCGGCCGCCCGTGCCCGCGCTGACCCGCCCGCGCCGCCTGCGGCCCGGCGACCGGATCGGGATCGTCGCACCCAGCGGTCCCGTGCCCGGCGACCGGCTGACGGCGGGCCTCGACATCCTCCGCGGCTGGGGCCTGGAGCCGGTCGTGGCCCCGCACGTGCTCGACAAGCACCCCTCGGGGTACCTCGCGGGCGCCGACCACGACCGCGCGCGGGACCTGCGGGACCTGTGGTGCGACCCCTCCATCGCCGCGGTGCTGTGCGCACGCGGCGGCTACGGGGTGCAGCGCATGGTCGACCTGGTCGACTGGGAGGCCCTGCGCGCCGCGGGGCCGAAGGCGTTCATCGGGTACAGCGACATCACCGCGCTGCACGAGGCGTTCGCCACCCGGCTGCGGATGGCCACCGTGCACGGCCCGATGGCCGCGGCGGAAACCTTCCTGCAGGACGGTCCGACCCAGGAGCACCTCAGGCGCACCCTGTTCACGCCCGAGGACACCCGGCAGCTCACCTCCGCTTCTGCCGCCACGCTGGTGCCCGGCACGGCGTCGGGGGTGACCCTCGGCGGGTGCGTCAGCCTGCTCGCCTCGGACCTGGGCACGCCGCACGCCCGCCCCTCGGCGGCCGGCGGCATCCTGATCCTCGAGGACGTGGGGGAGGAGACGTACCGGCTCGACCGGATCGTCACCCAACTCCTGCGCGCCGGCTGGCTGGACGGCGTCGCCGGCGTCGTCCTCGGCTCGTGGCAGGACTGCGACCCGTACGAGGACGTGCGCGGGCTGTTCATGGACCTCCTGGGCGGGCTCGGGGTGCCGATCGTCGAGGAGTTCGGCTTCGGCCACTGCCCGTCCACGCTCACCGTCCCGCTGGGCGTCCCCGCCGTGCTCGACGCGGACGCGCGGACGCTCACGCTGGACGTGCCGGCGCTGGTCTGACGGACCCGGGCCGGCCCTCGACAGCCGGCCCGGGACGGCCTCGCCTGGCGGCGCCGCCCGCCCGGGCATCCCTCGCCCGGGCATCCCTCGGCTGGGTGTGTTCCATAGGTTGTGCGACCCTGGCCGTGCGTCCCCTGGGCCGTGCGACCGTGCGGAACCGGCGGCGCCGCTATGTCTGGGGGAGTGGCGCCACCGGCAGGACCACGTCGAAACGGCAGCCGCCGGGGATGTTCTGCACCGCGGCCCGGCCGTGGTGGGCCTCCACGATGCCGCGGACGATGGCCAGGCCGAGGCCGGCGCCCGCCGGCGGGGTGCGGGCACCCGTGCCGCGCCAGCCCGTGTCGAAGACCCGCGGCAGGTCGTCCGGCGGGATGCCGCCGCAGCCGTCCGAGACGGACAGCACCACGGAACCGGACGCGTCGTCCCGCCGCGCGGACACCGCGACCGTGCCGTCCGCCGGGGTGCGGTGGATCGCGTTGGCGAGCAGGTTCGCCAGCACTCGCGTCATCTCCCGGCCGTCCACCTCCACCGGTACCTGGTCCACCCCGTCGCCGACCAGGCGCACGCCGTGCTCGGCGGCGAGCGGGTTCGCCCCGGCTATCGCGTCGCCCACCAGGTCGTAGACCGACATCCGGGTCGGCGACAGCGCGAGCACGCCCGCCTGGATCCGGGACAGCTCGAACAGGTCCCCGACCATGCCGCTCAGCCGGTCCACCTCGGCGCGGATCTGCCGGTGATAGCGGGCCGGGTCGTCGGCTATGCCGTCCTCCAGCGCCTCGGTCATCGCCCGCAGCCCGGCGAGCGGGGTCCGCAGGTCGTGCGAGATCCAGGCCACCAGCTCCCGCCGGGACGCCTCCAGCGCCCGCTCGCGTTCCCGTGACGCGGCGAGCCTGGCGCTCGTGGCCTCCAGTTCCCGCCCCAACTCGGCGAGTTCCGCGGTCGGCGCGCCGTCCGGTGCGGCGAAGGCGTCGCCGTCGCCGAACGCCCGGGTCGCCGCGGCCAGCGCGCGGCTGCCCGCCACGACCCGCCGGCCCAGCACGAACGTCACACCAAGCGAGACCACCGCCGCTATCGCGCACACCGTGGTGACCACGCCCAGGTCGTGCTCGGACAGGAACATCGCCCACGCCACCGACAGGGTGCCCGCGAGCATCGCCGCCACCGTGACCGCCGCGACGACGGCCAGCGACAGCGCGAGCGAGCGGTGCCGGAGCAGGCGCAGGACCACCGCGCCCACCAGCCCGGCTGCGGCCGCGCCGAGCGCGGCATAGGCCGCGATGAGCAGCAGATCACGCACGGCCCCCGCCCCCTTCCGCCGACCGTTCGCCGTCAGCCCGCTGCCCGGCGTCGGGCCCGTGCCCCGCGTCGGGGCGGCGTCCGACGACCGGCGCATGCCCTGCGCCTGGCGCCTGCCCCGCGTCTTGGGCAAGCCCTTGGCCCTGCGCGTGCCCGGCGTCCGGGCGCTGCCCGGCCCCCGGTGAGGAGCCCGTCGCCGGCGCGTCGAGCGGGTCGAAACGGTAACCGACGCCCCACACCGTGCTGATGAGCCGGGGCCGGGCCGGGTCCTCCTCGATCTTCTCCCGCAGCCGCCGCACATGGACCGTCACCGTGGACAGGTCGCCGAACTCCCAGCCCCACACCCGGCGCATCAGTTCCTCCCGGCCCATGACGCGTCCCGGATGCTGGAGGAAGAACGCCAGCAGGTCGAACTCCCTGATCGTCAGCGGCAGCTCGCGGCCGTCCCGCAGCGCGCGGCGGGCCGCGGGGTCGAGAGCGAGGCCGCCCGAGCGCAGCCAGGGGCCGGGCGCCGGGCTGCCGGCCCGGCGCAGCACCGACTCCACGCGCAGCACCAGCTCGCGCGGGCTGAACGGCTTGGTGACGTAGTCGTCGGCACCGACCTCCAGACCGAGGATCCGGTCGTCCTCGTCACCACGCGCAGTGAGCATCACCACCGGCACCGGGCCGTCCTGCCGTATCCGCCGGCACACCTCCAGGCCGTCCATGCCGGGCAGCATGAGGTCGAGCACCACCAGGTCGGGCCGCGCCAGCGCAGCACGGGTCACCGCCGACGGGCCGTCCGCGGCCCGGTCGACGGCGAATCCCGCCCGGTCCAGATAGCCCGCCACGACCTCGGCGACGGTCGGATCGTCGTCCACCACCAGGATCCGTCGGCGCGCCGGGGCGGGCGCCGGCTGCTCGGGCACGGTTGCGCTGCTCATAGATCCGAGTCTGACATCGACCACTGACAGTGACCACGGCGGTCGCCCCCTGGAGGCTG
>Ga0136643_10017081_pt1 | contig 10920 bp, 9 predicted proteins | sample TergutLab28metaG_FD_96883 | JGI IMG/M metagenome (GOLD analysis project Ga0136643, IMG submission 96883) | Labiotermes labralis P1 segment gut microbial communities from Petit-Saut dam, French Guiana - Lab288 P1 (version 3) (version 3) | ecosystem: Host-associated > Arthropoda: Insects >... | reverse complement strand
GGCGGACCTTTTTTTAAAAAACCAATTAAAAAGGCAAGGGCAATGGCGGGGGAAAGCAATGGCCTTAAAGGGGGCGGGGGGGGGGGGAGATATCGAGCGTGAAAATAATGGGGAGGCGCACGAAGTATGTCACATAAAGATGCCATATGGAAATAAGGGTACCCACACCTTGCGAGCAGCTAGGGACTGTTTTATGGAGTGCTGGCAACTCTTCGGAACATATTACGTATCCTTCAAACGAACAAGAAGTAGCATTCCATGAATGGTAAACCGGATTGGAGATGGTTACACAAAATGATTTCTTTTGTACTACAGCAACCGGCAGAATGGGATTTTCTTCTCCCTTCGAACTGGTTAACTTGCGAATTTATTGCATACCTTGAAGCCCTTATTCTCTCTCCAAAACGGAAAGCTTTAAAAATCCCCCTCTTTTGAAGAAGTGACAATTACAGTGGCAGCTGGATTTATTCCGAAATTGCCACAGATTCTGTATAAAATTCTTTCATACAGATACTGAAGTTTTATTAACCAAAAACGCAGTAAATCTATTCTATTTATTTGCGAAAAATTACGCTAACTGTAATGCTTCTGACTGGTTTTCGGAAAGTTGTTCGGTTAGAACCCCGAACGGCACGCCGATTTTTGACTGAAGTAATTTTGTAGATTTCCTGAATCCTACACACTGAATGTCTTGAAAAGTCAAGTAAAGAAAAAAAGTCAAGTTGTTCATGTGAATACCACAAAGGAATATAGATAAGTGGAAATATAGCTCCAATCGGCCTTAACCTCGGCATTCAACGTAGCTTGGCTCACCGGCCGCCATGATACTTTGAACAGAAAGCGGGGTATGGCTCCAGAGCCGGTATGGGCTTGCTTGAGAGAAGAAAAATTCTTCTGCCCCTGCCAGTAAGCGAAACAATATTTATTAGGCTGCAAACCCACAGCCTAATCACTGTAAATATTATGGTATTCCTGCTGCTCCAATCGTTTCAATGCATGCAGAACATCAAAATCCTCCAATATAGTTCAACCATCTCTCTTCATTAACGCATGACACGACCGCACTTAACCATCTACACAACAACTTCACGCAGAAGGTAGTAAAAATTTCAGTTTCAACCTCCAAAAGGTACACGATCGCCGTTATGAAGCCTGCTGCTTATTTTCTTTTCAACTGTAAGAATCACATAAAATCCATAATAGGCCTGTAATTTGTGGATAAAGTGCACAGTTCTTAATATTCAAGCAGGAGATACTAAAAAGGATAGTAAACATTGTGCATCGAAGTGCTCAACATATTAATTTATTATACAGTTTCATATCGCCAACTGCTGCTACAAAGACATAGGCCCAAAAATGAAGGCTATATGGTGGCCAGAGAAGAGTATTTAAATCCTCCAGGAATTGAAAAACCAGAAGGAAAAAGCTTTAAGCACAGATCAGGGGACAACGCCAAAAAGATCGTTCAGAAATAAGGCACGAAGTACGAACTGGGTGCAAAAGACTCACGACAGGTAAATGACGTGTTTAATAACGACTTGAAACGTTTTGACCGCCTAAACAACCCAAAATCGTCATAGAAGAATTCTGTTGCCGCTGACGTTAAAAGACACTTTATGACACACTTTGTGCCTGATTATAGCGAATTGACAACCAGAAGACAACTCAGGGTCAAAGTCGGAGTGCTCAGGCACTCTCTTTGAGTCAATAAATACACTTTCTTTTGCACCAATAACCTTTCTGAAAGAACCCAAAACCTACAACAGGATATCCTAACTTTAATGTCACGAAGCCAGTGGATTCATAGAACTGATGCTGACAAACGGAAGTTGAATATGGTGATATTTAGATTTGTGTTGCGGACAGAAACAGCCCATGTTTCAGCATTAACCTACATCCATATATATATATATATATATATATATATATATATATATACACACACACACACACACACACACACACACACGTATATATATATATATATATAAACTTCCTGTACGTAATATAGTACTGGAATTCGAAGTAAAATCCACATTTCTACCGTTACGTTTGTCTGTAACCCAACTTTAAATTAGGATTAAAACACATGATTTCTCGGCATTTTTCAGCCCAATACACCTTACCCGCTTCGCGAATTCCAGCTCTTCAGAAGGGATTCCGTCGACTGTGAATGGGTCCGTATTTCAATATTCCGCTGAGTACATCGGCTCGTTATCAGAGAATTTACAACCATGACTGTTTAACTTTATTTGTTTTCAATTTTCCATACTGAACACGAAGAGAAAAATAATATTCTGTCCTATCTAATGAAAGCAAAACAATAATAATTGGTTCATCCAACTCATAAAAAATCAATTTTACATTCCATTCTCTTTCATCCTTCCTTTCGGCTAGAAACAGAATTCACTGAGCTATATTGTGGGATTTTTAAACATTTGGGTTCCCACAATGTGCATATCTGCTGAATGTACTTTCAGTATGGTTTATGAATTGGCCTGATGATGGCTCGATGAGCCGAAACATGTTGCCAGATTTATAGACTGATGATACAACTATTTGTTGTGTTCCGACTGAATATAATAATATTTGACAGTTATATTGGATAACACAACGGATGGTCCCAATCAAATAAAAAAAAGTGTTCTAAACCAACAAAATGCACAAACTTGTTCATTAGATATTTTTAGTGCGATATCAAACAGTATTCCTAACGTTTCGGTCCACAACGGACCATCACCAGGTAATCGAACAAAGAAATACAGCATAAAACCAAATCAGTCGCTGCTGTATACAGCTGACGTGGTGTAAAAGGGTCAAATGGTTAAAATGTACGCATTTCTTTGTACAGCTGTTGTATAAATGTGGCATATCCTGGTATATAGTATCAAGATCCAGCAAATTTATACATACAACCAAAATATACGGAAATGCCTATACTTGAACCTTTTGACTCTTTTACATCGCGTCAGCTCTGCATAAAAGTGGCTTATTTGGTTTTATGTTTTATTATTTTGATTCCCTGATGATGGAACCTTGAGGGCCGAAACATTAGGAATATTGTTTGATATTATAACAGAAATATCTATGGAATATATTTATGCATTTTGTTGTCGTGAATTAATTATTGATAATGCACGCAATGAACAATACAAAACCAGTGTTTTCTCGAAAGAAATCTCCTTGTGCAAAAATTCACAGTTTGATGCATTTGACTGAGCGCAAGGGGAGAAGGCAAGAGGGAGTGACGGTATGTTGCCGTGAATCTCAACGCGCAGGCGTTACATACTGCACGTACTCGAGGATGCAGTATGATTGTTACGCGACGACGTGCTCTGCAAACAGCCAAGCAGCAAACTGACTGACTTTACCCCTGCGTGTATCTTTCGACCAAGCGGCCTGGTTTAAATGCGTATCGTGGCCAGACAACAATGGAAATACTTTGTGCCTTGTGACACAAAACTTCCCATATACTCGTATGTTGTTCATACTAAGGGCGATTACACGCGTTTTCACAATCCAAGGAGGATGTGCTAAGATCCTGACACACTGAGGGCATAGTGATAAACAAGAAGGCTGCTGCATCCCTACACTTAACCGAACTAGGGACGTCCAGGCAATATTATTTTAGAAATGAGCCAATAACAAAAATGGATAGCGAATTTTTGCACTTCCATGACTGCACGCAGTATTCGACATGCGCATAAGGATATACTCTTACGATGCAAGATTCTGACGAACTGCAATAGCAAACACCTCTGCGCATTGTTCGCCTCCCATCCTCCCTCAACTTCAGGAATACAGGCTATAGTGGTACAGATCTAAGGGTTATCTACGGACCCCTGTCAGACAAGGGGATTGGAGCAAAGGTGAATGGTGTGGGAGGAAAGAGGAAACACGTTGCGCATGATAATGAAGGCATGTTTCTGTAGCCCTGCTCCTGCTCATTATGCAAACCCTGGCAACAGCTGTGTAATGTGTGGTGGTCTGAAGTTACCTTGCGTACTACTACATCAGGATCTAATTCTGCCTAAGGCTGTTGTATATAAGAGAGTAGAAAGTACAGCTGTAATGCAGGCCCTGTGTAGGCGAAGGTTTCTAGTATGCACATCTTATCCAACAGGTATCATGTATTACAGAACTATACACGAACTCTGTCCACTTGTCTCCGTTCGCGGCTCTCTGGACCGGCTGGGGGCGTGCAATGACTCAAGCGGAGGGCGAGTTTGATCCCAGGCGAGTCCATGACGGATTTGTGGAGGACAAACTGGCACTGGGGGTGGTCTTCTGTCATTGTCATTCCATCTTTACGCTCACACCCTTCACATACCACGAAGCTGCATATCCTTAGCAATCGACACCATCTCTCTCTCTCTCTCTCCCCGTCTCTCTGGACTATTTGGCGGGCGACAGAAACTGGTTCCATAGTATAAAGCTGGATTATGTAAACCTCTGCTTCGTTATATTGCAAGCGTGTAAATGTATATTCATACACAATGTATCCGCAACACTATGGCAACACTGTTGCTTGTGTATACTGCACGGTATCCTCTTCCTGAAATGGATTCAATTTATGCGAGAAGGGATCTGGTGCAGTGAGCTTAAGGTGACGACAATTAAACTAAGAACTCAATAAAAGGAGAGTATATTGTGAGCGTTTGAGCAAATATCAGCTTCTCAAAGATAATCCTACTCCTGTGTGTTAGTTGCTTCTTCAGTTTAAACCACAAAACAAAGAAGCGTTCCGTCAAATAGCTAATAAGTAATTCCAGATCTTGGGAAAGTTATTACGTAATGTTGCTTAACTCCAAACACGTTAATTTCAACATACATATTTGACAGTATAAAAGTTATGTCAATGAATTTCGAGTTAATCTATTGGAGAAATTACATGTAATTTTACTCGATTTCAGAGCATGCAATTAGAGTTTCTCTAGAGAAACTTCGATAAACGATGTCGACGAAAACAACTGAAAAAACAAACAAAATTTATAACATATAAATATGGAAACAATTCCTATCTCAAGTCTCTTTAAGTGCGATCAGATAGAATGATGAAACCAATTTTGGGTGCAAACCAGGGTTAGTAAATTACACTTCACTTATTTTCCTCAGTATTTGTAATCCGTAAAACTCTATGACAAAACTATTTTCCTTAAACTCATGTATTTGACAGAAAAAATCCATGAAGATCTACCTTTCTGTTACACAGCTGCATAGATTTCGTTTCCTTTTCAGATTAATTCAACTTTTTGAGGCTACACGACCAGCAAACGTACAGTAAATATCTTATGGACAAATATAACTTAACTAATAGTTTTCAAATGCTAAAAAAATCTGTACCTCCATCCGCCGTTACATTGCCATTCCAATGACACTCTGAGAGCATCACCTATGAAGAATTACCCTGTGACTTACTTTGAGAAGTAATGTGAACAACATTAAGAGATTAAACTTTCTTTAAAGTTAAATTAAGGTAAGAACAGTTTAAGTTTTTCTCCTTAAAACTTAGATATGGAAATTATGATCGTGAACATCAAATTTCACTTGAAGAAGAAGAAGAAGAAGAGAAGCGGACCGTAGCGCTAACATTACATTAATGCAGGGTCCATGTAATCAGGCGTTCCTCCTACGTCATCAGGCACACGTGCCTGAACTTCGGTAATGAGCCAAACCATTGGATTTGAATTATGAAAGTGCTTTGCTTCTGCGAAGAAATTAAAGTATCGCACTGCAAGAACCGCTGAGATATGCAGCTGTTAATTGATGAGACAGAAACCTTCTTATTTAGTAGGTCGTGCAGTGACTGTCGTAAGGAAACATACAGAGCCTGTGCCAGTGAACAGAAGATGAGACTGATATGAGACAAGCACAACCGCCGAATTTTATGAGACATCTAAGCCCCAGGCAGGTAAATCGAAGGGCGTGGACATATGCTGCAGCTCTTGATAGCATGTGTAAGCACTATCACCGTCACGTTGTAGCGTAAGTATCTGTAAAGCTGCCCGAACATGCGATAAAATATCTTAAAATATTCAGAGCAGTTAAAGTCAAAATTGACAGAATGCAATTCCCTAAAGACACAGCCCTTTTGGTTAAAAAAAGCCTGAATGGAAAACATTATTCGAAGACTTTAGATTTAGAAGGGACGATAAAATTAAAATAGACCCCAAAGAAACAAGGCGTATAGGCGTAAAACGTATTCAACTCATTCAATACAGGATACACTGGCAGTTTCTTTTGAACACGGCGATAAATTCGGGTTACATAAAAGGCAGCAAATTTGTTGACCACTCGAAAGAGGCTACGTTTCTAAGAAATATTCTGTTCAGTGAATTTAGTCGGAATAAGGTACTGCCTGAACCATATAAATCTGACGATGTACACAGGCATGATTAACGATTATTTTGCAAGGATATTTTGGGCTTCGTAATTGTAGTTATAGAATTGAATTATGCGCAGAATATATGAGAATTCTGACACGTGTCTCTGCGGAAAGGAAGCTGTCGAGCATCTGGCAGCTATCTGCAGCACAGGAGTCCTGTTGTATGTCCCTCTCAAATGGGACGGTAAGTTCAACTCTCATTTGGAAAAACTGGTTCCACAGCACTGCTATTGCACCTTCCATGTCAGGGGGTACTGACATAGAGTTTAAAAGAGAAGTGTTGTAACGGGCCAGGGCCCGTAGTTGAAGTCTCGAAACAGGCATCAAGAAGATGAAAGGATCAACTGGTTGCCCGGCCATTAACCAGTTTAGATTAGATAAAAATTTGCACTATTCCAAGTCTGGAAAGCGCGGAAGGGCTCAACAGTTCAGACATTTAATTGTTCTCTGCATTTAAGCCTTGCAGGTCATTAGAATGGGTAGAGGTCTCTCACACACCTAAAGGCCTAAATTCTCTTTCTTGTTACAGTGGTAGGTAGCTGTACGGAGATGTTCGTTCCGTTGTTCGAAGAAAAATGTTTTCGAACAGGCTTGCCTGCGGGCTAAACGTGACAAAGAAAGAAACAGTCCAGAACTGGGACTCTAATCTTGGACTTCAGGAAGGAGAGAATTATTGAAACAATATTGTTTTAGTCAATCTTTAAGTCTTCTTTCATGATAGTGATACAAAAGGTAACGTGAAGAAAGTAATCGTATACATTTACGACGACTAACCAAAGAAGCTCCTATCCCTCCGTATATTCCTTGGGGTGGATTCATGTTCACCGACAAGCATACGAAGTATTGTAACCGAGAGTCGGGAAGTTTACGGCGGACGGTTAGATTGTGTATGGTACTACACACTTCGGAAAGAACGCATATTTTTCGCCTACTGATTACTACATAAAATATAACAAAATGTAGCAACTGGTTTTAATATAAATAAACTTCACTTTATAGGGTAAATGCACATTGACTTCAAAGCTAGAGTACTTCAACCACCCCAAGTTATCAATTTATATACATTACAAAAACTATGTCAAAAAAAAAGCTTCTTATAATAAAGCCAACGAGGAGCACTAATTTCTCAAATTTATTTTTGGAATAGGACTCTACATGTTTCGGGCAGTTTTTCTGTCCGAAACATGTACAGTCCTATTCCAAAAATGAATTTGAGAAATTAGTGCATCTGGTTGGTTTTATTATAAGAACATATCACGATGCATGGTCCTATGAATGTCAAAAAAACTTGTTGCATTAAATTTAGCGTTTAGAATTTGGTTTAATTTTGTAACGCGTGAACATGACTTGTATGCAATAAATATTTGCATAATTGCAACAAAACTTACTAAAATTACAGAAAGAATCCGTCGGTCGCCCGTAACTGTCTATAGCTTAAAGCAATCACCTGCCCTTCCTTCATGTCTGTGCTGCTTCTTCTGAAATGCATGCGTTTTTCTGTGTAGAAAGATAAAATATTATTATTGTATCATGATTAAATTCTCATACGTTTGCCTTTCAGCCTCCTATTCAAAAACCAGAAGTGAAACAGCAATATTTGGGGGCCTATCTACTTTTCCAGAGGTGTGAGAAGGATAAGGAACGAAGTTTTCCACCCTAAAGGTGAGAATATGTCATTAGGATGAATGGAATAAGATAGGAATTACAGAAAGATGGAGAAAATTACACAGGTAGGAGCAAGAATTTTTGTATCTAGTTAGTCACCAAATATAGGTCTAATATGAACAAATCATAGAAGATAAAGTGGATAAGATATGGACACACGTTTCTTGCTGGAAAACTGAAGGGAACATATCACTATAGAGACACAAGATTTCATGGCGCGATATTAAAAACTGATCTTTAAGAAACATGATGCAAGAGTGTATTAGGATTGTTTACGATAAATTCCACTGGACGGATTTTGTGAGTAGGTACGAATCCGATGGGCTTCGCGAAAGTAGAGTGCTTTCTTGAAGTGATCGCTACTTGCTACTGAAGAAGGATCCTGTTTCAAGGAAACAGTAAACTGTCATACCATAGTATCCTTAAGGGCGATGAGGAACACAGAATAAGTACTACATGTACACAGTTCATCTTTTAAGTCCGACTTTCACGTCACCTGCATTTTAGTGCGCCTCATTCTTGTGCTTCAAGTGTTTGTGTAAGAAAGCAGTTCACTTTCGCGTCTGATCAAGCGACACATCGCTCTTACCCACTGATCGCCACGAATAGGGAGCTTTGTATTGTCGTAACTGTGCAAGTGACACTTAAGCACTTTAATTGATGACAGAGAGCAGTACGCTTTAAGCCTCAACCTTTGTCGAATATTAAAGCCCATATTTCCAACGTTGGTTCTCCTTTCAAGGATGTATATGCTAAAAGCCTATTTTATGCTTCTAAATCTTCTTATATACTTTACCAAATACCCTTCAATATGCACTACTATATTTTAGAGGAGCGAGTTCTCTCTTGACGAGTAAGTAGTACGATTTTATAAGCTTTGAAAGAATTTATAAAAAAAATTGAAAGTTGAAAGAAAAGAGGGTAGGTAAAATGGAAGATTAAGAAAGGTAGGTAAAGTTATTATATACGATTGAAATGTAACGTCCATCACCAATATATATAAAATTAAAAGCTCCATGGAAATGGAAGTGAAAGTTAAGGCTGAGAGAGCGCGCAAATGTGTTTGGTGTAACTTGACTCATTTCGTCCCAGGTAAATTTTAGATTATGTACCTTCATCCATTTCTCAAAAAATTATTTCGAATTTTGATGTTTTGCTGACCGTGCATCTCAGTATAATCTTAGTAATTAACCAACTTAATGCACAAATTCTTGTTTTACAGTAAGTTTATTATATGCCTCTACATGTTTCGAGCACTATGTGCTCATCATAAGGAGGTCAAAATTGCATTATACAGCCTCTGGTATCATCACACCTGGAGGTAACCGTCCGGTGCACCGGGCGGCCCCTACAGAGTGTGACGATACCAGATGCTGTATAATACAATTTTGACCTCCTGATGATGATAAATTAGTGCTCGAAACATGTAGAGGCATGTAATAAACTTATTACAAAACAAGAATTTGTGCATTAAGTTGGTTAATTACTAAAATTAGTTCGAATGCTAGCAGGAACTTTACGTACGACCTGCATGTAAAATATCTGACTCTTGTTTGCGTCTGGGTTTTTTCTGAATTGTATCAGCTCGTCCATATTTATGCCAATTAGTCTGGTTGAAAAAGACTGTACTGCATATGTACATAAACGTATTATTTGAATTCGTGTAAAAGAACTTTGACAATAACGCGAATAGGAACAAACATTAGAAGAAAGTAGGAGACAATTGTAAAACAAAGAATGACATCACCGTGAAAAAAGATACAGGAATAGGACACATAAATTCAGTAATAAAAATAACGATGAAACAAAGAGCTTCGAACAAGAAAAGTGTGCCTGAAAATGGAGTTCTGCAGCTTCTCTGTCAGTGTAAACCGAATAGTAGAAGCTGCATGGGCGTCCAACAAGCCATTAAATGTTGTACATTTAACAACCAAGGATGTTCATCCTGATGGAAAATACGACCGTTATTTTCGTGTACGTCCTCTTGACACATATTTCCTGATTCACCGGGTACACTCAATTTTTTTAATCAACATAAACACTATAGGCATACTGAAAGCTCACTAAGTACTTGTCACGCAGCTTTCCTGAATATTAAGTGATTCGATGCTTTAGAATCGCAGTCCTTGACTACAGGCTGGCTGCCGTACCTCGCGAGAGCGAGAAATATTTGTTCCTTGCCATGAACGTCGCCAGGATAATACACATCTCGGTTGTTATCCTTTAGGAACAACAAATAAGGGAATCTTATGTTTATTGGACCGTGCATCATCTTGTTAGTTGAATAAAGAGAGACCAACTTGATGTCACTTGCTTTATTATTTCATTATTTAATGTTCAACATGTTTCGGATGTTAATATATTCATTCTCAGGAGCTTGCGACTTATTTGTTGAGTTATTTCATGGCTGAAGCCTGCATACGGATACCACACCACCCCAGCCAAACCATAACGTAACACCAACACACATCGAACCAGAACAATACAACCCATTCAACTAACAAATGTGGGATTTTTCAAAAAAAGAGTCTGCTTGTAGCTGAAAGGAGAAAATAAATTTTATGTTTGTGCCTTCGTAACAGTGGAGTGTTCACTGTTCACTCACACCCGATTTCCTTTTTAAGCGAATTTATGCCTCAACAAATTGACCCTCCAAGAAACATTACTTTTAAGTCCCGATTTTGTGTTACGTGTAAAATGCAGGCGGCATTTATTAACGGACGAAACAAATAAATTTCGATATATTCGCAGAGTACAACCAACATGATGCAATGTTTCACAATTTCTTTATTTCTGTAAGACGCTCTGCATGTTTCAGACGGTTTTTCCGTCCATCATCAGCAGCTTAAAACTGCACATCCAGCGTCAGG
>Ga0136643_10017077_pt1 | contig 10921 bp, 7 predicted proteins | sample TergutLab28metaG_FD_96883 | JGI IMG/M metagenome (GOLD analysis project Ga0136643, IMG submission 96883) | Labiotermes labralis P1 segment gut microbial communities from Petit-Saut dam, French Guiana - Lab288 P1 (version 3) (version 3) | ecosystem: Host-associated > Arthropoda: Insects >... | reverse complement strand
TACTTACTTACTTACTCACTCCATGGTGCAGAGTCCTTCTTGAGAAGCTAACCGGTTTGCAGCTAGTCAAGAAATTCCCCGCATTTCACGGAACCCGAAGGTTCATACCGCACTCACAAGCGTCTGCCACCTGTTTCTATCTTGGGCCACCCCAATCCAGTCCATATACCCACATCCCACCTCCTGGAGATCCATCCTAATATTATCCACCCATCTAGCCTAGATCTCTGCAGTGGTCTCTTTCCCTCCGGTTTCCCCAACAAGACCCTATACACCCCCCTCTCCTCACCCATACGCGCCACATGCCCAGCCCATCTCATTCTTCTCGATTTCATAACCCGCACAATATTGGGTGAGGAGTACAGATCATTTAGCTCCTCGTTATGCTATCTCCTCCATTCCCCCGTTACCTCGTCCCTCCTCGGCACAAATATTCTCCTCAACACCATATTCTCAGACACCCTCAACTTCCTTTCCTCCCTCAATGTCAGAGTGTAAAAAAGTAAACTTATTAAATAGCTAAGTTATCTCTGCAGTTGAAGATTACTGCATTTAAATAACTCGAAACATTATCAACTATAAGCATATGAGTGACACATTAAGAACGCTTTATAGACAATAATTAATGTGAATTGTATTTAAACATGATTTTCTTACCGCGCAGTAAACACTGTCCCTAAAATAAAAAGAACATCAGCCATTGTTGTATACGAAATTAGTCACAGTTTTTCCTGAGAACCGTACCATACATTAATTCACCATGTAGCTTGAAGGTATAAACATGTAATGCTAAACACGCTGGTTAGTATCGTAAAAACTGGACTTTCAATTGTTCATAAAGATGAGATTTCGTGCAAACTGGTTTTGTGCTAAGCTTCTTTTCCGTGAATGAAATTAAACTGATTGTCTGAGTATCTGTACAAGCAAATCTATATAATATATCACAAAGAGCAAATGCACATAAATGGATGAAGGTGTATTGTACACACCGCATACCTTCAACGTGTTTAGGTCACTCATGTTGCCATCTTCAGGGAGGTGCATGACAAAGGGTAGATATATCGAAATATTACAGAATACTTTGAACTAAACAGAAGTATAAAACTTTAAATTCTAAAAAAATAATACGTGGTTTAAAACTCATATGAAAGATGAAGTACAGATGTAGGAGTTATACAGGGTGTATTTTACATTTTCGTGCACTTTTGTTAATTTGTTGGGGCACGCGGTGGCGCAGTTGGTTGAGACCCTGCGCTACAAGTCGGAAGTTCGCGGGTTCGATTCCCGATGGTGTCATTGGAATTTTTCATTTACATAATTCTTCGGGCCGCACTGTGACCCTAGGGTTGACTAAGCCTCTAACAGAAGATTATATCCTGGGAGTAGAGGCGGCCGGTGCGTAGGGCTGACAACCTTACCAACTTCATGTGCAGATTGTCTTGAAACCTGGAAGCCTCAGCCTCCTGGAATCCTAAGGTCCTGACCAGGCCTGTAATGGGATTGTTGTACTTTTGTTGGTTTTGACATCATACCCAATTGCTCGGTGCGTGGTTACGGATTATTTAAAAACGTGATATGAATCTCTGTCAGCTGAGTAAGATGTACGCTAGAGTAAAATCGCCGTATGGGATTTCGGGCCTTCCTGATCACCCATTTCAATACAAATACTTCGAGGTTTCGTGACCGGTTCTGACGAATCGGAATGAAACCACGTGGCTGACGAGTCTACTTTCGCCATTGTCCTGCTATTGCGCAGGTCACTGTCAGCTCAGCCAATTTCTGTCTTTCAGTAAGAGAGATTGATTGCTTTCTAGACAAGCTTAATGAACTGAACTGACATGAAATCTTTCATTGTATTCTATCCAACTAACCAACTAACTAACTAACTAAGCAACTAACTAACCAACCAACAAAGTCCTTAGCGCAGAATCCTTCCTGAGAAGTTAACGAATCCTCAACTAGCCACTAAATAAGTACCGCACATTTTATGGAAACCGACGTTTCGTCACCGCATTCACAACAGCCCGCCACCTGTCCCTATCCTGAGTCAGATCACTCCAAATCATGACCCCGTCTTCCATTATTTTTCTCGAAGATACATTTTAATATTATCTTCCAATCTATGCCGAGGTTACCAAGGCTTTATAAGTATACAGTAAATAATTTTCGTCGTTTTCCTTGGTCTTATGTTTCGTGTGATTTGCCCTTCAGCTGTCACAACAACCTGTTACCCCAATACCCATGGTCAAAACCTCGAATTTCCTTGATAGAATCAGATGTAAGACGTCGTGTCCATTTCTTGCTGTCGGTGTGTAGTGTTGCATTCGAAGTCACCACTTTAAATTCTAATAACCAGATAGCGCTATTAACATCTACATAGATGTGTCAGGGTGTTGGGGTCAGGTAGTTATGAGCACTGCTGCACTTCATAATGAACACTGCACTCTCACCAAAAACGAAGGGGAAAATGTGCGAAACTTGTTTTAAATACATTAAACTGCGTATGAGCTATAAATTGCAATGTGAAGAACACTTACTTTTCTCAAAGTGCCGTGTTTAAGATTCTAAGTAAAATACCTATCTTTTTGTGCACCTCTTCTCTTCTGTCAACTACATAATGAGGAGTTTAATGATCTGTACTCCTCATCCAATGTTGTTCAGGTGATAAAATCTAGAAGAATGAGATGGATGGAGCATGTAGCGCGTATGGGGGAGGGGAGAGGTATGTACAGGGTTTTGGTGGGGAAACCTGAGGGAAAAAGGCCACTTGGGAGACCCAGGCGTAGATGGGAGGATAATATTAAGATGAATCCTCAGGAAGTGGGATGTGGGGGTATGGACTGGATCGAGCTGCCTCAGTGTAGGGACAGGTGGCGGGCACTTGTGAATGCGGTAATGAACCTTCAGGTTCCATGAAACGCGGGGGATTTCTTGAATAGCTGAAAACCGGTTAGCTTCGCAAGAAGGACTCTGCTACATGGAGTGGTAAGTAAGTAAGTAAGTAAGTAAGCAAGTAAGTTCTCTCCTATCATCAAATTCCGATAACAATTACCTTAAAAGGTTATCTTAGTTTTGTAAACGAACTGAGGAGGTTTGCGTGTTGCAACTTGAAGTCACGTCCTGTCGTTGCTTAAATGTCCGACATTTCGTCACTCGACGCTCGATACGCTCTGTGACACCCTGCATCAAATCCGTTATTCATATAACGCGACACGCAAATGGAAAAGTTGTAATATTCTAATACGCAATCACATTACACCACATGTAATGACACAATTCACTCAGTTTCAGAACAGAATTTCCGTAGATAAACAGCAATTGCCTTGATGAGATGACAGTCGGCTTATGTTGTTTTGTTCCTGGAAGAGCCTTGTTTGTTAGGAGACAATACACTGAAAGCACGTCTAAGCTAACAGCTTGCATTATAGATGAAAACAGGGTGCTTGTCAAATCTACTCAGTTCATCCCTTATTCTTGTGTTTACGAGGTGTACTCAGACTGCATTAGGCAAATGTATAACTAAAGAGCTAATTCATGATGAGGGCTAGCACCTCTATATCGGATGGCAATGTCACAAATTTCGTATTTCATCAAACGTTTCTTTGGCAACCTTTACTTGCATTGTTGATAGAATCCTGGTGTCTCCAGAGTTCGTGATATTTTTTTTACTTATAATGGCTGCGTTCATGTGGCGCGTGTGGGTGAGGAGAGGGGGGTATAGGGTCTTTGTGGGGAAACCGGAGGGAAAGAGACCACTAGACCTAGGCGTAGATGGGTGGATAATATTAGGACGGATCTCCAGGAGGTGGGATGTGGGTATTTGGACTGGATTGGGCTGGCCCAGGATAGGGAGAGGTGGTGGACGCTTGTGAGTGCGGTAATGAACTTACGGGTTCCGTGAAATGCGGGGAATTTCTTGACTGGCTGCAAACCAGTTAGCTTCTCAAGAAGGACTCTGCACCATGGAGTAAGTAAGTATGGTGACTGCGTTAGACAACTTACCGCCGAAGACTGCTATCCTTTGTATTGATGACTCGGTGCATTATCTATATCCTATAAGCCGAGCTTTCTTAACTTCATATTTCCAAGGGACACAAATGAAACTTCGCAATACCACGTAAAAATAAAACATAACTTGGTTCAAACTGATGGCTTCCAATAGTATAGACAACGTGAATGGTATCGACCTTACTTCTGGGATTTGTGCGTTAGGCTAAACATCAGTCCACATTTTAAGCCTTTTTAGTCCATACTTAATACGTACAACAGTTTGCGAGTAACAGTCTTAATTTCTGCCGACCCCAATAGCGGCGCGGTATAAGGCGTGGCGTAGGTCTGCGGCTGCTAGCTTACTTAGACTGCGAGTTCGAATCCCGCCGGGGTATGGAAGTCTGTCTCTTGTGGGTGTTGTCCTTTTTCAAGTAGAGGTCTCTGCTATGGGCTGATCACTCGCTTAGAGAAATCCTACCGAGTGTGGTGTATTGGAGTGTTAACACGAAGCCTCGACTATGTGGAGGTCCTGGCCCACTAGGGAATGTTGCATCACAAAAAAATTGCTTAAAACAATCTGATTTACGAGAGAGAGAGAACACTTGACCTTCCTGGAGAATAATTCTCACCGATAAAGTGCATCCATTCTTATATATAAAGTACAATACTTCTCTGAACTCGTAAAGAAATTATTTCTCTTCTACTGAAATTATCTTGTCAGGCCATGAGTTCGAGACCTGTCGGGCATTGTCAATGCTGTAGTTCTGACAAAACCATTATATTTCTAGGTACTGTTAAGTGTAGTTGGCCGAAGTGTAGTGAAGGTCTTAGTGACAGGGTGTCTAACATTATATAGAGCATATGAAGTTTGCTGCTTTTATCATTGCATAATGGTTGCATGTTTTGTATGCTATTGTTTAATTTTGTAAGTTATGTATTTTTATTATGTTTACGTATTGTTATTGTTATGTATATTCTGTTCTGTATATCCTGTTTTCGTCGTGCCAACTGGCACTCTTCGGCTACCCTGACTGAGGTTTTTCCGTGCTTTTTCCTCAGTTGTAAGGCAAATGCCAGGGTATAACTCGCAAAGACGGTGCACGGTCCGCACTATTCCCATTAGACGATAATTTTTACGCAGTTAGTTCATCGTTAATCTTAGTTTGACTACTCTGGGTTCAAATCCCAGAAAGCCTTCCAACCAAAGTTGTTAATTTTGTTGTTCTATGTATTGTTTGTGTGTAAATGTGTACTGTACTACTGCCACCGGGTGTTAACCCAATTGCAGTTAACAAATGTATCATTATCAAAATCTAAGACAGGGAAGGTCAAAATGCGACCTTCGAGGAAAGTGTCTGCGGCCTGCGGTCACTTGAAGAGTTTCAGTAATACAGTTTAACAGGCATAATATGACAGCTCTAAAGAATTTAATGTGGCGAACTTATTAGCAGAGAAAATGTTCACAAACTATAATTAATCACTCTTAACGCTGTACACAGTAAATCAATCTTCATTCTTTTCCCCAAATGTAGTACCTTGTCATTCAACCCTACATCCATATTCACTTATTGTTTGTAAATAACGGTCTTCTAATTAATTCTATTCACCCCCTCCCCCTCTTCACTCTATTCGATACATGTATACACACATGCGGCCCTCAGGCGAGTCCTTAACGAATTATGCGGCCCTTCTGTGGGTCGAGTCTGGCCAGCCCTGATCTAAGATATGAGGTCACATGACTATACATTGCAGGAGAACGTAATTTTGAAATGTATTTTGCTTTTTGTTGCTCCGAATAAAAACATTCCATTTTATTTTTCCATATACACTATAATGTACGTTAAGTAGGATGTTCAATTCCGAACCACGTTTTATGAAAACCTTTACTGGAAACACGTTTTCTCCCTACTAAACTTCGCTTGAATTATAAGAGAGCGGAGTGACATCGAATTTGGTTGTGGTACAGAGAAAGTTAAGAGCACGTGAAAAGTTACACAGCTTAACATTCTGAAGCTTTAAATTATTTGTTGTCTCCAAGCTGCATTTTGAATTCTAGAATGCTACCTTTTTCCGCTCTTAAATCAATGGTGTAAAATTGGTGTTTTGGAAGAGCGGGCAGGCGGAGGGGCAGGCGTACACAACAGGAACTTATATCTGATTATCTTTAAAATCGTAAAGAACGGCTATTGAGGAAATGTTCTGTCATTTTTGTGTAAAGACCATTACAAGCAGTCTTCCATCAAATAATCATTTAGTGACCTATGCATTAGTTACAAGCAAGATGCGAGCAAAAACTTACAGCTTCATACTAATCACTGCGCCTTTCTTCGGTTCAAAGATGTAAATAAATTAATATATTTTTCGTAACACCAATTTTAGTAAAAATTTAAAACGGTTTATTTCAATACCGGCTAGTATTATTTGATCTGAGAAAATTTTTATAAAATTTTTCATTTTTATTTATTTACTACATTGTTTAATTAATAAGACGAACTTCAAGAAGTTCTTTAATATGTAATGTAAAAAGTTAAACAATCATTGTGTACTTCATGTCATGGAAAGATTTTCTCAAATTAAAAAAAAATCTTTTAAAGTTTCTTGAGTTTGTATTTGCGAGCAAACAGACGAACGTGGCAAATAAGAATCGTATATTCTCAGCTTCGTCTTTTAAACACAACAAAGTCAAGCTGTGAATAAAAGTAGGGGTATAAGACATTGCGTTTGATAGACATGAAAGCTAATCACAAAGTCCTATTTATCTGAAAAAAAAGTTCGCTTTCCAACCTCTGACCTCACGATATGTGTCTGAGATTGTTGGTTTGTATGCAAAATCGCACGTCAGTTTGAGGCCAGTAGTTAAAATGCTATTTATCTTGTGAAGAAAGAAACAAGAACGGACCGCTTAATGAAACAAATTAGAAGACATGCAGGAATTACTTATTCCAACAACACAGAGCGGTCGAACTAATGAGGCAGGGCCCGTCACACGCAAGGCAGCTGCTTAATAACACACACATGGTGTAAGTGGACAGTGACAAATCTGTTTTCGTGTTGTACACCGAATTCTGAGCACCGCGCAATCCCCCAAATTGCTGCTACTTGTTTTGACCGATGGTCGCTTCGTGAAAACACACCAAGAACTAATTTATCAATTCTTAACTCCATTAAAATGACGCTTATCTTTCGACACTGATTGCTCGCACGGAATTAATTTTTATGTTATAAATTTGGTTACAATTTACGGGTACAGTGAATGTGATTTGTCACAAACCGCTTAACTCCTGAAGGGTGAAATGAGAGACAAACAAGATGAACGTAATTATTAAATAAGTTTAGGAGACGTGTTGCAACAGCTTGCTGAAAATGATTTGATATTATTCCCTCGCAGATTGATAACATTTAGGTTAATCACATTATCATGCGCTTTCAAAAAATTAGGGACAGCGAATATTAGATTCGTAATGTCTGTACGTCTACCGGATTGTCTGTCTGCTCGAATGGAATAACTCGGCTCCCACTGGACGATTTTTCATCAAATTTGATATCTGAGGATTTTTCGAAAAATCTGTCGAGAAGATTCAAATTTCATTAAAATGTGACAATAATAACACGCAGTTTTCATGTAAATTTATGACATATTGCTCGGTTCTTCTTAAAACAAGAAATGTTTCACGAACAAACTGTATAGAAAATAAAAACCAATTTTATTTTCAATACTTTTTTTCGAAATTCGCGGCCTTTATCAGATAACGAGGAAAAACGTGTTATTGGGGTCAAAGGCCAGAGATGACAATATAATACGACGAAAGCGCATTGCATGTTGGATAACTAAGAACTGAATGCAGACACACATTCATATCATTTAATACTTACTGCTTTTCCTCAGCAAAAATAGTTATGCTAACGCGCCTCAGTGTTTTATGTTATACCCACATTATCCTTCTGTTGAATTTGTAAGAAAGTCTTTGGTAAATTTTACGTTATCTGAACCGTGCATCCTGACACACATACGTGATAAGGACCAACAAGAAGCACACTTTTTCTCATTAATTTATTCCAATTAAAATATCCTCTACATGTTTCGAACAAATAGTTGTTCATCATCAGGAGGTTATTACTGTACACGCAGCGTAAAGTATTTTACCATGAATCTATGGGGTGTCTAGTTCCAGTAACATCGTGTTAGCGGCTAGACAACCCATAGATGCGTGGTAAAATACTGTATGCTGCGCGTACAGAAATAACCTCCTGATGATGAACAACTATTTGTTCGAAACATGTGGAGTATAATTTAATAATTGTTTTCCAACAAGATGCGACTTATTCAATTTATTGCTTTTCTATAGGCAGCTCTACATGTTTCGGGTGTTGACACCCATCATCAGGAGCTCGTGCTACTGTAATTACAGCTTCTAGTATTGATTAACCGGATCTACTACCATCCGCTCTCGTTGTTGAGCCGGAACTGATTCATGAATCAGAGCTGCCTACAGAAATGTAATAAACTGAATAAGTCGCATCTTGTTGGAAAACAATTATTAAATTCGATTCACGATGCACGGAGCCATGTATATAAAAAATGTAGAGTATAGTTTAATTGGAATAAATTAATGAGAATAAGTTTCATCTTGTTGGTCTTTATCACGTAAATGTCTTTGGTAATTGCTTTACATAAAACGCGCTCAGTCCTTATGTGAAACAGTTTAAATCAGTCAATAATTTCACTGAAATTCTAACATACAAAGAATGCCTTAAAGTTCCTTGACACCAAGGGCAACATTTCAAAATTCGAGTGCTAAGCGACATCGCTGCACGCTTTACGTATTCGTACTTGCTTGACTGAATGTATTTTTGCTGTCTCATTTACCTTCCAGTCCATTTGTCAATGTCCCTTGCACTGGCCGATAGTTGATTCATGGTTCGTTTCCCGGGAAGGCTACGAGATTTTTCTTTATTCCAGATCTTCCAGAATGCTTCTGGGTATAGACGCTGAGCTCCCTCTAGTGCGGAGGTTCAGAACGCGTGTATTTATACTTTTGCCCCGTATGACTTCCTGACCCACTGCTTAATAAGAACAAGAGACACTCTCTTTTACCTTACCTCCCAGCACATTCCACAATTACTTTCAAGCGATGTGTAATATTACTGCGCCTCCTTACTGTGGTCCAGTACACCTTCGGTAATTTTTGGGGGGATATTTATGTATTTCCTCTGATAACCTGTAATTAACGTGTGGTTACTAGTTCTTCGGGATTTTAATATATATTTTTCGTTACAGCATTCATTTTATCTTTCTTTCAACCCTTTATCTATAGAGTGGCCTTATTCGTATTTAATTTTGCATCCTATGGGACCTATTCCTGTTGCACAACTAAGTTCTCAAAAATTCAGATTCTTTACTCAATCATTTCGCATTTTAATATCTCAAAATTTGTGTCAATTTCAAGATTAGTTTATTTACAGTTATTTTTCTATGGGGTTCCTTTCAATAAAATTCCGATTTTTCTAAATTTGTGAACCTAATTTTTTTATTTGTTTATTTTTTCATGGCTCGACAGCCCTAGTGGGACCTCTCTTGTTGAGGTCTGGAGATCACATTCAGACACACCACATTCAAGGGACTCCTCTGCACGAGGAATCGGCCTATCGAAGAGAGCTCTGCCTGACAACAAACAATACTCACGACATAAAGGCATCCATAATTAGATTCGAAACCGAAATCCCAACAAGAGTGCGGCTGCAAAACCACGCCTTAGACCGCTCGGCTACCCCGATCTGCGTAGTGTTTAATTTTAAATCTTCTCCCTAGTTTGTCCAACTAATCAGTACATTCATCTTCCCAGTGCTGAAAGTATGTAAACGGGTATTTAAATTTGGCAGGTGAAAACAGTAATTCGAACGACGGTCTGTCAGACGTTCGTTGTCAGCATCACGACAAGAGCTGCAGTGAGGACGAAGCTGCGAGCCCTGGAGTACCGAACAGTATGACCACCACCTCAGGAGAGGGTGGTGGCGGCACTGGCGGCGGTGACTCGAGTAAGAAAAAGCATCGGCGTAACCGCACGACGTTCACCACGTACCAGCTGCACGAGTTGGAGAGAGCTTTCGAGAAATCGCATTACCCGGACGTGTACAGCCGAGAGGAACTCGCCATGAAAGTGAACCTGCCCGAGGTGCGCGTACAGGTAGGCCTCGCCCCCTGTACTTTCCAATACTTTTAATTTCAGACACGATTCATTATACAGAGATAGAAGTACTTGTAAGCTCGCAGGTAAAACGGAAAACACAAAATATTTAAAGTTGTCAAAAAAAAAAAAAGGTAATTTACGAAGTCCTAAGGAATTTGAAATTTACCTGCAATCTTACAGTTACATTTTTTCCTTTATTTTTTATGTTTGATTGCGTTGTAGGCAGTGGGAATCCCCGGTGTATTGTCGATTCTCAGTAACCACTATTTAACACATCAGCAATTTACATTTAAACCGGACACTCGAACTGTCAAATGCGTCGGCAAGTTTACACTTACAATAAGTTGTAGGCACTGTAAGACTGGTCAGTATATTTACTGCAATGAGCCATCGCAATATGCTGCAAGACGTGTCCATAAGTGTATTTATAATGCGTCGAATATCCTGTAAGGCATGCAAGTCTGCAGTATGAATGATTTCGTCCGTATCTAAGTTTTATTTCATTAGTCTGCAATGTTCACCTTCGTGTACGGAACATTAAACACTCTAAAATGTTAACTTTATTCAATGTTCAAATTGTAACTTGTAAGTTTTTCTTAACAAAAGTCTTACTTTTCAAAAAATTATATATACAGGGTGTTTCACGACTTTAGGGCATAACTGCAGGAGGTGATTTCCTAGGTCTTTGTGATCAAAAAAGTTCATATAAACATGTGTCCGATTTTGGACGGTTACGGAGTTAT
>Ga0136643_10017074_pt1 | contig 10921 bp, 2 predicted proteins | sample TergutLab28metaG_FD_96883 | JGI IMG/M metagenome (GOLD analysis project Ga0136643, IMG submission 96883) | Labiotermes labralis P1 segment gut microbial communities from Petit-Saut dam, French Guiana - Lab288 P1 (version 3) (version 3) | ecosystem: Host-associated > Arthropoda: Insects >... | reverse complement strand
TCCCCCCCATTTTTCCGTCCCGTTGTTGTGTCTTTTAGGGGTTGCCCCCCCCCCCCCCCCCCCCCCGCCCGTTTATAATCAGCACGGTTAAGGCAGAGTGTTGGTAAAGAGAGCATAATGTATCCGTAGCAGTCAGTAAGTCAACGTGAAGGAATGGCACAAGAAACGTGTCCTTTCATTGACACTTCAGGCATAAACAGTCAGTGGCTCTGAACGAGATATCTTTCTCCGAACGTGTGACAGGTTTAGAACAGCAGTTGTCACAATGCACTGCATTATATATGCTTATAAAATGAATCTACAGAACTGAGAATCAGCAACAACTGTCGACTTCGTCACGTGACTTGTGGCATCTTTTCGCGTTACGAATTTAGTCCCGGCATTTTTTGATCAAGCCTCATGCATACACGGATGGATGTTTATTGGGCTCTAAATCAGATCATTTATAGGCAGATTATGCAAGGCTTCATAGTATTGTCTTATTTACAGTTAAATAAGGCTGCTTTCACATGGGCCTCTTTGTGGACGAGCCACTAGTGTTCTACCCACAGCAACGCAAGTTGCTGGGAAGGACAAAGGACACTCGTAGCTCTGACGTCACAGGCCAAGCCTCAAGCTCTGCGAATATTTCCACATCAAGCACGATGCCTATATTCATTCTGAGCACTGCTGTGGCTCATCTGAACTGTGTTACCTCCGTAGTCTAGCTCAAGGAAGAGTTCCAGGCGCTGGCTAGCGAGAGCCACCCACCGCTCGGCCAAATTGGCTGTCGCCCAGCCACGTAGTGTTTCGTTTGGAATGTTCCGTAAGTCCCAGTGTCCTGGCAGTCGCCCGCAATTGGATGTCCGGCCACTGAGTGGACCGTGTGAAAGCGTCCCAACTTTACAGTGGTTGCTCTCGCTTAGACGTGCATTCGATTTTATTCTATCGACATATGCGTGTAACAAGAATTGTGATGTAGATTTGTGTTATCTGGTAGTTAAAAAGCTTGTCAAAATTTTGGAACAGTTTGTTGTATTAGCTCCTGTAGACAGTTGTTTGCTTCCTTGCATCTGATAAGTGTTTGGGTGGTCGTACAGAATTGCGTTATTACAGAATGTGTCTTGAGACGGAATAGATGCTAATGCAAAGAATAGTCATTAGTAATTTTAAAATACAACAGACTGAATTCAGAAGTCGAAATGGACCGTGTGAACGCACTTAGTTTTTCTTATTGTTCGTGACGCGAAGAAATGGTAAGTTAAACACCTGTACCTTAGCTAATGCTTTAGTCAGCAGTCAGACTGGAACTAATAACTGAGGGAAGTGTAACGTTTGTATGAACGATATATTGTGCCTTTCGAACTGATGACTAGCTCATCTCTGCTGTGTCATTGGTGCTCAGACTTCACAACTCACGAACCCGACTTCAGTTTCATTCCAAGTAGGCACATCTGCACTAAGCATTTCTAACTATAGGCCTGTTTCAACTGCAAGGTTTTGAAGGTTGTCGTTGTGGCCTTACATCGTAATGGGAGAATTTTTCTTCATCTTTTGCATTGTCCAAACACAAGGGATATCCGACCTTTCGGAGGTCTTCTGTGCCTGCGTCTTGAAATACAAGAAAGTACATCTACAACGCGGAGTCTATTAGATGAGATAAATCATGATCAGCACGGCGTTTCGGTTTTTCCAGTGATGTGTCACATGATCAGATATCTATATTTCTGCGGACCGTTTGGCTTTTTTATTGATGTTTGTGAATTGTGTCCTGTTAGCCCTTCAAATATATGGATTTTTAGCGGTATTACAAACTTTAATTCAGTTGCACGTGGCTGCAGCCAGTCAATCAGACCGTACTGGCCTGCTGCGTGATGTGTGTTAGCTTCTTATACTAGGAATCTGAGTCGAGACGCATCCCGGGGTGTAGAGGGTCGCATGTTGGAAGACCGGGTGCAGAGCATACACTCTTCTGCCTGAAGACGGAGCCAAGACCGTCGTCCGAAACGTATGTTTTATATGTCGACACTGAAGGACAATATCCAGATAAGTCGGTAACACGTCAAACATGCATGTTTTGCTTGTAATGTAGTAAGAGTACAAGTAATAATATAAAGATGGATTCTGAACCGACCACTGACGGAGACTAGCTCTTTGTAATGGTTGCAGCTGAATGGGACGCTTTCCTTACAGGTGGTGACTGAAACATGTTACGCTTGTGGCACTTTGTGGAGACAATGAACAGCGTCAAAAGTAAAGAATGTGAACATCTAGGATACGACGCGATGTAGTGTGGCCGTTATATAGCGGCGTATCAAGGTAGTGGATTCTGATGATGGCGGTAGTTTTGGCCGAAACGTCGGTACATATCTACCAGGATATACGACGTCACTTAACATAAAACACTTATCTTCACTGTCACTGTTGTGAGAACCTCAAATCTTACATCTCCAAACTGGTAGTCATGGTTGTTTCAACCTACCATGTTTAACAAAATTCATTCTCGCAAAAGCTTTTTGTTTCTCATGATACAGAGTTCTTTATTCATTTTACCGGCTTTCTTCACTTTGCAGTTTAAATTGCTATTTAGAATCAGGTTTTGTATTTCCCTGAACCTACAACTGTAAGGTAGGATTTCAGGAGCGTAAAGGACATAAACTCAGGGATGAAGCATCTTCTGTACGTATCTGAAATAGTGTCAGAAGCTTTCGTTTTGTGAATGAGGGTGTCATGTCACACACCGAGAGTTATTGTTCCTAAGTTGAAGCTGCTGGAACATAACGTTGACTGTCACCTCTGTTTATTGCGCAAAGCGTTCCTTTCACGCCCTTATGCAGCTTCATGGCTTTATGCTTTATGGAACAGGAGGGATGGCAAAATTAATGAATTCCGGTAAGGCAGGCGGAGATTCGTCCGCTGTTATCCACGTAATGTAGAAGCATTTACTGCTCCGTGAATTAGCGTAGAAACTAACTGCATCGTGTATGCAGCTCATGGAAATCCATGTTTATCGGTTGGGAATAAATTTCGTTTTTATGAAATGTTGAAATCTGGTTTCACAAAATCCTTTTACTTTCCTGTGACCATAGCCGATTGAATGTAGTCCAAACTCTTCCAACTCATATCTCTTAAATTCTGTTGGGTGGCAGGCGAAAAAATGATATGCTTATAGCACCACGACATGAGAAGATTAAAACAGTAACGAGGTTTGAACCCAAAGATAAGCATTTGTCGCAGTTTTATGAGGAATTCGTCAATTTCTGTATATGATCTAGATGAAATCTGTTTCAGTTGTTTCGAAAAATGAAAATTAACTCACCTGCAGTCACAAGGTTTATTGGTCCTATATTCTTTTTCGTTAAATATTAAGTATAGACTTTGAGGAGTTGCGGAAGTATAAACTCCTCAATGCTGTATTTTTCTTTGTGGTTTGTTTAACGTCATCTTCAGTAACTTATAACATACTGCCCGAGTGCTAGATTTGTGAGTGAATAAGGATATGTAATACGTTTGTTTTGAGGTATGGGTAAAGTTGAGATCTGCGCTCTTCTGGGTTATCACGCAGCATATAGAGGTAATTCCTTACCGACGTTTTGGGAGAACCTATCGGTCCTGTCTTCCTGGATCGATAAGGAATTACCACTGTATGCTGCGTCATAACCCAGAAGAAAGCAGATCACATTTACTTCGGAGAGGAAGCCTGAATTCACTTACAGGTAAAGTTGTCCCTATACAAGCTTTGAAGGCATGCAGGTGAGCAGAGGTATAGTTCTACCCATTCTTAACTTCGACACTAGATTGAGGCCAACATCACGCCCTGACCACTTTAACCCCGGGAAAGAGTCTCGGGACTCACTGAGGCGGAGGCTTGGTGGGCCAGAGAGCCGGCCTTGATGATCTACAGATGAGAAAATTTTTTCCGGGATTCGAACCCCCGATTATGCACCCCATAGCCTAGTCACTATACCGACTACGCTGTTCCTGCTTCCTTTTGTCATATTCAGGTTCTAATTTGATATATTACCCTGTCCTCACTTGTGAGGAGGTTGCTGCGTAAATTAACATAAGGTTTTCAGACTGAGATTCGAACCAGAGACCTTCCAAAACTAAGCAGGAAAGGAACCGTCTCTACCGCTACGTTGGGTAGGCGATGTACACGTAAGATAGACCCGTTTGGCTCCTAAGAAAACGAAGCTTCCCGAAGGCGGTCGGTTTATGTAACTGAAACCTGTACTGTGTTACAAAGTGCCTTCTTATTTCTATCGGCACTCGCGAACGTTAATTACGAACTTCACATCCTCCTCATACACAACAGCTGTTGCCGTTCCCTTCCAAAGTTCAACGAACGTTTGAGGTTTCTGAATCCATTTCTCACAGCAGAGTTGGGGTTGATCGCATATGGCTGCTATTTTTATGTAATTCAGTAGTTCCTAACACGTAACACGCACATCCATTGGGGCACGTGGCTTCTTCGACGGACATGCATAGGTCTGCATTTAGTAATAGTCATACTACCACAGGCATTTGTAGTAGGTAAAGGTTCTGGTGATAAAATCACAAAATGAATAAAATATCCGCGTGTTTGAAGGCGAGTGGTACAAAACCTTATGAAGGAGCAGGAAATGACGAATGTTGGTATTTAAAGGAAGTTGTCACTTTTTGGCTGTCTTATGTATAATGTAACTCGCACACATTTGATCCCTTAAAAGGAGCCAGCCATGGGGAGACATGGGCTTTCGACTTTTTCCTAGGTATTTTGTCAGGGTGCCACCACGCCCCTACACCTTAATGACGCCACAGTTTTTGTCGCCGTGAAGTTTGGTAGGGTGCCAACATCGCCAACCCTACGCCATCAGGAAGGAGTAGATGGGCCCCTACACGTACATGACGTCACAATGACGTCATAAATGAAGCAGCCATCTTGGCTTTCGAAATTTTGAGTTTGGGTCAGGTGGGGATGTTTGTACTTTAACTTCGTTGTGTTACGCCCCGGCCGCCTTAACCCCCTGCCGCCGTGAAGTTTGGTAGGTTGGTACCACGCCATCCCTACGCCAACAAAAAAGAAACTTTTGGTTTGTGGGTAATTTGTCAGGGTGCTACCACGCCATCCCTACGCAATTGCCGCCATGAAGTTTGGTAGGCAGGCTGTCACTATCGCCGCCTTTGCCGCCGTGTGGTTTGGTTAAGATTTTCGAATTGTAATTCATGCTGATTAGTGTTGAAAGAGATTGACAACCCTACATGTGTGGGAAAAGAAGCTTGAAGGATAGCAGGTGGGTGAATGTCAGTGCGGTCGCCGCTTGACGAGAGATGCCTGTACGTTTAGTGTAAGAACAGAAATAAGTGAATTGCAAATTTAATATTCAAACAATTTCGAATTGGAACGTGTTAGTCCCTTTTGCACACATGCACTAATTACAGTTACACTTCTTGTAGAATATGTTTAATGCTGTTCACTTAAGTGTAAAGAATGCTCAACGCATTTCAGCTTTAGACCGGTTACACAGAATGTACAGGTAGCGTAACTATTTCGACATGTTCGCGCCTTTACAAATCCTAGCAACATTGCTACAATCGATACACAGTTTCTGTTATACTTTATTTTAACACTGTTGTTAGTCTGTAAAGAAAGCAAACTATCTGTTGCACCAATTTCCGTTATATCACGCGTAATTAAAATGATAAAATGCATAATTTTGTATTCCTAACTGAAATGTCCACTGCATGGTGGAAAGTGTGCCTTCACCGAGCAAGGATTTAAACATTGTGTGGAAGCGAACGCTCGTCCTCACAGACACGCAGGTCATTGAAAGTGATGGTAGAAACTACCCGATGTAAACGAAAATTGAATTGGCTGGACAGGTTGTTTTAAAACACTACCATACCATGTTTCGCGTGGCGTTTGACAGGATCATATAACGCACGCAGCAGTACAGGAACAAGTACTGTACGATGACGTCATTTCCATATGCACTCTTGAAGTCCTGCGGGAATGCGAGATGAAGAGGCATAAAGAGTCTCCGTTCTGACAAAAGTAGTACATCAGTCAGAAAGGATAACAAGGCAAGAAAAAGTGACGGAAAATCGAATCGATGTTACAGCAAACGTTTTCCTTATGTAGACGGGCAAATAAAACTGGCACAAATATGAAAAACGATGGGAGATCAGAGTAATCATAAGAACAGCAGACGACCATCCAATAAATGAGTATGTTAATGAAAACAACAAAATATTCGAATACATAGTCGCCAACTTATTCTTACTTACTAACTTACACTATGAAGCGGAGTCCTTCTTGAGAAGCTAAGCGGTTCTCAGCTAGTCAAGAAATTGCCCGCATTTTATGGAACCCGAAGGTTCATTACCGCATTCACAAGTGCCCGCCACCTGTCACTATCAATCGCCAACTTCTACACAAAGAAATTTAAATAAGAATTTGACAGTGCCATATAAAATCTGTTAGGTTCTGATGAAATACGAGTAAATGCAAGCAGTGAAGTTTCAAGATTTTAAGAAACCTAACAGTGTTGTTTCTAATGATAACATTAGTTAAGATAAAAGTACAAGTGAGGTAAAATAATAACACTGTGCATTATTTCACGCCGGTTTTCGTAGTTTTTATGGCATGCTGACCATGTTGTGTTTTTCACCGAAACGTGTAGCATACGCCAGTGAAATATTGTTATTTGATCACTGTTAATAGAGTGATTTGATGACTGTAGGGAATATTTTATGGATTTTATACTTCCAAGGATTCAACTACACACACCTCATTAATTCTCTTCTGCGTTGAAGATGGAAGCAGCGAGCTCTAAATGGATCTTTGTACCAGACTATGCGACCTCACATCCCAAAAGACTGTGGTTTCCATGTTCAGTGCTGTGAGATCGTAAATATTTTATTTATTTTAAATGAAGTCCCACTAGAATGAATGACATTCAAAATCTGAATCAAAATTAATCATGCCCTGTTCGTTGTTCCAAGGTGAGACATGCGAATCGATAGATACGACATGAAAATGAAATCAGTGAATATACTGGAATCCGGTTGAAAATCGTGTGACTTCCATCCGGCTATATCGTTTCTTTCCAATGTGTGGGTCGCGAAGCCCTTGAGGGTTCGCTATAAAATCGCAATGACGGCGTATTTGTTTTGTTCTTAGTTTTATGGTGAGGTGATAAGTAATTTGGTCTCGTATTCCACAGCATATGATTTAGAAAAATTTACCTTAGTTCGTTGGTTGTTGACTGATAGAGCGATATATAAGTTTGCATATTTACCTTACATATTTTGATAAGACGATGAAACACCAAGTGACGAACAGGTATTTTGCGAAATTGTCAGAGAGCGACTTCTGTAGCACACCGAACTCCATCCGCCGTCGAGTACAATTGCATTTATAATTATTTCGGCCTGATTCACTCAGTCTTAGATTTGCTTACCACGCAAGAGGTTCGCGGGACGTAAAAGACTGGGAACCGCTGAGCTGGATAGACGGAAACCGCAGCCCTGCGGGGAACATGCCGTCTGTTGACCTACAGCCCGCACACGATCAGAAACCTTTCAAAAGTGCAAGTAGGCGACCCCTCACTCGAAACAACTAGTGTACGTTCTGCAGATGTTACTAAGCACGCCCCTGTGCTGGAGGAACGTGGAGCACGGTTTTCACCTTAGCTAGTCCTGAATTGTGAAGACATTACAACAGCGTAACTGCTACCTGCCCAGTGACGACAAACTGAAAGACTAACATAATACAACAGTACAACTCTTCTTATGAATAATATATTATACACGAGGCATGGTTGTTTTTATAATCGAGTACACGTGCGTGAATAGCAGAGGTCGTCTGGGGCTTAGATTGTAGTCAAAGGAGAGACTAGTCTATCCCACCACATATACTTTACTATTTAGGTTTGATTTTAATATTGTACTAACATTATACGTACGTACTCCCCCCCCCCACGTACTGTCTTCAAGCTCTCGGACTATAGTTATTTCTCATTCGTCCTTGCGTGCTATATTCTCCTGCCCATCTTCTCTTTCTTATTTTGATTGCCGTAATAATATTAGGTGAGGAATGCTGATGGCGAAGGTCGTCACTGTCCAAATGTCTCCCAAATTATAGTTCTGTGTGACGTACTATGAACCTTAACATGAGGAGTGTCGAAATTCCCTTAAATGGCTATTAATTATTATGGGTTCCTTGATGTTTGTTAGTACGTAGGTACGCGTCTGTGAATCTTACGAGCTGCCACGGATGTAATAGTCTATGCGTAAAACGCAGTAGAAACTGAAACTCTTACACGCTGAACATATAGCCTGTGTGACAGAACGATGTTAGTAAATGAAACGCAGTTCCAAAATTTTTGGAATTGATATATTTTAGACGTTCATCTCACGTAATGGTGTAATGAACGAAGACTGGATTCTAAAATTTCAAATCCGGATACAAAAATTAACTTGGGTTCATGAAAGTGAATGAACGGAAAATAGCCGTATATAAAAAGTTTATTCTTGGGCTCTTATTTCACAGGGTTTGAGACTAGAGGTTTGCACGGGCCGAACGTTTAGAATTTAATCCCGCCCCCCTTCCAGTGCGTTACCTTAACACGACCGGCCGAAGTCCGACTTTATTTTGTCCCGAATGAAACCATCTATTTTTAAATTTCCCTACTATTCCTTCATTAATATGCCTTTATTTTCATACACAAATACCAGTAATCCTTGAATGAATTATTTAACAACGCTAGAACATCTGGACTTATTTTAGCTTTGAGGAAAGGAACAAAGACACTGGATGCGCTATTTGTAATATGCTGTTCGAATTATTTATGTAAGGGTTCACCACGAAAACACCGAACAAAATTCACTGGGATTTTTTTTTTGCGGGGGTTGAAGGATCCAAATTTTCCCATTTACACGCAAAGAGAAACTTATTTAAATAAACGCTCAGTGTAAATTCTCTTGTGCTGTACTGCCAAATTCAGCCACCACTTTTCTCTTTAGTAGCTGCGTCTTGTATCTCATGTCGTGGTTAGCACATTTACCTTCGGCTTGTCTTCTTCCGTCAAAATTGTTGACCAGTTTTCATTTTCGCTTTGATTTGGACAAGATTTATAACGAAAACTGCTTACTTCAGTTTCGTAATCACAAAAACAAGTAAATACTGCACATCGACCTTCTATATATACTTTCAAGCGCAGTGCTTCGAAGTACCTAGACGGAAGTAGTAGCTATCAGTATTGGCTTTCGTTATTCGTTTGTGACACACAGTGTTGTTGCAAAACAGGTCACTGCAGGCAGTGGAGAGCACATCTGTCTGTATTAGTTAATTTTCTGGTCTACGAACGTACGGGCGAGCACGACTGAAATAATTTTCTTCCCTTTGCGATTGGTCCGAGAAAACAGTAAATATTGTGCATGGCGTATTGCGGCAGTTAACCGTCACCACACCCGACGACCCGTGCAGATATCAATTCGTTCACCGTTATGTTATGCTTGTGCTTATTTAAGCACCACGCCATGATTACAGAATGCTGCATGGGCCCACATTAAAGACAACTTTGTTAACGTACTTGCTTCAATCAATGTAATATTTAAATTACACACACGAAGTATGTAATGGGGCTCATATGATAACCCAGGAATCTTTCCCTCCATTCACTTCGCAATGGTTTCAGTTATTGTCTGGTAACCAAAAACGTAAGGATTAAGATATACGAACCTAAATGTTTACCTGTGGTTTTATAAAAGCTAACCATAGAACAGGCCATGAAGGCCCAGTGGGGCAGTGGAAGTATAGATCTACTGTTTCTTTAACCTCGGTGCTAGGTGGGTTGAGTGGTCAACTCCACGCCCCAACACTTTACCCCCGGAAAAGAGACCCGGTAACCATTGTATAGTGGGCTGATTGGCCCCCAGGGCTGGTCTGGACGGGTGCAGAAAATCTCACCCCTCACTAGGATTCGATCTTCGGACCTTCCAGGCCGTAGCGAGTGGCTATGTCGACTGAGCTGTCCTGGTCCACCTTGAGTTTTATGAACCCTTGAAACTTCGTCTTTCGCCCTGCTGAAGAGCACTGTATAGGGTGTTAGAATGTGGGTGTCGAAAGGATATTCTAAGGTAGAGAAAGTTGTGGGAGGCTGGAGGAAATGGCATACTGAACAGTTTCATAATTTGTACTGTGCAGTAAATACGTATTGGGTGGTAAATTCAGAGAGGATGTGATGAGCAGGGTATGTAGTACGCTTGGGAGAACTGAGAAAAGCGTACAGAACTGAACTGAAAAAGTCAGCCAAGTATGACTTGGGAGCCGTGAGGTAATATAAAAATTGATCTTTAATAAAATTATGTGCTGTGAACTGGCTTTATGCGGCGCAATATAACATCGTGTTCCATAAAAGGCGGGCAACTTTTTTACGACCTGTGCGGCTGTTAGCTTGTAGCAAGCGGCTGGTCGTCTTTGGGTAGTTAATTATGGAATGGGCTACTGAGAAAGGATGGAGGAACTCGTAACTTCTGGGGGACTCTGCTCTCTGGAGCTATTCTCTGTCTCATTAATGATCTAGACTTGTAACATTTTGGGAATATCGTACAGGCTTCATGAGTGCAGAGTGTAGCGTTCCGGCGTCGCTTCTTCTAGAGCACATAAGCCTACTTGCCATATTTTGTATTTAATTTTACTCTAATGTTATACCTTATGTGTATTTATGTCGTATGATTATTCTAATTTATTATTTTAATTATACCTTATTTTGGAGTTTCTTTTTTGAAATGAAGAAGGCTTTCATAAATATTATATTATTCTGTTATTCGTTCGATTATTTTTTTGAGTTTTATTATTTGACCATTATGGCTGCGCATTTCCGTAGGTTTAGTTTTTGTGGTAGAGATCTCGTAGCTTTTGTGTTTGTTTACAAGTTTAATTTGTTGCCCTGTTTGG
>Ga0136643_10017073_pt1 | contig 10921 bp, 8 predicted proteins | sample TergutLab28metaG_FD_96883 | JGI IMG/M metagenome (GOLD analysis project Ga0136643, IMG submission 96883) | Labiotermes labralis P1 segment gut microbial communities from Petit-Saut dam, French Guiana - Lab288 P1 (version 3) (version 3) | ecosystem: Host-associated > Arthropoda: Insects >... | reverse complement strand
TGTGTAGGGAAGAGTGGCTTGTGATAACGTTGTGTAGGGAGGAGTGGCTTGTGATAATTTCGTGTAGGGAGGAGTGGCTTGTGATAACGTCGTGTAGGGAGGAGTGGCTTGTGATAACGTTGTGTACGGAGGAGTGACTTGTGACAATGTTTTATAGGGAGGAATGACTTGTGATGATGATAATGATAATGATAATGATGATGATAATAATAATAATAATAAAATGCAGAGTTCTACATGAACTGCTTGGCAGATTGTACAGCTGTGTTTTTGTTATAGCAGCCGGTGGGTGTATTTACATTTGATTTAGTTTTATACAAGCCAGTACATATAATTGCCTCTGTGCTGTAATGTTATGGGAGTTGTTGCATATAGTTATCACTGCTTTAGTATTATATAAGCTGGTACGTATAGTTACCACTGTGCTTTAATGTTAGAGTAGATGGTACATATATTTACGACTGATTTAGTGTTATATAAGGTGGTACGCATAGTTACCACTGGGCTTTAGTGTCATGGCAGCTGGTATGTATAGTTACCAATGTAGAATACTTTGTTTTGCAGTTGGTACGTATGGTTACCAATGTACTTTAATATTGCAGCAGTTGGTACATAAATCCACCACTGTGTCTTATTGTCGCAGCTGATATATATATATATAGTTTGAACTATGCTTTAACGTTATACCAGCTGATACATATAGTTACCATTGCGTTTTAGTGTTACTTCATCTGGTAAACATAGTTACCACCGCGCTTTAATATTATAGTAGCTGGTACGTAGAGTTAGTACTGTGCTTTAATGTTACAGCAGTTGGTACTTACAGTTGCCACTGTGTTTTATTGTTATTTCGTTTAGTACATAGTTACCACTGTGTTTTAATGTTATAGTAGCTGGTACGTATAGTTACCACTGTGCTGTAGAGTTGTAGTTGCTGGTAGATGTATTTACCTCTTTGCTGTAGTGTTACAGCTTGGTACACATAGTTACCACTGTGTTTTAGTGTATAGCAGCCGGTACATGTAGTTACCACTGTGCTAGTTACTTCCGTGCATTAGAGGTTAAAGCTTATTTGTCAGCGAGGGCGTCAGTCGGTGTCCCTTGGCAGAATATTTGCAGATGGCGCATAAGCCGGTCACAGACTTGCGAACTGTGTCCTTGCCGCAGGAAGCGCAGTTGGAGTGTGTAATTATTAATCTTCATTAGGGCAGTCACGTGACAGAAGTGTCTGTGCGTGATGTCCTGTTTAAGCCATCAGCCCTGTCAATGAATTACAAGCTGATCGAACGGGAGGTCCAGGTTTACACCCCAAACATGTCGCAGAGCGGAGTAAAGAATAGGGAACACGACTTCCTAATTTATGGATAACAAGAATGTGCCAGACCCTGCCCGTTTGACTGTGCCAGCCGCAAATGACGCCAAAACCTGGCTTCTGTAACCAGACGCCTTGGTGCACGTGGGATTCTGATATCATTGTCCGCTGCTCGCTTACACGTGCAATTAGTTGTGGGTCGCTCGCGTTATTGTTGTTGAGACGCCTTGCAGTTGCTGCAGGTCTGCATGCCACAAGACCTCAATATCAGTCGTCCCATTAAGCTTCTAATCTCGTGCGAGCCACTCCTTGTAAGCCACGCAATTCAGCCCAGCACCAACACAAGTAACATCTGTTGCAACATGGTGTGTGATGGTGTGTCAGCAGGCCACACCAATCATACGTGAATCGAGATGCTCTGTTTTATCCACATTTCCTTTCCTTTTATGTTTAGGGACATACAGACTTTCATGTTATGTGTGCTGTATCTTATAATGTGTTTTGCTAAGAGCACTTACTGCGTTCTTATGGACTATAATGTAAAATGTCTATGTATATACGTATGTATATATGTATGTATGTATGTATGTATGCATGTGTGTATGTATGTGTGTGTGTATGTATGTATGTATGTGTGTGTGTATGCATGTATGTATGTATGTATGTATGTGTGTATGTGTGTATGTATGTATGTGTATGTATGCAGACGTACACCCTCCATTCATACAAGTTGTCTAGTGATGCTTAACCTCTATTCGCCTCGCGGCCCAATTCCGATCTGTTAAACCCTGACGCCCACAAATGCCTCTAAGGCAATATTACTGCAATTTTTGAACTGTCACAAACATGTGTGTTTGTATACTGCACTGCCGGCGAACAAAGTAAACACATTCACACGCTGGAGCACCTCCCCCCCCCCATCCCATTGCGATACTGCATGAAAATCGGCCATGTGACATCACTCACAAACCAAATTATATTATGACCATGGATAACCATGGGTGACTTAGTGACAACAAGGGTATTGCATAACTTTCAGAGAAGGCACAACATAATTTTTATGTTAATATATGTTACATTTTAATGTCAAGATACGTAAAGGGACAAGTGGCGGTTGGCCGCCGTGCTGGAGACGCTGTTCGGACGCCGCATCAAGATGACAATTGCGCGGTCCTTCTGCTTCAATTCCGTAGTGCATTGCAGTGTTTGTTTTAGATCTGCAAGCAGTGCGGAAGTGAGGTGGAAGAGGCTTCGGTAACATCTAGCAACTGGTCACACCTTCGGTAACATCTAGCAACTAGTCACACGTTTCTAAACTCAGGATTTCGTTCGTACCTGACTCCTTGACTACTTCAAGTGCCATCTGGGATCTGCACACCAGATGGATGTAATCTGAAGCCAGCTTGTTCTGGAAGCCTATAAAGCCTATCAGACTCTAGCTGTTACCTAAAGCCCAGTGGTTACTATATGTACCACCAGGTTAAACATTCAGAGTTCCCGCATTCTGGCCATACACTGTATTTATGTGTTTTGTGTCGATCTCAGAACAAACAGCGATTATTTCCCTATACAGCATTAACTAACTTGTTTTTATAACCGAGACGGATATTGTGTTTACTGCGCGGTACGAACTGGGTCTTGAATTCTCATTAATTGTAGGCTGCAATTTGTTAACCATGTTCAGCTCAAGAATCGCTGTTGGCTATGATATTGTTGCAGGACACCTAAATACCCCGTGTCAAGACATAATTTTGTACCATTTTGCTTCAAAAGGTTACACCGAATCATCAAGACTTTTCGCATTGACCCCACACACGTTACAGTTCCATTCCCAATTAATGGTTCACACTTTCCCACACTCCCATCTCCGTTCATTCCGCCCTGATCATGCTGCATTTCCACTGGAGTGGTTTAGTTTTTGTAACTCTTCAGTCTGCCTTCAGTACTCCGTCAATGAACGCCGTCTGTCAGTCACCCACAAACACAATGAACGTCACCGGTGTTCAGCCATGTTTTGGCCGTAAACACAGCACTTTGGACACACATAATTTAGCGACGAATTTATAACGTCATAAAAGTAAGTAAGGTGTTTCACATAGGTGTGTTCGCTGAGCAACAGCACACTGTGGTAATATTGACAACTAATCTCACCTTACACGCTGTTATTTTCTGATACTTTTACTGCCGATAACCAATAATTTATCGCCACGCACCATCAGCAAGGCGCTGCCAGCTGCACAGAAAGGCTTTATAAGGTTACTTACTGTTAATGAAGTGTGTGGAGTTTCTGATATATTCCTCTATTACCTTACTGCCGATACTTTCCTACTCGGCTGCCCTGGTTACACTCTGTTGGGATAGCCTGTTTATTATCGATTTTATGCACTGAAAGTGTAAGATTGGGTAGTTGTTGCACTTGAGATGTTCTCAGTTTTGACAATATAGTAGCTAAATTTTCAAAGATAAAAAAAATAAATAAATTAGGGAGTCAAATTTATTTTTAAAAATAAAAGGGACGCGAATAGAGGTCGGTATTGCAGACCTACCGCAGTGCGTGCGGTTGTAAACATGTGGTTGGGTGCGAGATGTCCGTTGTGTGTTGTGCGTTAAGTCAGCGACTGGAAATGGGGAGAAAGCGAAGCAAACATATAAACTTGACATAAGTTACATGTTTGTAAATTTGTGTGTTCTCCCAAACCGCCAGGTGAACTGGTGAAGACGGACGGTGATAGAATATTATCACGGTCTTTCAGGCAAAAGACATGGAAACCAGGAGGAAGGCGCAGTCCGAGACGTACATGCGTAAACAGACATTACAGTGCTGATCAAATGCAAAATTAGCGTCTTTGCATCTCTGAAAATAATATGGCGATTTCACACGCGTTACAACGTCAGAAACGTTAGGAACGGGCTGATGCAGATCTTCACTGTTATTACTCGAGATCTTAAGACTAAAATCGTCAACGAGTCCACGGATTCCAGCACAATTTCTAACAACTCTCAGATTCAAACTGTAACATCTCCCCTTAGTATATAAGTAGATTGTGAAGCCATTTTCGGATTCAACCTTTCGAAAGCTCAACTTTACTTCATCTTATAAAAGTACACATTCCGTACCGCACAGAGAACGTACTCTGTCTTCGTTTTAATCATGAATAGTTTCACCCTCTAAATCCTGGTGGTAATTATAGGTACCAATATATCTGAAAATGAAAGTGTGTAAGTTGTCCTTACGACTACCACAAGACAACCCTCAGACAGCATTAACCAGCTGTTTTCTGTAATGGTAGCAGGCTGTGTTCTCTGTGAGGAGCGAAATGAGATTAATGGCAGTCTTTTACACGAGTCGTGCCATGGCTCAGGCGGTTACTGGCCGGCCTTGCACAGCGGAGGACCGGGTTCATATCCATCTCTGCCCATGTGACATTTGTAGTGGACATAGTGCACTGGAACAGACCTCAGTCAGAATACTTCCGTTTTTGCTGTCAGTATGGTCCATAGTCATTCACACACCCACCTACCCAACCGGCACTGTACGATGTTGGCAGTTGTCAGGGTCACTAAAGAACACGCTTAAATCAAAATCTTCGGTCGCTTAATTCTGTTAGGGTCATAATGCTTGCTTATTGTGTGAATCGCAAGAAACACGCTAATAAACTGTGTGGGAAATAAGTGTAAAACGTTCAACAGTGGATGGGCCACCCTTTTCCTTAGTCTCTACACCAAGTTACAGCCTCGACTCTCCGCTGCAGCATCAGCATTAATTTCCCTTCATGCTGAAAGACAATTTCCTAGTACAAACACTTGGTTGAAAGAATTACGGTCTCCGGCATCACCTGTGTCCCTCAAGCTAAAAGCACAATTTCAGAACACAAACACTTGTGTAGCGGCTTCCGATGTCACAAACAACGTCGTACTCTAGAGGACTTGTGATTGATTCACATTTCACATGTCCTTCGACCGCAGCTGCTCGGGTGAAAGGCTTTCTCATTTTGAATTTAGGAACTGCGAGCAAAAGGAGACACGTTTAACAGTGGTGTAGGAACTGATATGGTTTATGACCCCTTTAAAGCCTAGTGATTACTTCACCTGCCACCAGGCTTATCATACTTAAATCCCACATGCAGCCCGCACAGTGTATTTATGTGTTTTGTGTGGGTCTGAGAACGAACAGCGATTATTTCCCTATACAACATTAACTGACTGGTTTTTATAACCGAGATGAATTGTGTTTACTGCGCGGTACGGACTGAACGTCTAAATTTAATTCAGGTTTAGTTCAGACTTGAAAGAGTTGAAGGAAGCAGATGTTTCAAAACACTGCTCTACCCATTCCCTTCTCCCAGCATTACGCCCGGTCTCATTACGCGCCCCATTATACGGTGGTTATTTTCGAACTATCACACCGTCTTTCAGGTTATGTTAACCGTCAGTCAGTCGACACGGTATCTAAACTGGAAGCCCAAAATATGAAACCGTGTGGTTGGGTAGATAGGGATCAGCGTTTCGGAAAACCCCAATTCTTCAGTCTCCAGGACATACAGTCAACAACCTACCCCGAAACGTCACTGTACAAAAAACTACGTGAAGTCACATGACAAAGGCCGTCATGTGTTCGTGTTTCCCGAAGCACGTGTTTCCAGATATAAGCAGCTTCAGGTGTTTTTTCAGTGTTCCTGTGGACTGTAGGCTAACTGCTGGCACAGTCAATAAGTAACACACAAAAGTGGCCCAGTAATGCACATCTGTTTTGTTGAAGATATTTTGTCGTTTGCATTTCTGTCGTTAACCGTTTCGTTATAACTATTTAGTTAACTTAGCTACAGGAGCCACAATTAACGTCGCAGTCCTCAGCGTTCTAAACCAAAACACCGCGACGCTCCAAATATGCACGATTCTCGATTTGTGAGGCACTTTCTAATGCGCATTTATCTAACGGCAGTGAAGTGGGGTCCGTAGCAGAGGAGACGAAAGCACATGAAGAGCGACTGCATTGTAGTTCATGGCACAGTTAGGAGGGCTCTATAAACTGGAGTGAATAAATGACAGAATTATACATCTCCACAATAACAAAATTGAATTCTTTAGTTGAAAAGGAAGATATTTCCGCTTTTCTGCCACTGGACACGGCACACTTTTCATCCAGTCATCTAACTTCCTATGACGGTGCACAGTAAATTTTAAAGAACCGTCCGTTATGAGACCCACAATCCAAAAATATTATAAAATTCTTACTTAAAAATCAAATAGTGTGCCTGAATATAGATATATCAGTGGGCACACGCCGGACTGTCGAGGTTCAGATCCCGGCTGGGACATACATTTTTGTCCTCAGTACAAAATCCGGACCAGCTGTCAGGCCCACCCTGACTGCTAGTCAAGGGATATCGTGGGCTTCTTTTCCGGGGGTAAGTGGCTGGGGAGTGAATCTGACCCGTGACGTCCTTCTAATTCCGAAGTTTGGAAATCATGGACCCGCACCTCCGCGCCACAATACTTTCCTGTGATGCTTTACTTAGTTAAGTGCAGGAACGGCTTAATGTTTATTTTCAGAATATTTTGTTCCAGAAGACCTGCTAACATTCAAAATAACTGTTTCACCAGATGCTTCATTTGCAATGCATGGGGGCTGGCGCCTGTTACTGCGGATTCCAGACATGGAAACACGTGGGACTTGGTTCTTGTTGCAATAAGTAGGCCTCACTACACTTACTGCCTCCCATTATGCAGGATCCTTATTTTATCCGACAAACGTATTTGTCACTTTCCTCCGCCGTTCAGTCCGGCGTGTGGGCAAATGGCTGAGTGGACTTCGCTAGTATGTTGAGCGACATGAGAGGAAGTGACAAACGATACTTGTCAGATAAAATAATGAACGTGTATTTTGCGATTTGGATGTCTTGGAACTTCTTAATGTATATGTTGATTTAACGACGTTTTGAATGTCTTGAATATCTCGGACATTGTAAAGACGAACGACGCGTTGATTAGTGAATAATTAATTGGAAGGGATTTTGAGAGGGTGGGGTGGCCTGTAGCATAATTGAAAGTGGATTGACGATCAGCTTATGCACTTGTTGTTTATTTAACAACGCTGCCGGTAACCTAAAGCATGACAGCAGGGTCCCGAACAGAGATCTGAACCAGCAGTTCACCCACTTGACCACGACGTGGAAGAAAAATCGTTTATGTCGTTTGGTGCTTCACTTGGCCACTTCAGAGTTCGTTTCTTTAGAAAGATCTCATCCTATAGAACAGAAATAAACTCCACTTTGCCAAGTCCTGTCCGTTCCTAAGGGAATACTATCATAAAACCTGAGTTTTATTTCACTGTTGGCTACTGCAGAGATACGTGCCTGCAGGGCTGCAGACCTAACGGGGTCACGGATGTGGAAATGCCCGCAAGCAGCGCGAATTCTTAAACTGCACATCTTGGAACCTACAGCCGGTGGCGGTAATGGAATACTGGGAGGGAAAGAATCATAAAGAAAGACTGGCAAGTAGAATTCTGCGGAAAATGAAGAACGTGCATATGCATGTGTCGTGTTTCAGTGACCCCTGATTCTGACGTGCGGGACGGCCTGGCCTTAAATTACACAGGAGAGGACAAAGAATGTATCCAATACATTTACCGAACTCAGGATATTCTTCTATACAGCCTTTTATCCTGAATAATTACGCCTTTAACGCCTAGTGGCAAACATGTGTACTGCCAGGATCAACACTAAAACTGCGTTTTGTCCATCCTCTATACATTTGTGTGTTCCTTATCGTTCTCTTCGTAAGTACGGATTCTTTACCTACACCTACTGGTCTTTCTAATGGAAACTCACTCTCTTTTCTGTGAATCCTTACATACAATGCAGATTAAATTTGTCTTGAAGTGTGAATGTAGCCGGAAGCTCCTACAACCGGCTGACTCGATTAAGGTTTCCCCTGGTCTTCTTTTCTGTTACAGCAAGTGCTCAATTTGCATAGAAAACCCATGCAGTACTGCCTGTTTATCATACAAGCCATTAACAGATACCTTTTACAAATTCCCCTCATATCGCAGTGACACAAACCCTCCCCTCCAAACACCAAGTTCTACACTCAGTTGACCGTCCACACGCCCAGAAGAGTAGTGGCAGGAGGTGACAAACGACACTTGGCAGACAAAATAAGGATCCTGCACTTCCCATCACTCTATCACTTCCTCAGGTTGTCGTCAGTTGCTTTCGGAAATTACGTAGGCCTTTTGATACTCTGGCCAAGAAATTCAGTCCATTGCAGGGATGATCCCAGTCCAGACTACCGTCAGATAACGGGGATGATCTACATTCCTGATTTTCAGTTTACATTTTGGACACTTGGTAAGCGCATTTTGACTTTATGGGAGCCCAGAGTTGCATGTAGAATGCAAATTATGCACAGTTCGGTGCTGCCTGCAGCGAAATGTTTAACGTAGCCCACGTGGCAAGAGTGACACATATCTAGCCACTGTGACACTTCAACACTATGCGCCGTGCGCTGCCCAGTCGATTTTACTGAATCCTTTAAAGCCAAGTGATTACTGTAGGTACAGCGAAGTTTAATATCAGACTCTCTCCATTTTGCCCGCAGGTTATGTTTACATGTTTCGTATAATTCCTAGAAAAAGGTCGGCATTTCAGTATATAACATTCACCGAATGATCCGTCTAATCGAAGCAAAACCTGTTCCCTTTCAAGCACAAACTAAATCTTTATACAATATGTTATAAGCCGTAATGCAGTTTGATCTTAATCTTCAAAGTATTAGCTTGCTATAGTTTAATCTTACATTCTGCTGACATATTGCCACTCCAAATCACAGCTGACACTATTTGCACTGCACTGTTTTGTATTTAAATCTCCATACTGTGGTTTGTAACTGGGATAAAGCAGCCGGAGCTTTACGCCCACTCACATCTAGGCCCGAGGTTGAGACTGAGAAGACTACGTCGCCACATCCCCCTCCTTATGCCCTCATGGCAAGTGTGGGGCAGTTTCACCTTCATTTTTACCACTTGCTCTGTTTACCTTTCGCAGAATTCACACAATCGACTGTTATTATTATTCTTTATGATATTGAAGGTACTGTGTTTGTAATGGAGACGCAGTGTGCTTGCTGCCAGATAGTAAGTGAATGTGTGTGTGTGTGTATATATATATAGATGAAATTTGAGCTCCAAATTGTTACTGATTTCCGAAATAAAATGTCGGAAATCCGTCACTTATACCACGTATATTTGTTTGTCAGGTGAATTAACGGAGATTTGAATCACGACATGTAGGAATACTTGCACAACGCAGTATATTTATTCAGAATTCTTAATTTCGATAAATAAGTAAAAATTGACGTTTGTTGGCCATTACAGTGTTTGGCAAGTTGTTATCCGTAAATGCGGTTTAAGTAGGCTTCAGTAAAGTTGTTTGTATTTATTCAATTAATAAAGTTCCTGATGACTTTTCCCTCGATTCTGATGCAGCATCTGACTTTGTTCGAATCGTATACCGTGCTGGCTGCGGTTTATGGAACGACTGTTCTCTATACACCTATGCTGCTCAGAGGGGCCGAACTTCATTAAAATAACGCGTGTTTGTCAGCCATGCCAAGGGTACTTACGCTATGGATCGTGACTACAACAGCGGTCGCTAGAACCGTCTTCAATATGCTGATTTATCGTCCTGCACCAAAGTGTTTTGGGCGTGGTGTCTGCGCAGAGGCAAGGCTCGCTGTCATATACTGATGCGTTGTTTTCTTACGTTGTTGTTGTTGTTGTTCTAAGGTTTGTGACTGTGCTAAAGAACTGTGTGCTATAAAATAACGCAGTGACCGGTAAATGGTACTGTAATATCGTCACTTTTACAATAAACCCAAATTCCTAAGAGTTTATTGCAATTTGAAGACAGTAATATACTTCATTTGCCGGTCCCAGTGGCCGCGCGGTCTAAAGCCTAGGTTTGCAGCCGCTCGCCTGCTGAGATTATGAGTTCGAATCCCACCGGAGGCATTGATGTTTGTCTGTTGTGAGTGTTGTGTGTTGTCAGGTAGAGGTCTCTGCAACGAGCTGATCACTAGTCGAGAGGAGTCCTACTGACTGTGATGCGTCGCTGTGTTTGACCTGGAAACCTCGTGAATGAGGAGGCACTGGCCCAATAGGGGTATCGCGCCAAAAACTAACATAATATATTTAATTTCGATTAATAAGTATGGTGTCGGTCGACACAGTTCCATAACCCCCGATGTGCCCATTTTACGATTCGTGGTTGTTCCCCTGCACTGAGAACTGTCAGCCGTAGACCGATTGCTAAGCAATATCCAGTGTCTGTGTCTTATAATTTAACACATATCAAACCAAACGTTCGGTCACTTAAGACCACAGGACAACGTAGTTCAGGGTTCCAAAGATTCGGTCACATTTCTTTAATGGAAATCCTTAATTTAAATTGTACTGCTGGACACTTTATTTTGGCACTGGTTGTTTGTCAACAGTTTGAAGACGCATATGGTTTTAATTAAGTTTAATGTGCAATACATGCCTCACAATGTGCAATACATGCCTCACAATGTGCAATACATGCCTCACAATGTGCAATACATGCCTCA
>Ga0136643_10017070_pt1 | contig 10922 bp, 10 predicted proteins | sample TergutLab28metaG_FD_96883 | JGI IMG/M metagenome (GOLD analysis project Ga0136643, IMG submission 96883) | Labiotermes labralis P1 segment gut microbial communities from Petit-Saut dam, French Guiana - Lab288 P1 (version 3) (version 3) | ecosystem: Host-associated > Arthropoda: Insects >... | reverse complement strand
CCCGTTGCGCTGAACACGTGACACCCCTCTATCCGCAAAAGTTGGCACTAACTTCGCCGACCGGCGGCGGCCGCTCTGTCGGTATAGTTCGCGTGCGGACTAAGGCCACGGAGTTTAGTTTTTATCATACTGTACATATAAAAATAATGAGCCAGATAGCACCACGAAATAAAGATATCCATTAATTCCTAATCGACTGTACAACAGTGTACGGCCAGGTCGCGAATACAGAACTTGTTACTTAGACGAATGATTGGGTTCAGTTCCTCGGCAGCAGCATGCGCTTTCTCCTAATATTTTTTTTTAAACAAAATTATGTCCCTGGCATGACTTTAATGTTTATGTAGAGTACAGCTATGTGATGCAAAGTAATTAGCGCGAAAAATATGCGTAAGTCTGCGTAGCCGAAGAACAGACCGCAACTGACGGAACAACAGTACGCAATAAAGCAATCAACTGCATGGCAGTTTAACTCACTGCACTGCACTTCATACAACACCACAGGTTATTTTTAATTTCTCGCCTTCAGTAGTCTCTTTCTTCACCTCGACGTGCCGTCGTCAAAAATGCTTTCTTCCTCGATATTTTCTTTTTCCTTCTCTCGCTTCTTCCTTTTTTTCTTTAATTTTGCGCCAGTTCGTATAGCTCAGCGACTATGCCTGAACCTGTAGTAGGCTGAGGGTCGGTACTAGCAACACGGAAGAGCTAAACACCCTACTACTATCCAGATAGGGCCCTCAACTCTTTCAATTGTAATATTATGACGTGGCGAGATGTTACTCATGACCTTTCAACATCAGCCTATTTCCTCGAGCCTATTTACTCGGGCTTTATTGTCCCATATCTCTGGAGGTGACGTCACTTCTACAAGCGTGAAATAAATTTACAAGAATTTTAATTGCCTCTACTTACATAAACACAATAATTCAGAATCGTGAAATTTCAGGTCATCACAGATGCGTCCGTCAAGATTCAAGTCTCTTTGGATATGTCACGCTCTGCCGACATTTCGAAGAATTGCAGAATACCTTTAAGTTGCTGTGATAAGCAGTTAAAGAATTACGACAATTAGAAGTCCTGACCGCCGAGCTGACAGAAGCTGCTGGACTGCTGGAATAGGACGCCGAGTGTACTGGTTACCATATACCAATATACGCGGCGTCAAATGCAAGCAGTCAGGGATCTACTAAGGACTCCTAAAGGTAGGCTAACCACACGAACTATGCAGATCGTACGCGTCTCTTGGGGGCACACGTTAACCTCGCACAAGATGTGGCCAGACCACACTACAGGAACAGTTCAGCAGCATTTATTATTCCAAAACTCAGAAACGGGGTAACTTATCCTTGACGGTATCTGCGAGTTACTGGCTAGAGACTGGCTTTCAGTTTTACCCCTGGGCGTGGTCGATAGAAACGTAGATGTAGAAATACACTTGTGCTTCCACCTCACTGTTGATATGTGGCCTACTTCTTGGAAAACCCCAGCAGAATCTCGATCGTTCGAGATGAATGGGACCGGGGATGCCTCGAAATAACGAAAAGCCTGGACAACACGGACTACAATTCATAACACATTATTATGTACATATATTTCTACAGAATACATTAATTTTAGGGTAGGTTGAAGTAGAAACTTAAATCACGTAACAATGTGCAATATCACACAAAAAGGACGGCTAAAATGAAGCACAGTTCTAAGTGAATGACACATATGACGATAATGTTATATTTGTTTACTGCAATTGGGTTGACATCCGGTGGCAGTAGTACAGTACACATTTAAACACAAACAATACACAGAACAACACAATTAACTAATAGGGAAGAGTGCGGGCCGTGCCCCGTCTATGCGAGTTATACCCTGGCATTGTCTTAAATCAAACAAGATAACGTACGTATATTGATATATTTGTTAACTGCAATTGGGTTGACACCGGGCGGCAGTAGTACAGTACACATTTACACACAAACAATACACATAACAATGCAACAGACAACTTTGGTTGGAAGGCCTTCTGGGATTCGAACCCAGAGAGGTCAAACTAAGATTAACAATGAACTAAATGCGTAAAAAATTATCACCTAATGTGAAGAGTGCGAGACGTGCCCCGTCTGTGCGAGTTATACCATGGCATTTGCCTTACAACTGAGGAAAAGGCAGAGAAAAACCTCAGTCACGGTAGTCGAAGAATGCAGTAATATGCACATAAACTGAATTTTGAACCCAACACAGAAATGACCTCGACCACAGCGCATCGACTTGGACGAAACGGAACCTGGAACAATCGGCACTCGGAGAATCGGGACTGCAGAGTATTGTCAATGTATTATAAGAAAAGTGTGGAAGTACGTTCTGTCCAATGCTGTCCGACATCAAGCGAGGGTGGTTTTGTTTCAAGGTTCCCACGCTTCGCCGGCTGGTTTTTACTTTCTCTAGATAAGATGAGTGTGTGTGTGTGTGTGTGTGTGTGTGTAACATTAGTGTAATGACAATCACAAGGTGTAACCGAAGTACTCGGCGAAATACCTGTCTCTGTGCCACTCAGCCCACCACAGATGTTATGACATACTATTCCGGGTTCCAACCCACCCTCAGGGGTAAGAGGCCGTGCGGCTAACTGCCAGATCCACGACCGGCAGAGATTTCTGAAGGTTTCACAACTTATGGTGGCGGATGCAAAAGAAACAGAACGGCTTAGCGTGCAGGACTGAACACCACATCTGCATACAAATACGTGAACTTGACACACTCGTAAACAAATACAGCTTCTGGTACGATTCGGCAATCCAGTAAGCTTTTTTTCTTTTTGCTGCACAGGTTCACGGCCATGTCGACACATTTGTGACTGCTGACAAAAACTAAAAAGCAGTAGTTTCAAATCGATGCCGGAATTTCCTAATATAAAATACAGGAATTCGGTGGTATATGTTACAAGAACTGCTACTGAGAATAAAGAAATATACAATGACAATCCTCGTGGTCTTTGGGATGCGGCCAGAAGGAAAGATCTCGAAAATATGGAAAACCAACAGTTGGTTTCTCCTTCAAGACAATGCTCCAGCACACCGATCGGTTTTGGTCAAGGATTTCTTAGCAGAGAACAACGTGACAACACTGGAGCATCCCCCCCCCCCTTCTCTCCTAACCTGGCTATACCTGTTCCCTGGATTGAAATCAGCATTGAAGGGACGACGTTTTTGTGATGCTACTGACATCACTAAGAATGCGAAGAAAGAGCCGAAAAGGTTTTCAGCATGGCTTCCAGCTACGCTTCCAACACCTTTACAGTCGCTCACCACAGTGTACAGTTGCACGAGGTGACTAATGTGAAGGAAATGTAGCTTAAATGATTTTACCGTTTTGTATTTCTCAGGAAAAAAAAAGTGATTCCCGAAAATTTAGCAGCTACCACGTATGTCATATCAACTGCGTAGGTACATGTCAGATCTATCCCCTTACCAAATTTAACAAGACTAGCTCCAATGGTTTACCAATTTTTGCCAAACCGAAAAGCGAAGAAGAATTTCGCAAGATGACCGTGCCATTACATTCAGCGAACATATTACCTTAATTAGCGGTGCATATTTTCCCCTTACATTAGTGGCGCAACTGGCGCACCCGCTTCACAAGCTTACGCGTCCAGCATGTTATTGCTGATTTATGAAATTTATTGGCGCGTCATTGGGGATGTCCTCCATATTCCAGTTAAATGAAAACAGGTCAATTGGTTCGGAAATTCAAATGGCGAAGTACGGCGTGATGATGTCACAAGCATGCTTATATTTTCAGGAAGATAAGATGTCTAGAAAAACTATAAGAACAAGGAATTACACCAATTTTAACAGTAACCAGAGAAAAAAGATTATGTTCTTCGGTGACGACGAATCTAAGCACCGAAGACCCTAATTAAGGTTTTCATATACATTTGGAAATTCACAAACACAAAGCAAAAATACATTCGGGCACAACGCTCTGCACAGTGAGAGCCCTCTTAAAAAATAAAAAGAAAAGGTCCAAACTGACACACGATATACATTAACAGAGGGGAATGTTGGTTAGTCTGGTCCGGATAACTTTCTCTACGCGAACTGTTGCTGCAATTTTGTAAGGAACACATGAACTAATTTCTGCTACACAGAAAACCTGTTGTGACCTGTCGCCCATACTGGTAAAGTGAGTTGCGTCCGGTGTTTAGCCACTTTTGTGTGTTTTTCAAGAAATCAAAGTCTTTTACAGGTAAGCACAACTTCTGTAAGTATGCAATTATTACTACATTTGTCGCCGTTAGTATAATGGGTTCGGGTGGGCTTGAAACTGCTAGATGCAGTGTGAGTGATGTTGCTAGGGCCAACAGGTTTTGTGTAAGAACGATTCAGATTGTGGGCGTCAGGTTGCTGTAAATGACGGTCAGTATGCGACATTACCTGCTACATGGCAGTTGGTCTTTGTTTTGGCAAGTCAAAGGTGTTGTTCGTAATTGAAAAAACCTTTAAAAGATTTAGATAATTTCAGTAATGGATGTTTCACTTGGTTTGGAACACTTTACAACCACAAACGCTTTGTGAACCCAGCAGTGTCTTGATAAATAACACGTCTGTGGAAATTTGCACCATGATTCTCTCTTCAACGTGCAGAGGTCAGAGATGATAAAGTGGTATGTTGCTTCTTCCAGACGTTTGCATACATGGTTTGCGACAAACGAAGAAATCGTAAAAGCAGTAAGGGAAGTACGTAACAAGGAAATAGGTTATCTTGCAGTTTCCAAGAAACAGAGTAATGCCGGGAGAGACGCCACACTTCTTTGCATCTTTCGCTGTAATTCAATATGAAAATCGTTAAAACACCTGAAAATTCGGATATGCTATATTTGAGGCGTCTACTATACTAAGCGGTACGCAAAACATCTGCATAAATGACAGCCTCCGACATACAGGGCGACGAAAAAAAAATGTTCTCTTTGTGGCGTCTGTCGCGGATATGCCGGTAGAGACGCCGATTGTAGTCAGGGACAGATGCCGGTATTTAGGGAGAGATGCCGCTCTTTGAAAATATCCTGTGAAATCAAGAAGCAAGATAAGTAATTGAAAACTGTTGAAGTTTATTCAAAGTAACGGTGCAATATCAACTTTAGAATAGAAAATATATCATACGTACACAACAGACCTATCTGAACACAACGAACACAACAGTCTACGCCGCAATAAACCACATTTTCTAGCTCATCTCCTGCTTCTTACTGTTTTTCTCTCGAAGTAACTTACTGCCGCAGACGACGCATGTGGCTGTGTACGTATAACAGAATTCCTCCAGCCAGCTTCTGCAGCTCATACATCTGCTCCAGTCATCTTCCTTACTTGTTGGCACGTAGTTTTTTCAGGCACTCAAAGCACCTGGTTGCAAAATCTTCAGCTAACTCTTCATTATGAATATCTATTTTTATTGACTTACTTTCTGCGTTTTCTGACCTTGCAGACCTGAAGTATTGGCGCTGCTAACACTTTCGATTTCTCTGTTCTTTCGATTTTATTTCCTCTTTGTATCTTTCACTCTTCCTCGATGCTGTTAGCTTCTTCGGTGATAAAAAAAAAAGAAAGTTGTTTCTTTGCAACTGAACCCTTTTCTCTCAATTTTCAGTACTGGACAGGCTTTCTTCAAAAGTCTGGAGGAAGTAATTTCGTCAGGTGAAGTGTCATAAGGAAGTACAGCACTCAAGAGTACTTAAAGAAGGCTCTACTGAGATAGGTAACGCACTCTGAGAGTCGGTCACTGCAACAGACAGCACACACACCAGAGCCATATTGGGAGCTGTTGTTTCCATAGACGTTATAGTTTCGTTGGTCTCAGAAATGGAGAACAAATATTCAGGCACTCGTGTGTTGAAAGACTGAACACCCGCTGACTCAAAAGCACTGACACCAACACCCACAGAAATAACTTTACCTCAAGCCAACCCAATGAGATGAGCCATGCGATATCGAATGATTTTATAAGCTGCGGTTTCGCTTTTTAATTAACTCTAAAGTCCCCAAAAATCACTCATCCAAAGGCTGTAAGGTAGGAGTACAATGAGTCGGTAGACGAATGACAGTAACGTTACTTTGGACAGCAGTCTGAAGCAGTAAAGGGGGGCCGCAATGAACCCTGTGACCATCCAAAAGTAGAAGGACGTTCCCTGAAGTTTTGTTTTTGAGGTAATGCTCTTTGAACCACTTGATGAATAAGGCTGTGCCAATGCACGGCGTTTTCCGGTTCAAGTACACGTCTAAACCTGGCGGTAAGCCATCACCGAACTCCCGTTTCTTGTTGACGACCTCGTATATTAGAACAGGGGGCAGAAACTGACCTGCTATCACTCTGATATTTTCACTCTTTTCTCCCAGTGTTAAAACATGGACATTTATACACCCCTTTTCTGCTATTACAGAGTCCGGTTTGTTATTTATTTGTATGCCACTGTCGTCAAAGGTAAATATGTTCCCAGGTGTGTGAGAATAGTTATTTTCGGTCCCTACATTCTCCAACACATTAAAAAATGTTCCAGTGTTCCGGTTCATTTTTTCAGCTCTAGCTACATACATACCTTCAACAGTCATATTCTGCAGTTTCAGTTTCATAACTGGAATTATTTGAAATTTCCATTTCTCTAGTAAGCCAGTGTGAAGTGGCACGAACAGTCCGTCTGTATTGACAAATCCTGCTGCTCAGTGTATGAATAGGCGCAACGATTTTACGGTTATATCGTAATTTTACAATAAAAGATTCAGTCTAGATGGAAGATAAAGCAAAAAAACAGATAATTTTTAGTACTCTGAAAAGTGTATGCATAATTTTTACAAACTGACTTGGAATTATTTAAGTGCAGCATCTGCCCTAATTTTTTTGCGGTCCCTCTCCCAATCTTCAGGGTAAGATGTCGCACCCCCCCCCCTATCTCCCAACTTGCCGAACGAAAGGAGGACATAGAAGCTACGTGGTGTAAAGACATCGTCAACGACGCTGGAAACCTGTAATGTATCGTAAGTGCGTAGCTACTTCGACTGGAACTAATTATGACATATTCATAAGCATTACAAAAAAAAAAGGTTTCGAGCATAAAATTAAAAAACGCACCCAATAAAATCAGTCATCGTTCCTGCACAACAGCTCCAATATTCATTACCTTCACTCACAACATTTTTCCTAGACTCAATGAACGAGCACATGTGCTGCGATCTCCACGGGATTGACAGAACAAGCCAAATTAAAAAATGCGGCGTCTCTCCCGCCGCGGCATCTCTCCCGGAATTACTACAGAACGCTCCTCGTACTACAGTATGTGAATATGTACACTCCAACACGGACCCTACTCAAGCAATCCAATTAGTAAGCCGACCTTTCCTCCAGAATATAATCTCAAATCCATTCTCAGTCGTCAAAGCGGCAGGAATAAACTGGTTCAAACATTTTATGAAACTACGTCGCGATAAGCTGTCGCTACGTCAACCAACGACAATATCCAATGCCACAGCCCGAGTTACAGGATTCAGCAGGCAACAAAGTGCTGGGGCAGAGACGAACGAATTCATATGTGACTACTATCTGTAAAACAAAGTGTATATTATAGGAGTTCTGTTTGTTTGTTTAAAACTCTAGAGACTCATTTTTGGTTTTATTTTTTCAACATTTCTCTCATTACGGCCTTATATAGTTATTACGGAAATCTCGTCAATGTACTTCCTCTGGTTACACTGTCAGTACGACTAATCACTAAAGTGTTTGTTTACTTTAAAATTCGCTACGCTCAATAGGCAGTCAAAAAGTCGCTGTCTTGCATCTCAGTTCGTTGAACAGTTACCAGTTCCCCGCGGGTAAATTTATATATATTAACAGATTCTTTACCTTGCTTATTCATTGTGTAAGATTTAATTCCTCCCCCCCCCCTCCATCGTTTGTAATGTCGAGGAGTACCCGCCACTGACATCTCATAATGTCCGTCACTACCAGCCCGTTCCGCATTTTTCTTGCTCTAATGCTAATACATTGGATTATGTTGATCATAACATCTTAGGCCTTTTCGGGATACTACCCAAAGAACATCAGATGAAATTTCGGTACCAAAAAAAAAAGTCAGAAAAATTGTTCTGACATACCGAAAACTTTGAAAAACGAAACAGAATCCGGCAATCCCAACCCATACTCCGCGGCGTGAGAGATATGGGGGGGGGGGATGTGTAAAAATCAAATTACAACGCCCCAACACATGAAAACGTTGCGATATCTAACTATAGCCCAATGTGAAGACTTTCTGTTAAGACGGGAAGTAAACTGCAAGGCAAAAATAACGAGGGCCCGTGAACAAGAACGAAGCCAAGGCCAGTCTCAATATTTCAACGATGCGGTCACCATAACTGCAAGCACACTACTCTTGACAAGTTTCCAGGAGAATTTTCCGATTTCTCCAGAGGACTTCAACTCCCTCCGGTAATTAAACCAGTTTCCTCCTTTAGAAATCACAAGATCCATTTAGGACGGCAGTGTCAGCACATACTACTGCCAATAACAAATTCACCCTGTTTTATCTTTTACTTTCCTTACTGATTTACGGTGAAAATTGTTTTTTTTTCCCCTTCCTTCCTTTCTAGATGGCGCCTTCGACTAACGTGGTGCACGGCCTCCCGTTTCCGGTTTCCCAATAACGTCTTTAACCTTTAGACGCCTAATGTCAACTATAGTTGACGTACTGCACCGCTAAGCTCTAAAGTTGCATTTTATATATTTATTCAACAAATATATGTAATGAATATTTTAAACATGGTGTATACTCTCCGTTTCTTTCTCTTCAAAATGCAGTTCATTTCATAATTCTAACGTATTTGGTTCCTGTATTATTCACATTTTATATACAAGGTGTGCTAAATTTAAAAAAAAAAATTCCGGCGCCAAAAGGTTAACAAAATCAGGCCGTCGCAAGGAGAAACAGCATCATCATCAGCAGCAGCAGCCGCGGCGGCGGCGGCGGCGGCGGCGGCGACGACGACAACACAAATACACACAATACATATATGCCCCAAGCAGGATTCCAACCCACGATGCCATTGTTACAACAGCACACGCCTTAGACCGCACGACCACTGCCGTCATGGCCCACCGTCCTTACCTTCCAGTGCACAACGTTTTACATGTGCCATGAATTACACACTCAGTGATGACACATCCACAGCTGACAGCACCGTGTCTACGCGAAATCGAAATTCCAGTTCCGAATATGACAAGCGCGTATAAATGAACCTGCCGTAACGTAACACGTCCGTAACTTCATTACGGCTTACATGCATACGGCTAGGTTTGATGGTGGAAATCGTCATCAACTGAAATACAAAACGGATCTTTTAAAGACAGACATTTTCAGGAAGCTTATGATTCTGCATACATGGCAAATTCCTTTGTTTTTATTACCAAATTCTGAAAAAAATGTTTTTAACACAAAAAGGAGGATGTTAAGAGCTGACATTGCTGCGTGAAGGGGAGGCCAAATAAAGCTAACACATTGCATGTACTTTCCTTGACCTCCGATTGAGACAGGACTGTCGGTTGCAACGTTTTGGTTCCTATGTACACATGCTAGGAAGGTTTCCTTTGTATTTACACAGTGCTTATGACCCGTTGATCGCAGAAAGAAATTACCCAGCATCACGTATTGGTTAAATACAATTTTTAATGTTAATTTAAGATTAAGATGCTGTAATTTATGTTGATTGCAAAACTCAATGTTTCTGACGAACCTGCACATCATATACCTCCAATACACCTGTCCGCAAAACACTTGCCGCCAATACAACTGCCATGAAGGTGGGTCACAGGGTACAGTACTTTGCATGACGTATCATTTCGTAACTAAAGAAACTCAAAAGTCTGTGACAATATCGGGGGAATTCGTCAAAGAGCTATTATCATCTGATTCCAGCGCTGACGCCCAGTTCTTGGCAACTACAAAGATCATCGCGTGGTGGAAACAGTTTTGACACGATGGATGATAACAAAGGGCACGAATTTTTATTAACAGGGGATACAAAACACGTTCCGTGATAAGACAGACAAATGACTCACATGCGACAAAGACTGCGTGGAGAAGTTAAGACAGCCGTAACTTGAACGTGAACTGTTCCTATTTCAGCTAACAGTAAGGACCCCCAAATATACGCAATGTAAACTCACTTTTTTGTCGAACCAAGTAAAAAAGAGGAACCACCTAACCTGAAAGGTGTGTATATATATATACAGGATGTCCCAGGAGGAATGTGCCAGACTTCGGGAGGGTGTTCCTTATGTTAAAGTATACCGATATAACCCAAAACACATATATCCAAAGTTGAACGGTTACGGAGATAATGGCCAGAGAAAGGTGGGGGCTTCTTGCGGTTCCAAATACTGCAACCTGCACAGCTGATACGTCACGTGACAGTGCGAGCGTCCTTGAGAGTGAATGCAGTGTTCACTGTGCCCGCGTGACGCTTTGCGCAGTCAGCCATGTTACGTCACCGCGGGGCTTTCTCGTGTATAGTGCTTGTAACCCTAAGGACAACTATGACACGAGTGCGAGTGTTTTTGTAGTTCAATTTAATGGCTTTATGTCACTCACGAGTTAGTTTGATGTTAAGTACAGATATTAACATTACAGAACCCACATATTCCTGCCAGTTTTAATATGTATTTGGTAACCAACAAGTATGTAACAGCTGTCAAAGTTTCAAACTTCTCTGGCCATTATCTCTAACCTTTCAACTTTGGACATTGGTGTTTTGGGTTATATCGGTATACTTTAACATAAGGAACGCCCTCCCGAAGTCTGGCATATTCCTCCTGGGACACCCTGTATATATATATATATATATAATTCTTATAATAAAAGCCAACAAGATGCACCATTTCTCAAATTTGTT
>Ga0136643_10017069_pt1 | contig 10922 bp, 5 predicted proteins | sample TergutLab28metaG_FD_96883 | JGI IMG/M metagenome (GOLD analysis project Ga0136643, IMG submission 96883) | Labiotermes labralis P1 segment gut microbial communities from Petit-Saut dam, French Guiana - Lab288 P1 (version 3) (version 3) | ecosystem: Host-associated > Arthropoda: Insects >... | reverse complement strand
AACAACAACAACAACAACAGTACCCAGCACTGCGCACTTCAGGCACACGAGTTATTGAATTCTTTCCTTGGGAACTTCTAAAAAATAAACCCTGCAGTTTGGGCCGCTGAATACAATACTTAGGAAGTGAGAATGGCTCTTCGTGAATGGCTGCAAATGCAAGAACCCTATTCCTAAGGCGATGGAATTTTTAAACTAGTGTCATGATGGGTTACGTAAATTGTATGAGCACTAAGTTTAAGTCATTGGTACTTCAGTATATTAAATGGGCTATACTTAACCTCATAAGGCATTCTGTTTTAGTTTTTATGACAGGTGAAACCTTACTTACATTATATTTTTCGTACAAAATTTGAATATCTTAGGATGAAGTAGGTAGCTGTACAAAAGAAACATTTGCTAGCCGCAGGATCTAGGATGTCTTCTGTAAACGCACTGCGGTTAGCAAGACAAATGCCTTATGGAAAATGAGGTTTGGAGGAAGTGCAGACGATATGCACACTCATCACAGAAAAGCCAACTTGACTTTTCCTTTACTAAACAAAAGAACGAATAATAGAATTAGACATAAAATACAAAAAGTGTCACATAAAGGCGCATCGTAATGGTAGTCTGAAAGTTAGAAAACTGGTTTCGAATGCCATTTCAGCCCTGCCGACGGCAAATGTGGATCTCTTTGTGTAGAAGCCAGCACACAACTTAAAAACCACAGATACATAAAACCAAATGCCAGTGTTGCCAGAACGTGATACACGATAATGGAGAAATGTGGTTGGCGGGTGTTTGCTACTATATAATACATTAATGCAATCAATAAAATAATGTCAAAAAGTAGATAAATGCCTTTTATTACGCACAGCTATTGCATATCTCTCGAATTAACTTGATAGAATGGGCCTGACGCGACTGTGACAGACAATACCGCGCAATAAACTAAAGGTTAATTTGGTAATTAGAGTTCATGCAGAAATAATGAAATGAAATATATCCTTTCATAAGTCATCACTTTCATTTACTGAAATTACTTGGTAATCTCTTGCATTTGGATCATCTTCAGATGTGTCTGTTGACTAATATCTACACAATAACAAATTTTCTGAAACATAAAATGGGTTATGAAGAAGTTCTAGATCTAAACTTTGAATAATTATGAAGTAAATACTGTAAAGTTTAGTAGGTCTACAGAAATGACACCTAAATTTCGTATAATATTTCAACTCTGTTCAAATTAATTTTTTACAGCTCAATAATAAAGAAAAACTGAATCAACAGAACTGCACTTTAATACAATAAATTTTGTTTTTACATAATGCTACATATTTATAACGCTGTTAAAATCAGGCGCGAAGAAATAAAAAAGTATTCGACGGCCTTACTTTTTGTTGATTCGCCCCTGATGATGACCATAAGTATCGAAACGCATGGCATTTCATAGGTGCAAATGTTGTTGTACGATAAAAGTTAGTTGTGTTGACTAAAATTATATTTATTGTGTAGTTTCTTAATAAAACTGGATGTCTTCTCTAAAGTTTTCACACTTGTGGTAGGCTTGACCTGTATGGTCATCAGAAGGTCCAAAAACAGAGGGTCTGCACATCGACAATTATAATCCACGCACTACCTGATTCACAGGAATCTAAGACTCAAGTATCCGACACAACTGAGGGTCGTTCTAGATCATTCTGGCCAACCTTAACAAATATACTTACTTTCAACGCGCGATTGGCGCAGTAGAGCGGACGACAACGTTGCTGCATAGCGACCGATGGCAAAACCAGCTCTGCAGTGCTCAGTCCCGCCTTACAAAAAACACTTTATGTAGTATATACCCGTAAAGCAATTATTGAGCCCTTTCATAATTTCAGACGCCTTTCCGGTATTGAAGCACAAACAAACACGCAAATAAAAAGTAAAAGGGCAACAACAGGAGAAAGTTCGAAAAAACGATTTTCTTTACTTAACCCTAAAGTTCAGTTGCTAGTGATGTATACCACGCAGTTTAACATCCGCAACTGCGACTTTTGCCCAGCTTAGTTTATTTTTATGATGTTCACATGACCCTTACAACAAACTGTCATTATTCCTCTGCAAAAAAATTAAAACCGCCTGGCCTTTGCAATGTCTATTGTGCGGTCACAACTTTGCATTAAATGCAAACTGGGTTAATTTTAGTGAGACAGACTGGAAGATTGCCATTTTCATATTGACTTAAACTTGGTCTTGAAAAGATTGAAATTTCCTAAGACTCTCTTATAACGTGTACCGTCGTTTTATTAATAATTTAAATTTCATGTCCTACACCATTTACAGATAATCTAAATCACACGACAAAAACGATACTTGTTTCTCTTACAGATATTATTAATCAACATTCGTCCTTTGACTCTACAGACGACCAAATTGCAATCCCACATTAAAACCAATGAATCAAAATTTTTGGTCCCTGTTTCAACGAAATACTTCTCGTCATCCATCGTCTTCATTTTCATACTTCTTGTATCAGAAGGACGATCGAGCGGTAAGTGGGTATCTTCAAACAAAGTGATGTTCTTCAACCTCCAAATAAAGTGCCTCACACTTATGAAGTGACTATCACATTCTACTACTGTTCTACTATTTCTAACGTCTCTCTATTTAGTCTTCAGAGAGTTAACGAGTCAGCTAGCGAGGATCCGCATGTATTATTCGAAATTTATAACCCTTCAGAGATAACTGTCAATTAACTTCTTTCAAGCAAAGGAATGTCGAAAAAACTTTTGAACCACAGTCACACCTAGAGCTCTTCGTGCTGTAGTGCACGCACGAAAGCTTTCTGGCTTTCGTCTGGCCCTATCTTGTGGCATATTTCACACATCCACACTTTCCACTCACTTCACAGCCTGCTCCCGAAATAGATCCCCGCTTTCACTACCAGGCCGTTTCTTCCCTACTTTCTGCCTTCCAAGATCTGTTCCTCTTCTCAGTCAGTGTACTTGTACTCTTGTGTATGACAGTCTTGAGGACAGAACTTCGAGTCAACTTTGCACATGTGTGCTGCTGGTCGAGGTAGGTTAAGTTATGCCAAAGCAGAGCTGAGATGAGGCTGCATGTAAACGACGTTGAAAATGAAAGTTCCGATTGCTAGTTTCACTATATAAAATGTTCAGTAACAGTCAAAGGGAACATATATTGAAAACATTTCTTACTATCATTAACTGAAAATTATTTATAAACTTCATAAAGATACAACTGGACCCTAAAGGAATAATTAACCTATAACCTCCGCCTCATAATTCTTGAGTTCAACGTCCTGACACACGTTGCAGTGTGGGAGTCATAAAGCTCTTATTTATATAATTTTCTCAAGCCTCCAGTTTATCCCTCCTACAACCAAATATCCTCCTCAGCGCTGTAAGAATCAAACATTCTTACATTATGAGAAATCACTTATTCTGAAATATGACACCACATCACTGGGTATTTTCCGACGTTTCGAGACGACGCAATGGTTTCATCTTCAAGGTATGAAATGTTCAGCATCTAATCTAGGACATTTCGGACCTTGAAGATAATAAAACTATGTTGCCTCAAAACGCCGGGAACTAAATACCCAGGGACCCAGAGTCACATCACAGAAGAACCATTCCTGTCACACACTTCTACGAAAACCTAAAAGCTCACACTATTATTTTCTACGCAAGATATATACAAAACACTAAAATTACAAAGCGTAGAGAAAAATATTCCGATAGAGGGGTAAATGGTAACGGGAACGACCCGTTCCCACTTTACGTGGCAATTTGTTTTGGAAAGGACACATACAATGGATCGCGTCGGGAAACTTAGACAAACGGGTGACAGAAAAGATGGGTTGAAATGGGTCTCTTACTGTCTCGGCACACAGAACTTCAGCACACAGCATAATGCATGAAGACGTAAAAATATGAAGTGCCAGACTTGTTTTTACGACAGGAAAATATAAAGTTTAATAAATCTGAAGGATCCCCGTTAGTCCTTTTGATAAAGGGTGGTTTAAGCAAGGCAGAGTTTTGGAAACTGAAGTTAGGTACGTGACAAGAAAATACAGAAAAATAGTTTATGAAACAGGAATTTTATATAACACACACACACACACACATAATCAACGAGTCCGGGACACTCAGTGATAAGAGGACAAAGGGCCTTCTTTACTTTCAGAATACCATAAGGTTTCGCGGCACAGCCGTACATGTAGTGCCATTTACAACCATATGAAATATATGGAGTTACGTGTTAGCATAAGCTTTTAAATGCACTTAAAGGTTCGATGTGAACAATGGGGTCCCATTGGTAGGGTTAACGAATGTACCTTAATTAACAATATTATTCTGTAGGTCTGAAGATGGCTGGTTAAAAAGGCCGAAACATGAAGCCTGATTAACCAGTTGTAAAATTACAACTGATATTAATTGTTGTGTATAGACAGTACTTTGCAATAAAAGTTTGTTACACATGCACAACGGGATGGCATCATTCAAATATACGGTAAGTTACGTGCGCCAATTTCATGGGAGTTACAAACACTTCTCAGGAGCATTACGTGCGGATGTTTCTAATCGAAATCCAAATCAGATATTATGTGCAAAATACGGATCTAAATGCATTTACGCCTTTGCGGCTTTCACCGTGTCGATTTTCACGAAGCTCGAAACCAGCTAATTTTGGGAACATCCTCTGTATTGAACTGTAGCGAAATCGAGAGAAAACGTACAGAATGGGGCACAATCATCCAGACTTATCAGTAAAGTATTAAAATTCACGGAACTGATTTCCAGGAAACTCAGGATTATTCAATGGCATTAAGTAGAGATTTCCTGCACTGAATTCACCAAAATTGGACAAGAAATATGAAACGTGTAGATAGAAGCTTATTTCCACCCTTCAGTAAAGTTTGAAGGTCACTGAGCCGATTTTCACGAATAAAACTCTACTCGAAATCTTTTTACAATGCAATCCTATACGGAATTTCATGAAAAGTCCGATGAAAGACTTAATCGCTGCGAAAGGGAGAAACGAACGTAGACCCGACGTGTTGTACACGCAAGGCATTCCTTTTAGTACTGTCTTCACTTCGTAAAGAACGTCTAAAACTGGAATTCGTATCCCACATAAAAACAGCCTACAGTTAATCATACAGAAACCAACCAGTTTATGTTGCATGCAGGAACACTTGCTGCTTAGTGAGGAAACACACAAAACACAGAAATAAACCCGATGGGCAAAATTCGCCTTCCTTCTATGCTAATTCAGGTGGTACAGATGGTGACCGCTTTGTTTTGAAGGGTTTTGGTGAGTATCCCAACTGCTAAGCCGAACTTGAAAAATAAATTATAACAATAATGTAAACAACCAACTAGATGCAAGAATAACAATTTATTAATAATTTCAATCAGCTCAACATGTTTCGGGCGATAATTTGTGGTATAATGCACCGGCGATGCTGCAGCATCGCCGGTGCATTATACCACAAATTATCGCCCGAAACATGTTGAGCTGATTGAAATTATTAATAAATTGTTATTCTTGCATCTAGTTGGTTGTTTACATTATTGTTATAATTTATTTTTCAAGTTCGGCTTAGCAGTTGGGATACTCACCAAAACCCTTCAAAACAAAGCGGTCACCATCTGTACCACCTGAATTAGCATAGAAGGAAGGCGAATTTTGCCCATCGGGTTTATTTCTGTGTTTTGTGTGTTTCCTCACTAAGCAGCAAGTGTTCCTGCATGCAACATAAACTGGTTGGTTTCTGTATGATTAACTGTAGGCTGTTTTTATGTGGGATACGAATTCCAGTTTTAGACGTTCTTTACGAAGTGAAGACAGTACTAAAAGGAATGCCTTGCGTGTACAACACGTCGGGTCTACGTTCGTTTCTCCCTTTCGCAGCGATTAAGTCTTTCATCGGACTTTTCATGAAATTCCGTATAGGATTGCATTGTAAAAAGATTTCGAGTAGAGTTTTATTCGTGAAAATCGGCTCAGTGACCTTCAAACTTTACTGAAGGGTGGAAATAAGCTTCTATCTACACGTTTCATATTTCTTGTCCAATTTTGGTGAATTCAGTGCAGGAAATCTCTACTTAATGCCATTGAATAATCCTGAGTTTCCTGGAAATCAGTTCCGTGAATTTTAATACTTTACTGATAAGTCTGGATGATTGTGCCCCATTCTGTACGTTTTCTCTCGATTTCGCTACAGTTCAATACAGAGGATGTTCCCAAAATTAGCTGGTTTCGAGCTTCGTGAAAATCGACACGGTGAAAGCCGCAAAGGCGTAAATGCATTTAGATCCGTATTTTGCACATAATATCTGATTTGGATTTCGATTAGAAACATCCGCACGTAATGCTCCTGAGAAGTGTTTGTAACTCCCATGAAATTGGCGCACGTAACTTACCGTATATTTGAATGATGCCATCCCGTTGTGCATGTGTAACAAACTTTTATTGCAAAGTACTGTCTATACACAACAATTAATATCAGTTGTAATTTTACAACTGGTTAATCAGGCTTCATGTTTCGGCCTTTTTAACCAGCCATCTTCAGACCTACAGAATAATATTGTTAATTAAGGTACATTCGTTAACCCTACCAATGGGACCCCATTGTTCACATCGAACCTTTAAGTGCATTTAAAAGCTTATGCTAACACGTAACTCCATATATTTCATATGGTTGTAAATGGCACTACATGTACGGCTGTGCCGCGAAACCTTATGGTATTCTGAAAGTAAAGAAGGCCCTTTGTCCTCTTATCACTGAGTGTCCCGGACTCGTTGATTATGTGTGTGTGTGTGTGTGTTATATAAAATTCCTGTTTCATAAACTATTTTTCTGTATTTTCTTGTCACGTACCTAACTTCAGTTTCCAAAACTCTGCCTTGCTTAAACCACCCTTTATCAAAAGGACTAACGGGGATCCTTCAGATTTATTAAACTTTATATTTTCCTGTCGTAAAAACAAGTCTGGCACTTCATATTTTTACGTCTTCATGCATTATGCTGTGTGCTGAAGTTCTGTGTGCCGAGACAGTAAGAGACCCATTTCAACCCATCTTTTCTGTCACCCGTTTGTCTAAGTTTCCCGACGCGATCCATTGTATGTGTCCTTTCCAAAACAAATTGCCACGTAAAGTGGGAACGGGTCGTTCCCGTTACCATTTACCCCTCTATCGGAATATTTTTCTCTACGCTTTGTAATTTTAGTGTTTTGTATATATCTTGCGTAGAAAATAATAGTGTGAGCTTTTAGGTTTTCGTAGAAGTGTGTGACAGGAATGGTTCTTCTGTGATGTGACTCTGGGTCCCTGGGTATTTAGTTCCCGGCGTTTTGAGGCAACATAGTTTTATTATCTTCAAGGTCCGAAATGTCCTAGATTAGATGCTGAACATTTCATACCTTGAAGATGAAACCATTGCGTCGTCTCGAAACGTCGGAAAATACCCAGTGATGTGGTGTCATATTTCAGAATAAGTGATTTCTCATAATGTAAGAATGTTTGATTCTTACAGCGCTGAGGAGGATATTTGGTTGTAGGAGGGATAAACTGGAGGCTTGAGAAAATTATATAAATAAGAGCTTTATGACTCCCACACTGCAACGTGTGTCAGGACGTTGAACTCAAGAATTATGAGGCGGAGGTTATAGGTTAATTATTCCTTTAGGGTCCAGTTGTATCTTTATGAAGTTTATAAATAATTTTCAGTTAATGATAGTAAGAAATGTTTTCAATATATGTTCCCTTTGACTGTTACTGAACATTTTATATAGTGAAACTAGCAATCGGAACTTTCATTTTCAACGTCGTTTACATGCAGCCTCATCTCAGCTCTGCTTTGGCATAACTTAACCTACCTCGACCAGCAGCACACATGTGCAAAGTTGACTCGAAGTTCTGTCCTCAAGACTGTCATACACAAGAGTACAAGTACACTGACTGAGAAGAGGAACAGATCTTGGAAGGCAGAAAGTAGGGAAGAAACGGCCTGGTAGTGAAAGCGGGGATCTATTTCGGGAGCAGGCTGTGAAGTGAGTGGAAAGTGTGGATGTGTGAAATATGCCACAAGATAGGGCCAGACGAAAGCCAGAAAGCTTTCGTGCGTGCACTACAGCACGAAGAGCTCTAGGTGTGACTGTGGTTCAAAAGTTTTTTCGACATTCCTTTGCTTGAAAGAAGTTAATTGACAGTTATCTCTGAAGGGTTATAAATTTCGAATAATACATGCGGATCCTCGCTAGCTGACTCGTTAACTCTCTGAAGACTAAATAGAGAGACGTTAGAAATAGTAGAACAGTAGTAGAATGTGATAGTCACTTCATAAGTGTGAGGCACTTTATTTGGAGGTTGAAGAACATCACTTTGTTTGAAGATACCCACTTACCGCTCGATCGTCCTTCTGATACAAGAAGTATGAAAATGAAGACGATGGATGACGAGAAGTATTTCGTTGAAACAGGGACCAAAAATTTTGATTCATTGGTTTTAATGTGGGATTGCAATTTGGTCGTCTGTAGAGTCAAAGGACGAATGTTGATTAATAATATCTGTAAGAGAAACAAGTATCGTTTTTGTCGTGTGATTTAGATTATCTGTAAATGGTGTAGGACATGAAATTTAAATTATTAATAAAACGACGGTACACGTTATAAGAGAGTCTTAGGAAATTTCAATCTTTTCAAGACCAAGTTTAAGTCAATATGAAAATGGCAATCTTCCAGTCTGTCTCACTAAAATTAACCCAGTTTGCATTTAATGCAAAGTTGTGACCGCACAATAGACATTGCAAAGGCCAGGCGGTTTTAATTTTTTTGCAGAGGAATAATGACAGTTTGTTGTAAGGGTCATGTGAACATCATAAAAATAAACTAAGCTGGGCAAAAGTCGCAGTTGCGGATGTTAAACTGCGTGGTATACATCACTAGCAACTGAACTTTAGGGTTAAGTAAAGAAAATCGTTTTTTCGAACTTTCTCCTGTTGTTGCCCTTTTACTTTTTATTTGCGTGTTTGTTTGTGCTTCAATACCGGAAAGGCGTCTGAAATTATGAAAGGGCTCAATAATTGCTTTACGGGTATATACTACATAAAGTGTTTTTTGTAAGGCGGGACTGAGCACTGCAGAGCTGGTTTTGCCATCGGTCGCTATGCAGCAACGTTGTCGTCCGCTCTACTGCGCCAATCGCGCGTTGAAAGTAAGTATATTTGTTAAGGTTGGCCAGAATGATCTAGAACGACCCTCAGTTGTGTCGGATACTTGAGTCTTAGATTCCTGTGAATCAGGTAGTGCGTGGATTATAATTGTCGATGTGCAGACCCTCTGTTTTTGGACCTTCTGATGACCATACAGGTCAAGCCTACCACAAGTGTGAAAACTTTAGAGAAGACATCCAGTTTTATTAAGAAACTACACAATAAATATAATTTTAGTCAACACAACTAACTTTTATCGTACAACAACATTTGCACCTATGAAATGCCATGCGTTTCGATACTTATGGTCATCATCAGGGGCGAATCAACAAAAAGTAAGGCCGTCGAATACTTTTTTATTTCTTCGCGCCTGATTTTAACAGCGTTATAAATATGTAGCATTATGTAAAAACAAAATTTATTGTATTAAAGTGCAGTTCTGTTGATTCAGTTTTTCTTTATTATTGAGCTGTAAAAAATTAATTTGAACAGAGTTGAAATATTATACGAAATTTAGGTGTCATTTCTGTAGACCTACTAAACTTTACAGTATTTACTTCATAATTATTCAAAGTTTAGATCTAGAACTTCTTCATAACCCATTTTATGTTTCAGAAAATTTGTTATTGTGTAGATATTAGTCAACAGACACATCTGAAGATGATCCAAATGCAAGAGATTACCAAGTAATTTCAGTAAATGAAAGTGATGACTTATGAAAGGATATATTTCATTTCATTATTTCTGCATGAACTCTAATTACCAAATTAACCTTTAGTTTATTGCGCGGTATTGTCTGTCACAGTCGCGTCAGGCCCATTCTATCAAGTTAATTCGAGAGATATGCAATAGCTGTGCGTAATAAAAGGCATTTATCTACTTTTTGACATTATTTTATTGATTGCATTAATGTATTATATAGTAGCAAACACCCGCCAACCACATTTCTCCATTATCGTGTATCACGTTCTGGCAACACTGGCATTTGGTTTTATGTATCTGTGGTTTTTAAGTTGTGTGCTGGCTTCTACACAAAGAGATCCACATTTGCCGTCGGCAGGGCTGAAATGGCATTCGAAACCAGTTTTCTAACTTTCAGACTACCATTACGATGCGCCTTTATGTGACACTTTTTGTATTTTATGTCTAATTCTATTATTCGTTCTTTTGTTTAGTAAAGGAAAAGTCAAGTTGGCTTTTCTGTGATGAGTGTGCATATCGTCTGCACTTCCTCCAAACCTCATTTTCCATAAGGCATTTGTCTTGCTAACCGCAGTGCGTTTACAGAAGACATCCTAGATCCTGCGGCTAGCAAATGTTTCTTTTGTACAGCTACCTACTTCATCCTAAGATATTCAAATTTTGTACGAAAAATATAATGTAAGTAAGGTTTCACCTGTCATAAAAACTAAAACAGAATGCCTTATGAGGTTAAGTATAGCCCATTTAATATACTGAAGTACCAATGACTTAAACTTAGTGCTCATACAATTTACGTAACCCATCATGACACTAGTTTAAAAATTCCATCGCCTTAGGAATAGGGTTCTTGCATTTGCAGCCATTCACGAAGAGCCATTCTCACTTCCTAAGTATTGTATTCAGCGGCCCAAACTGCAGGGTTTATTTTTTAGAAGTTCCCAAGGAAAGAATTCAATAACTCGTGTGCCTGAAGTGCGCAGTGCTGGGTACTGTTGTTGTTGTTGTTGTT
>Ga0136643_10017067_pt1 | contig 10923 bp, 4 predicted proteins | sample TergutLab28metaG_FD_96883 | JGI IMG/M metagenome (GOLD analysis project Ga0136643, IMG submission 96883) | Labiotermes labralis P1 segment gut microbial communities from Petit-Saut dam, French Guiana - Lab288 P1 (version 3) (version 3) | ecosystem: Host-associated > Arthropoda: Insects >... | reverse complement strand
TTAACATCTGACAACAGGTACTTCACATGAAGATGTTTCAGATAAAAGTGGGGGGGGGGGGGTGTTGGGTCGGTAAATTTTTACCGGAAAATTGGGCGTTTTTGGGGACAAAATTTGGTTCGGCCAGACATGCCAAAAATTACAATATGGCGCATGCTCTTTGCATGCTGATAACCACAAAGGGGGCAGGAAGGCACGCACGGTGATGGCCAGGAGGGAGAAAGGGAAATGGAGAATATGCAATGCTTTAATGCTTTTACATTGCAACAGCGGTTACACAAACGCCTCTCAATGTTACAGCATATGCACATTCTTGTTCTGCAGTATAAAAAGATGATGTCATGCTCCTCAATGGTACTTTGGCAGGCAACTCAATTTTGACTCAAATGAAAGTTCCACTTTTATAGGCACACTGACTTAACACAGGCGGACATTTTAAGCACAAAGTGCCATAAATTCTGTTTAATACATGAACCTTGCATCTCTACCTCCTACCACACATGCACTTTTTACTGTTCCTTTTATTGTATTGAAATTCACCTTTCAGCAGTATATCTATCATAGGGGTAACAATAACCAAAACCAATATACAGAAATAATTAGGATTTCCTTTGTAAGCTATTAAGTTTCTAAATGCAGTATCTGGGTAAAGTAGGTGGAATGATTCAGAAATACTGCTCACTTAAGCAACTTGTCATAACCCATTGATACACAACTGTAAAACAGGCATGTTATGCTTTTACAAAAATTACAGATAAGCCATTTTGACAGGTAGGTAGGTTTGTAGCCCAGCTGTGTAGTAATGCAGTAATCTTTGTCCGACAGATTGTGTGGATCATGACAAATTACCGTTTCATGAGCAATACGTAAATGTAGTGTCATGTACTGTGCCCTGCTTACCATGACACAATGTCTCCATTCCAGCATCAAGTGAGGATCCCCAGTCCACCTGTTGTCTTTGCAGCATAAACATGCCAGATCACCTTACATCGAGAGTTTATGCCTATGTCATAAGCTGCATGCAAATACAAACAACTTTTTGTGCGGAGAAAAATGGCCCAAGAAAGCCTTAAAATCCTACGTAACTATCTGATCAAATTTCAAACAGGCCCAAAAATGAACCTGTATGTTGTCTGTGCTACCCAATGTGATCCAAACCCAATTATTACTTGCACTACTGACCCTTAACCTCGCCTTTGGGCTTGGCTGGGCTATGCTGGCCTCTAGTATCTGGGACGCAATGAGGACAAAACATACGAACAAACCTCCTTTATTGCAAGAACTTAAAACTTATTTCTAGACAGAAGTTTTGTTGTATATCTAGAAACATTATCCCCAAGAGGCAAGAAGTATACTAGAACACTACAAACAACATTCATGCTGCAGGTGACTGCACATTCTGTAATATTTGGCAGTAAAGTGTGAAGGATTAAGGCAGAAAGTTCGCCAAAAGCACAGCAGGCAATAACCATGACGACTGTAGAGGAACGAAGTGGAAGACCTTGGCACTTGCTGTCACAACACTATGCTTGCAAAGTAAGATGCACTAGTAACAACTGCTGAATTTTATAGAAATTACACATCTTCCCAATGTAAGATCTTTATTGATCCAAAGAGGGGAAACCCTACTGGCAACAAAAACTTGTTGCTTTCATCTGCATTTTCTGAAACCAACTGATAAATCTTACATTTTTTTTTGCATGTTTTTAATTCTCTTTAAATATCTAACATCCAAGCCTCTTTTCCCAATCACACAACACATTAACTAATGCCCGCATCTGGATAACTGCTTTTCTTATTTTTCCCTTCAGTTCAGTATTGTCAAAGGAATGTGTAGCTGCATCTGGGAAACTGGTCATAATTGTTCCAATCCCAGAGATGAATGAGGACAAGGGTGTGGAGACATCTAATATGAAACGTATATACAATTCCTTTGTTACTGCACCCCTCGACTCTTAACAGGCAGTTCATTATTAACATGCAAAAAGCCTACATCCTCAGCATCAGCAATCACATTCCTTGCACAAAGAACCTCTTTTGAAAGATGTAAGTAACATAGTGGTTCAGGTAAGTGAAGTTAACAGTTATCCAGACTGGGCTACAAACTGTGTAACACTCAAGTATACAGAGTTTCTTGCTCATTACACAAATTACTCTTGTGCTAACAGTCACAGTGGTCTATTGTAAACTGCAGTAAAACACTTCCATTGATCTATTATCTATATTTTGTATCAGTTGTGGTCAGCTACAACTCCCACCCATCCGCATCAAAAAACCCTATCAATGATACAAAGGTCTAGGTCGTTCATGTCTTATATCTTAATTCCTTGGTCCCTGTAGGGCATGGCAGCTGTTCAGTATTGTTATATACTACATGTGATTACTCTGTGCAGAAGCTATGATTCCTAAATCATGTATGACATTTTGAAAATTACTGAATATAAAACATCTTTAGATGAAAAAAATACTTTCTCTTAAGCTAGTTCAACTGGAGGGAAGTTTATTCATAGGGTGCATAAAAACAGCAGTACTGTATATGAAACAGCAAGTCATGTGAAAATAGAATCAACCTAGCACATAACATTCTCCAATGAGGCACTTCCACATGTGATGGAGAAATGTGCTTCTAGTCTGAAGGCATACGTTTTACTTAATGTGATATATCAGTATTTCTATCACAGGCTTAGATGTAAATCAGACCTTGGAATTGCACCATTTGACATTGGTAGTACAATGACCACCACCAAAATTAGGGCAAGCCACTGACTGGTACAGTGAAATGATAAGACACCAAACAAACAAGCCAAATAAACACACTGATGCTATCAGTGTACTGATTCTATCTACAAATGTTTACCATTCAATGATACCGCTTCATTAGTTGGGGGCAGCCAATCAGTGTACAAAAAAACTGTAAGCAATTATTTACCATGAAATCATGCTGCACTGCAATGAAAAGCCAATGGAAACCAGGACAATTTTTAACTGATATGTGAAAAAAGTTTTCACATACAAAATTTACAACTGACAACAATTCACAGACAATCATAATATATATGATATGATATACTTCAATTCTATGTTTTAACAAAATATCATCACTGCTTACCAACAGTTAAGTCAGTTTCAAAATCTGATATTAGTTCTTATAAATTAACTGGAATAGCTGCATGTACCACATTACAAATGCATCCAGTTTATTCCACTTGCCTCACACAACAGGAGTAACCTAGATGGCCGTGATGGTCAGAAGTGTAGCGGCACATTCACCACAACTAGGACACAAATTACAATCACAAGACTATGAAAGATTACAGAAAGCAGTGATGAACAGAATTACTCTCCCTACAATGTAATTAATCTACTATATGAAGAATATACAATACAATAAAACCCTGGTGAACAAGGCAAGGAAATTCTTTGGGATCATATTTTATAACATGTAGCAGCTACCACTCACAGCACACCATACTTCCAAACAAACCCACCTCTGTTGATTACTTATCATCATTAATTAATGAAAAAAATCTCCATGAAAAAATCACAAATGTATGCATTACAGTTGCCCCTCAAAATTCTCTAAAAGGCACTGAACTCAAATACCATTAAGGGTAAAATCAATCCAAATATTTGACTAACAAACTTATTTTCACATACACTCACAACATTCAATGCATTGTGTAAACCTAATATGGTACACAAAGCTGTGTAATGGATGAGCTCAAACATGCTCTATATTCTGAGACGTCTCCCTGGTCAACTAGGTGACTGTTGCAAATTAGCAGCACTTTTTTTTTTGTCTTTCTGGCAATTCAACAAATAACTTCAACTTTCAGGATTATGCAATAAAATATTCAAAAAGATACTGGAATACTTTTAACAGAACGATGCTACATCATTCCATGGCAATTAAAATTAACTAACAAGAAACTCCATACACTTGAATACGCACCACTTCAGTCTGTAAGCAGGTTCCACCTCAGCATCCACATTACATTTCACAGACATCCCTACTCTCAAATTATGAGTTTCTTCACTCCAAATTTCACCTTGGCTTTTAAAATTCAAAGTACCTTTCCCTAATTTCACTTCTAACAGTCTTTTTCTGGCTTTGTTCAACACTGTACATGCACACAAAACAGAACCATGGAATTTTGCTTGATGGTGTATCTTCGGACGTGGGGAAGACTGGAATGCTTAACACTGTCCGAGATCTCCTTCATGCTTTTCAGCACCAAAGTTCGGTCCATGGATCCAGCATTCTCAAAGGATTCACTTCTTACTACCTAAATTTATTTTTCATTTTTTTTTGTTTGTTTACTTAAATCCTAACTAACTACTTTTGAGGCTGAAACATAGCATTCTAGTTAATATTTACAAGGAACTTGACAGTAGCACATCACGAAGGGAGAACACTTCCAAGTCAATGTGACCTTCCCAATCAAACAGAACTCTGCAGTTGATCCATCTCACACTAGTTTGCATGCTCTCAATATTTTATACTCATCCCTTTCTTTGTTTGGAGAGCAGAGAGAACATATCTACTCTACTAAAACACAGCACACTTTTATCATCACAACAACAAGAAAAAGACTTTTATGTTATTTTCACAAAAAAGTTGTGTAACAAAATAAACTTTTCTTTTGTAGTTATTATCATACTTTTTAATAATACTCTTTACTACACTTCTTTATATGGCTTGGTTCCTGTCCCTATGATGTTCACCTGCTAATTCAGGCATTCTTGGGGAGTGAAAGGACACTCAAACAGGCTGTGTGCATCTACTATGGATGCTGCTGTGACTTGTCAATATGACAATCCAATATCGACATCATTAGCAATAACTACGAAAGTAAAGGGCATTGTTCCGATCCTAACATTTGGTTAAAACGAACTGCAAGGTACGATGATGCAACCAACCAAATAAACTTAATTCAACAAAAGGAATACAATGGAACAGTGGAGGCTTGCCTTATGCATAAAAGAAAGACATCTTTTACTGGATGATTATGACATCAATATCAACTTGCCAACTGAACAGACAGCATCTTCTTAGGAACATCTATATGCAGCTACACCCATTTTGGAAACATATTTTAAACACTAGGACTTCCCTTTATGAGGTGGTAGAGAGGAAGGAAAAAAAAAAACTAAGGGCACTTAAACTTCACCAATATTTGGGGCACATTTTCTTCTCCATTATGATCGCTGCCTGCCAGACATTGCCCACCCAACCGCTATGACTCAGCCTCTCAAACACTATAAACTACAAATCCTATTCTAATGCAACCTGCAGTTGCCATTCACGTTAACACCTAACACGACTACTGATTTTTTTTTTCTTTCACACAGAAAACATTAAACCAACACATCTGGACAAACACGACAACTAGTTCTCTTAGATTTACCGACACGAACTTAAACAACACACACGTAACGAAAGAAAAGGCCAGGGAACTTACATTCTATTGTACAATAAAACTGAAGAATCACCTTGACCTCTAAGTTCTACATATTTAGTTTCACATTAGAACATTAAGTGAAACTTTTGTTTTTCCCCTTAAAACCTACAAACTTCTACCTCAGTCAGAATTTGTTTTTAAAAAAGAAACAATGTTACTAATACTACCAATAGTCCAATGTTTCTATTCTACATCTAATGGAAAAGCAGCAATGGCATCCAAATTCCACTCACATTTACATTTACAATACGAACTATTTCTACAATTTCTTAACTAATCCTAAATTCTAATTCTTGCACCAAGATTAAACAGGCGCAACTTCCACATTTCCTGTAAAGCTGTGTTCTGTAATGTTCCTCACAATGTGGAAACACACAGTGAAAGTCTTTCTTTTTATATATATATATATGTATGTATATATATATATATATATATATAAATCACATCATCATCTGTTGAGATGAAGCTGCAAGTTGCACACAAGTGTCTACTTATGTGATTATTTCTTACACTTGAGAATAGCGGAATACAGTTCTGTCACCTCAACTAACAAATGTCTCTTTGTGTAAATGTTGTCAAAACCCTAAAAAAGTGTGTACTTCTGTTTTCTCCGTCTTGCTCTTATTTACGAAACACGTACTCATGTAAATACAACACACGGTTTTATTTTATATTCAATATGGACTCTTTTTGTGAGAAATGTGATTCTTAAAAAATAGTTACCATCTCACCATCAAATTCAGATGTACCAAAATAAACTAAATTTCATCAGTTTTTAACATTGTAAAATCTTTTCCGCACTTCTCAATACAGTAATACAATGCATGCACTATGGGAATATTAGCCCTAACTTCTAGGAAAACCCGATGGTTCAAAGATTCATGTTGATAATGGTATAATCACTCCAGAACCAGATTTCTTAATGGCAACAACCTAAAGACCTGAGCTACTGGGTGTCACAACCAACAAACCAGATTCTGGGAAAACTGATAAACAATTATACTTATACTATTAACAAATTCTCTATCAAACAATCATGACTTAACAGCAAGTTGGTATCTCTCAGACAATTACCAATTAACTATACAATCTACAGCTGGTTTGTATCGTTTTTGGTTGAAAGCTGTTTTCTTTAATACTCCATCAGTTTCGCACTGCTTAAAGCCAGCAGCGTATTTTAACACCCACTCTTAATTTAAGCTATGATTTCCACTAAGAAATCTGCGCACATTTCTTACGACTTTAAATGCTTCTTATAACATGAAAATTATGCAAAAATCTATATTCACTTTTACAAAATAAAGTCCACAGTAACGTATGGTAAATAGCCAATGGCGGTTGCATTTCAAGTCCTGTTAAAAGTAACATTTACAAACATGATTCGGTTAATTCGGAAATATCAAAACCTCTCACTACAGGATCAGTGTTGTGAAATATCACCATCAGCATCCACACCTGTAGTCACATAAAGAACTAGGCTCAATTCTAGATCAACTTAATGTACATTTTTGAACTGCTACAACACTGAAACAATTAGCAACTAGGAGATAAATTTGGCTTCATGGTTAGTATTTTATAATATATATAATTATTTCCCTGTCTTTGAATTATCATGAAAAGGCACAATATCTAAAAAAAGGTCCTTTAAAAAAGAACGAAATACTTTAAAAACTCGTTTCATGTATTACTGATATAGGCATTTTCATAAAAAAAAAAAATTTCAACACTGGAAAAACTCGGCACTAACAACAGTTAAAGTCGTAGAAAAATATGAAACACAAACCCAAAAAAAATTATTATAAGGCAACAAAGTTAATGGTTGCCATTTGATTGGAATGTGAGAAAATGAAAGGTATGCTTTGTTAGGATCTCCATACAACATTGATACACCATTTTGGTATTTTCAGTTCTGCTTTTTTTTCCCCACCAGCAAACAAGGCCACGCATCTCTGGCCAGTACCGGTAACTCAATCAGCAATATGTCTCTGGAACTGAGGAGATCTCAGTTGCATGTAAATTACAACCTCCTCAGCACCACAGAATTTAAAGAGTCTGCCAAACGATGAACCATTCTGAATAAAGACAAACTCTCTGTTACATAAATGTCCAATGTTTACATTTACAGTTGACATGATTATGTCAACAAAATTCCGTTTTCACATATGAAAAGTCAGTTACAGTAATAACAAAGTCAAGTCTTAATTTGTTAATTTGCAAAACAATATTTATAAACAACAGACTGATAAAGAGTTTTGATAACCAAACATAGAATTCACATTTTGATATTAACATTGTAAGATTATTCTAAATAAGAAACAATACCATTCCCATGTACAGTGCAGGTGCAAACAAAATATGTATCAGCATTAGTATCAGTATCAGCAGAGACAAATAGAAACCTGTACAAAATTAAACTAAACTCATTTGAGTTTCAGCTTTGGAAGGTATGTCAGAAGAAACCTCTGATGTGAGCAGCATTTATATTTTAATATTCTGAAGGGATGACATACCCTATCCTAATTAGACTTTTCTTTACTCCACTTGTATGGTTCTAATATGTTCCATGGCACCATCAACTACAAAATACCAAACATGCGTATATATTCTGTGAAGGACGCGTAAATTTGATTAATGAGAAACAGCTGAGAATGTGCCACAGCTCAAAGTTCACACTGCGGATGAAACAAATACTATTCTGGTGACATCTAGAAATGTGTTCTCATTACGGCACGTTGGATATTATCCAGCACACGCACCGCATAGGTAAAACCAGAAGTTCTGCGACTTGCAGCAAATATGAAGTAAGTGCAATAAGTGTCATGAGTCAAAATTCTGAACCTTATGCATGTGCCTGTGGTACTGAGGCTGAAAATTTCCACATCTTACAGCAAATAAAATCTGTCAGCACCTTAGATGAACCACGCAGCCAACCATTTGGGGGAAACTATTTCCGTACGTTTCAAGTCATGCAATTTACCGATTAAATACGAGGTGTTTGGACTAGAATGGTGGCTTGGCATTGCAGGAATTAAAGCTGGCACTTCCTATCACGATTCGGCCTTGATGCGTCCAAATCAAAACTGGCCATATTTGCAAGTCACTCCCTGACCTATTCCTCATCTGTACCACCTAATATTCAAGCTAATATCCTACAACACTGCAAAGGTTCATGAAGCAGTTACGTTACACTGAAGAGACAAAATCATCCGTAAGGAAAAGAAAAACTGACCACATCAAATACAAAATTTGTTCTAAGCAAGGAATATGCTGTCTTAAGAAAACTGTGCTACATTCTGATGCGTAAGGTACAGCAAAATATAGCGGATAAAAAGTCGACACAATGCACCAGTTCAATTCACTATGGGTGTTACATATCAGTTTCAAACATCAACTGCAGGTTAGTCAATGGGGAAGCCAAATTGAACTGCAAAACTGTTTTCCAGAAATTTTGAAATTTTTAAACAAGGAACCACTATTTCCCTTACTTGAAGAGGATGTCACGGCATTTATAGTGAATTAGCACAAAAGAAATACTAAAAGACAACATTCTGTCCTTCAATGATGATATGTTCCATATATGGCACTGAATGCTACACCATACCTTACTGCCATGAATGGTATTTTATAATTTGATGTTCAAGAGCAAGTATATATTGCTTGTAATGCCATGGAAAGTTTGGCATGCATTTCCCATATTATCAACCATTCTAACCTCTTGTGTAATTCAAAAGAAGCTAATTGTAATAATAATAATAATAAAAAAATATGATACAATTTGAAAAATTGACAGCATAGCTAAACATATCGCCACACTACAATAAAAAAAAAAATAATAAACTATCTTACTATATATGTTAATTTTGTTTCACTGATAAGCAGATGGTGGCAAGTCCGGGGTTGGTTCTAGAATGTGGCAATTCATGCTCTTCATTCTCCCACAGTTCTTCAAACTGACTGGGTTAATCAGGTCACGTCTCATCAGGAAATCTCGTCTTTCCTTCACAATTAAAAAAAATCCATCCATCCAAATTGTGACATGGCTCCATTCTTTGCCAAATGGATTCTCTAACAGTTCTAATAAAATCTGAAACAGAAGAAGCAACACATTATTTTCACAAAATCAAAAACTTGTCTGCACCCTGTGTGATATCTCACAATAAACAAGAAACATTAACAGGAACCTGAGAACACAAACTGGAAAACTTAAGACAATGACACTGGCACATTATCACCTTGCCCACGGTCAGAATTATGCAGCTTCAGTTTAAATTACAGCCAGCACAATTACCCACAGTTAAGTACGGTTGATACAGTGTTCAAAAGAAACAAGCTGAAACACAACTGTCTAAGATATTCCATGCATGCACCACTACTGGTCAAAAATAGCCAGACTGCATGCATAAATTACCATATATTCTCGAATCTAATAATCTGCACCCTTTTAACAGTTTCATGGGGCCAAAAAAATCAGATGCGGATTAGAATCGCGTTCAGATTAGATTCGCGGTTGTGAGCTGGATTTTGGAAAAATAACAGAGCCGCTGTACGTGCCGTAACAACAATACAATACAATAATTTATTATTTTATTTATTATTTATAATATTATATAATACATTATATAATATTTATAATTTATTACTCATCAGACTCGCCGTCATCACTCATAACTGAATCGTTATCCATCAACCAGTCACTATCATCTTTATCTTCATCACTGTCCTCCCACAGAATTTCATCTTCAGATCCGTCCAAAGCTTTGCTTATGCAACACTTCTTGAAAGATCTGCCGCTAATGCTAACCGGGATGGCTTTCCATGCAGCCAACACCCACCACGTGACTTCTGAAGGCAGTTGAAGGAAAGGTGCAGATTAGAACCGTGAACCAACAATTTTTTCGTTTAAAAAACCGGCAAAAACTAGTACGGATCAGATTCAAGACTATACGGTAATTCATATCTGAACACTGACGATAAATGGCCAGAATGCACACACACAGTTTTGTTGATTTCTGAGTAGCAATGGTTTTATGTATGCACATGTTATTATATATAGTACACAAAGGAGACCATACAAAAGGGTGCAGGCAATGTCAAATAAATAATAATCATGCTTCTACTGCCCCCTCCTTGTGAATTTTTTTCGTGTTGATAGATAGACACACCCTGTAAATTCCAGGTTCTTATGATGTCACGACAGTCATTAACACAGGCACAAACATTCAAAATCCACATGTAACACATGCTGAAATGTTGCATACATCTTCAGATTACACATGGTCAAGCTCCTTAACTCTTTAATGATGCTGGTGTTTAAAATTAACTAATTTCCAGAACAGATGGGTTTTAAACTCACAGTAACTGAAACACATTCACCAACACACAGTGAACTGAGGCTGTTGAAGGGCATAACCAACTTGTCACATAATAATCTGTGCGCATACGTGCACACACACACACACAC
>Ga0136643_10017065_pt1 | contig 10923 bp, 5 predicted proteins | sample TergutLab28metaG_FD_96883 | JGI IMG/M metagenome (GOLD analysis project Ga0136643, IMG submission 96883) | Labiotermes labralis P1 segment gut microbial communities from Petit-Saut dam, French Guiana - Lab288 P1 (version 3) (version 3) | ecosystem: Host-associated > Arthropoda: Insects >... | reverse complement strand
CATTGATTGTTGCTTTATCTCCGGGTCATAGTGATATAACCAGGTTTCGTCCATGGTCACCAATCGTGACAGGAAATCATTTGGACCGCGCCGAAAAAAATTCCAAATGTTGCTCAGACGACTGGCACCGTTGACGTTTTTGATTCGCATTCAGGCATTTCGGGATCCACTTCACGGAGAGATTCCGCATGTCCAAATCTTCATGAATGATGGACCCAACCTGCTCACGTGAGATGTCCAGTTGCTGAGCTATTGATTTAGCCTAAATCCGGCGGTCTTCCAAGATTAGCTCGTGAATTTGATCAATAATCCCAGGGTGGTCACTGTTTTGGGCCGTCCAGGACGAGGCGCATCACAGGTGTAAAAATCACCACGTTTAAACAGGGCCACACAGTTTTTGACGGTGGCGTACGATGTTTCGTGTTCCCCTAATGTTTCTCTCAGAATGGCGTGAATTTCCTTCGGCCTCTTGCCTTACAGGGGGAAAAGAACTTGATGATAGCTCGCGTCTCCATGTTGTTGAAATCGCGCGCGTCTCCTGACATTCTTCCTTTCATCCTCTGTAACGAGAAAAGACTTGCAATTCGGCACATGAACAGACCCCTCTTGCCAACGACACTATCGATTCCGTCCTACGACATTGGGAAGTAGGTCGGGCTAAGGACTTATCAGCACCCCCTCGTGGCCTGGCCATTATAACGATTATCTACCGGCTGGGCTGTTCGGGGTTTGAACTTGGGGAGTAGCAAGAGATTTTCTCTTTTTCAAACAGGTGCGTCGTGTTGACCACCTACCCCATCTAGCGTCGAGGTTAAGAATAAGTAGAGCTATCCCTCAACTCCCTCTCTGTGCCAGCGTAGTACGCTACGGGGAGACCTTTGCCTTTACGTTTTCAGCGTAACACAGACCTCATGTCACTGATTTTTTTCGCTCTAATAAGATCAGGGAACGTGTTTCATCACCAAGTTTGTCATTACTTCGTGTCTTAAACTGTTCATTTAATTTAACACTCTAAAGTCGAATTTTTTTCCGTAGCACTTAGTTGCTATAAATGATATTCTCTCTTTTAACTGACTGAATGACTGACTGACCGACAAAATAAATAAATAAATAAATAAATAAATCTATGTTGCAGAGTTCTTCTTTAGAAGCTAATAGTTTCACAGATAGTCAAGAAATTTGCCGCATTTTATGGAACCCAAATGTTCATTACAACATCCACAACAGCCTGCCGCTTGTCATTATTCTGAGCCAGATCAATCAATTCCAAACCCGCCATCCCACGTCTTGGTCTCTCTTCAAACTAAGACAAAATACCTGTATTGTACATTTGTGCAAAAACGCAGCAGAATAATTTTTTGTCTTGACGTTCATTGCTTGGGACAGTAGATGCTATAAGAGCATAGGAGCAGACCAGTTTAAATTAAATAATAACACCAACACATCCAACAACACTAGGATACAGGAGATTACTCTAAACATTTTTGTAAGTTTTGGGTATTTTTATAATGTCCATGTCCTCTTGCTCCGTAATTATCAGTCAGTCCAAATGCAATATTTTTTTTCAGAAATTAGTTTATTCCATGTTGACTGCTATTATTGGCCTATGATAGAAAAAATGTAACAATTATTCCTCATTTTATCACTTTACTTATCTTTCTTTGTCCTCTCAAAGAGTTCACATAGGCTAAATATTACAGTTTATTAACTACATATTTTAAGGTACTTAATAATTTGTGCAGGACCTTAAAATATATTTAATTTTACACATTGTGCTCACTGTTGCATGGAGCGTCGCCATGGTTAAAACCGCTGATATTTACAGGAAAATTTGGCGTCTCTTCGGCTGTAGCAATAGGTCTGTTTTACACTTATTTTCAACCTTGAGACGTTCTCGTTTCGTAGTCTATACATTGCTGTTTAATGAGTGCCTGTGTCAGTAATTGAACTTTACTGTGGTCTGTATATACCCACTAATTATAACTGCAATTAAAATGGAATAAAATAACGTAGTAATTCCGACGTCTTGGTAATTGTCACTGCCAGCTATAGAGAGTGGAATCATTAGTCACAAAGATGAAAGGAAGATATTTCCTGAAAGCAAGTCTGTATTTTGAGCACTACTCGAGTCTGCCGCATTGATACATGTAGCAGGTTTGCTGCACACAGCGAGCACTTTCACGACATGGTTAGCTTTTTGCTTGCGAAAGGTACAGATATGACAATCATTCATCGTCAGCTTATCTGGCTGTATGGACCTTCTGTTCGGTTGAGGTGTCAAACGTTTGACAGCACGCATTCATTATGACCAGAAAACCAGCTGATCAAGCGCTGCATATGGACATAAAAAGATTTACCGCACTGTGCGAGAAAGTGTCACTATGCAAAACGTGTATATGATCGTCAAAGAACATGCACATCTCATGGCAAAACAAGCTGTAGGTCATCAAATTTAGCGGGTAATTCATGGCTTTAAACCAGCAATTTTTAATTTATCATGATTCACCTCAAAACAGGCAGATACTCAGATAATTACCGGCTTTTAGGGAACTGGGACGTTAATTATCTTGTTTACAAAAGACTGCCACTGGTATTTACACTGAGCTAATTGAATTTATTTTAATAATATTTTTCAGTATCTCTGTGGGTGTCCCTAATGATCTCATGCCCTGAGGTTTACCGAATAACTGTTTGTATGCATGCCTCTTCTCCTCTCTCTGCGTGTGTGTGTTTTATAACTCGCCCATGTCCCAAATTTTGATTTAATCATAATTACCACTTATTGAAGGGGTTATGGGGGCCGTTTCCCTGGAAGTAAACAGCCAGAGCGTAAAACTGACCACTCGTATATATCCATTGTCGGGGTACAGAATGAGCACAACCGTAAGTTAACTATCCGGATATACTTTTATTGCATTAATAGGAACAACTTTAATGAAAGTTACATGAAAATTACAATATATGAAACTCCTCATTATATGATTTTTTAACTTCTCCGGTCTTGTAACCTTCGTTGTTATTAGAGTTGTTTCTTTACTGAAGATGTCGGGGAGATAGGCGCCAGAGTTCTGACACTACAGAGCCCCCGTGCCCCTCCTTCGATTTTAGATATTTTGGTCCTACTGGTATGCATTGGTTGTTGTTTCAGAGTCACCTTTATGTCAGGTAGAGCAGAAAGAGGACTGCAATCTGAGTTTAGTGTTCTGAAGTAGTTTATGGAAAGTTCATGTCCTCGAATGGTTGTTTAATAGACAATACAAATATGTGAGTAGTTGGTGCGAAGTTCGGATAATCCTGGAAGTGTACTAGAACTTCCATCAACGAGCTGTCTGTAAATTATTAAACTGAGGGCCACTGTAGTTGTAAACTTGCTCAGGATCTGTGAATTGGGTCATCCAACTAACATTTTCAAGACAGGCAGGATGTCCTTCAGAATATCCTGCAATTAAAGGAAATTCCACACAAGTTTCCTTTCGTAATGTCACAACATTCACAAGTGACAGTATCGTCATGTAAATTCTTATGTCATATATTCTGTTACGTGCGCAATGCAATTGTTCTCAACATTTCAGAAATTAAAAGCACATTGAATGGCGTAAAGAAAACATCTTACAGTTTCAGTTTGTTTAATGTGCTTGCAGTATTACTGTAACAAATGCAGTGGACCTACCAGATAAGTAAATTTTACTTTTAAAAAAAGAAACAAGAAGGAAGTGTCACGACGTCAGTTGTAGTACCAAAAGCTGAGCGTGCTTAAACTTTCACGAAAATATAAGTGCTGTATAATTCAGCAGTAGAAGCCAGAAAGTATAATATTTTGGAGCTTTTTCTTTTTAGCAATCAAATATGGAGATTTAGGTGGACTGGACATTGAGACATAATACGATTAAAATTGAAAACTTACAGATATTTCAGAGGGAAACCTCATGGAAAGCGGCCATGTAGAATATTGTGAAGGAAAAGGAAAACCATATTAAACCTTCGCAAGATTCATTTAATTTACTACAGCAATAAATGTCTGCATTTGTCCATACATTTCCTTTTTAGTTTACAGTTATCTTTTGTCAAGATTCTACAAAATTAGCTTAACACAGTAATTTTTTACACATGTAAAATCAAACACAGATAATGTGTTCGGAAGAGAAGTAGCAGGTGTCTGAACAGAACAGAAGTATCAACCGTTGTTGCTGCTACCTGTCGCTATCATGGAGGAGTTGAGACTCAGCTCCTCCACGATAACGACAGGTAGCAGCAACGGTTGACCAATACCAGATGCTGTAGATACAGCTATTTGTGCTCCTGATGGTGGGTGGAGAAACCATCCGAAATATGTAGAGCAATTTGCAGATAAGATAAACCGTGTATAGATGCATCTTGTTGGACATTTATTGACATAGATTTGCGATGTACGGTCCTATGAACATAAAATACGAACTGGTATAAAGCAGCCCAGTTTCGTGCTGGAATTTTTGGTTTTCTGCATTAATGATGTCGTCACTTATAGACCCCCCCCCTACACACTCCCACAGTGAAAGCCCATCAGTAGTGTATAATTTAATGAAAGTATTTTATTCACGATAAATTTACCGGAAAACTTTCAAACTCCTTTGGAATCAAGGTAAAGTTCCTTTCCTTAAATAACCAATAATAAAATTAAAGCATCATTGTACTGTAGGAGTGCTTCAGTACTTCAGTGCTTTTTGCAACTTACCTTACTTCGTTTGCAACAGACGTACGATTTTCTCAAGAACTCCTCTCTTTAAGAGCAAGAAGTGAGATTTTCCGAGGTGCTGAGGTATAACTCGCTGAGGATCCGGAAACAACTGTCGCACATCAACATTTACACCCCTCTTCGTCATTTAGGTGAAACTTAGTGGATATATAGGGACCTAGACAGAAGGTTTCCACGAAACACGGAATTAATTGTCATAAATAAATATAAATAACCGTTTAGAGACGAAGCGCAGACCGCTTTATTTAAAGACCCAATCCGTACCGAGCAGTAAACACTTTTCATCTCGGTTATAAAAACCAGTCAGTTTATGCTGTAGCTGACGTAAGTCGATGTTTGTTCTCAGATGAATACAAAACACATAAATGCAGTGTGGGCAGAACGTATAGTTGTGGAATGTTAAACCTGTTGGTGCATCACGTATCCAGTAGGTATTAAAAAGTTAACGTTTACGTCTATCTAATGCAAGATTTGCGGTTGTCACAACAGTGTTGCAAATTACACTCTTTATGATAAGAGTGAGTGAATACTTGTATACAGGTACGAAAATTTCAGAGGACATTTCTACCTCTATTTTCATGACAATAGATGGTGTATCCTTCCCTAATGTACATGGAACAGTATTCTGCAAGACTGAATGCTTGAATATTTATCTTATGCTGAATTTATAACTTGTCCAGCAATAAATCTGGTTACATTCCTTGATGAATGTGTTTCATCCTACGGGGAGAAAAATATCTGTTATTCGGTGATGTCAAAAGAAGGTGAGTGGAAACGAAACTGGCAATATATGGTCTGCAGACACTGGCTCAATTGAACTTTGAAATAAACTTTATTTCAATTTTGATTTGGAGATATAAGTAATGATTATCATGTAAATTGCATAGCCGATGGAAAGAGAAGAGAATCTCCGAAAAATATTTAAACTTGAAAAGTGTAATCCTTCGGGTCTCTCTCCGATTTTTTTGGTCTTCCATTTTTCAATGTTAGGCCATCGGTGCTCACTACTCATATACATATAATTCATCTACAATCGACGTCATATAACCATAGCAATTGACAGCGTCGATTAAATCAAGCACTTAACTTTGCAACTGTATGATCTTATACCGAATGGTCATAGGGTAATCCTTTCAAAATAACACAATTTCCTTGAATATTTATTCATATGTGTGTGTGTGTGTGTGTGTGTCTGGTGTCAGTGCTGGATCGTCGCTTCAGTACCGATCTTCTCGAGTACAACCACAATGACCCTTCTGACAACCATACATCTCCTAATTACCGAATTTCTGGTACACATAGGCCCCTTTACTAATTTTCTCCGGGATCCTTGGGAATCCTCATTACCCTACAAGATTTATTTGAAACCACACCTTTTCACTTCTCACTAGAGGACGAAACTTCGGAAAACGTATGGTGACTATAGCACGTGGGGAGTACATAAGTGAGTGCATGTTGTAGTCGCCCAGTTTCTGCAAGGCGGCGTCCCTCAAGATTCGGATATGCCACTAAATGGGATGTGTGCCATTGTGCAATTAAATCACACGGGAAGTCCTAAATTACACGTGTTAATTAACACTAAAATCAAGCTCTAGAATAAATTAAACTTGGTCAAATGTTATGAAGTGAATATGACAGTACGTAGACCAGGAACAAAAGACACGTACTTTCGGAGATTCTTATTTTGGTGTTGTTGAGGGTTTATGTCTTCTTCGATGTGACGCTGTGTCACTGTGTTAGTCGTTTTTTATTTATTTGTCCTCGAAGATGACAGTACTATTTCGCGTCGAAAGGTCGGGAGCCATTGTCCCTGCGAAATAACATCACATTCCGCAAGACGGGAATCCTCGAGAGACATACATTTCTGGAAATCTATATTAAATTCAGATTTTTATATTGAGGATAGAAAAACGTGCAATACTTAAACAAGAAGACGAATAATGCAAAATTGCACTGCACTGATAAATAATCCGTGGATCGTAAGGAATTATTGCTCAAATTGCTCTTCTATCAACAATTTTTGTGTTACCATGACTGGTATATAGCACATCTTTGAAGTAATATACAACAAATGCTTATACACATACACACAAATATATATATATATATATATATATATATATATATATATATATATAATTGACTACGGCACGTTTTGCGAGATATAGTTTACTGCTCTTATCCTTCGTAGCAGAAAGGAGAATGCTACATTTCAACAGAAACACAAGTGGATTTAATTTTACGTTCTCAGTTTCTTCTCAAAGTTCTATGCAGCTAGATCCTGCTGCATGAATGAAATTGGAATTCGACAGAGAAGATACGTCTTAGAATGTAGACGATAGCTCTTAAGCTAGTCATCAATTACTGTCTCTAAATATCGAGTTTCCCTTGACACATTTTTTTCCTCATCACTCACAAGAAAAGAATATAAGTAGAGAAAAATAGAAGAACTGTAATGTGATGTAACTTACACCGTCCCAATTTTCCTAATCTTTTTCAGAAAAACAGGAGAATAACTGCAAGTAACAGATTGTACAACGTATGATTTCCATATTATGTTCTGGAAATACAGTAATAGTATGAATAGGCTTATTAAAGCGTTACTTTATTAAGATATTTAATTACAGTTTTATTAAAGTGTTTCCTTTCTTGCAGATATTGTGATGGCTAGAATTATTAAATGAGAAAATAAATTTCGACTAAAACTAGTTAAGTACTAGAAATTAATTTAAGATGCAAGTATGTAAGCTACACTATTAGCGAACATGATAGAATTGTAGGGTTATGTCGGATTCTGTAGTCACAAAGAAGGAGGCGTTGTACTTGTCGAGTTAAAGCACTTGATTTCCTGGGTCCTTCGTTTCACAACACAGAAAGAAGGATATTTACGGAAATATGAGCAGCAAGTCTTATTTGTCATGGAATGTTCATGGTGCGCGCGCGCTCACACACACACACAAGCGCGCGAAAAGTACTGCAACATATTTTAGTAGTAGAGTTGGTGTTTACGCATGGAAATGTGCTTTATGTTGTACGTCATACAGACGCCTATGTATTTCAATGATTGCAACAGTGTCTTGTGAGGTAGGAAATGTAACATGTAGGGCGCTCGTGAAAGCAGGTACGTCGCACAGGGGACGTAAGGACTCTAGGCAATGAATGTGTCATAATTGCAGGTGTGAAAATGGAGCTATGAATAAGCTTATGGGGTACCGAACGAATATAGGACTATCCGAAAGAAGGGTCCTCGAAGTAGCCTACTTCGTGACGGTTAATTACAGCCACACAATTAACTGCGGAAAGCTAAACTTTCCAGCCTTATTCACCTAGGAATGAAATTATGCGAATATTTGTGACATAAACATGCCGCAGAAGATCTTCTTTGATACAGTATTCTGTGGGTATAAGAAGAGTGTTTGACGCATGTGGATTTGTTTAACATAGAACTCACCTCTGGGTACGAAATTATTCTCTTGCTGTCCGTGAAGGTGGTTATCAGTTCCGCTCCGACGTCAGCGTTTGGGTCGGTGTGACTGGAGACATTGTCTGCTAAATTACAGGCTGCACAGCTAAAAAATATGACAATTATCTGGAAACTGTTCTGGAGTTCTTTGTAGATATACCTCTGGCTGTGATGCGAATGTCGTCTTTCAGCATAAAGAAGCGTAACCCGCTATGCGGAATTTATCTAGCAGTGCTTAAGTGTGACACGTCATGGAAGTAATGATGGCATGGATTCCTCAGTCGCCGGATCTAAATGCAGTGGATGCTTTCACGTGGGGACCCGTAATTAACAAAGTCCCTTCCAAGATCCCCTAAACCTCTTGGCAAGACTTCAGGCAGCAGTGGCAAAGCTTGATGCCAGTATATACATGAAAGTTTATTTTATGGAATTTATGTCCGTCCCCTGTTAAAACTCAAGAATATACACAAAATACACTATATTTCAATATTACCGTATAACAACTCATTTACGACCTTCAGTTGCCTCACACCACCGCGTGCTATACACCACCGTAACGGTAAGCCGTACTTTCACTGTATTATTACCGTACCTACAATGGGAACATACACAAGCTGCTCCCAACGTTTAGTGTGTATAGAAAACACTCGTTTTACTTGATTTTATTTTATATTTTATACATATTTTTATATGCTGTTACTATTTATACTTATTATTTCTTAATTTAATATTGTTTCAGAATGATTACAGTACTACACACACACACACACACACACACAAAGTCCATTTCACAAAAAATATCTGATCGAAAGGTACGCTTCTACAGCACCAACTTGAAGACATAAAAAATTATAATAAATTTTAGCTTATTTTATTTATTTTTCATCTACTTTTTATACAAATATTTATGTACATTCCCTGTAGATGACTCACAAAAGGTCGAAGTATGTCGGAGTTATAGAGCTCTAACTGTGAAAATCTTTATATTTTCATAGTGCATGTGTTGGACTATTCTTGAATTTTAATGTGCTAGTGTGTTCGAGAGAGGGCTGTGCTGCCCACTGCCGGCTGCCTGTAAATGTCCTGAGGTCACTTCGAAAACCTTTCGTGAAGACGTAGCACTCGTGGTTTGAACAGATCCTATCTTAACAGCATTTGGCGGTGGCGTGCATCTCGAGAGTTAAAACGTCTTACGACATATTTTGTTTAGTTGTGCTAAACTGTTAACAAGGAATCACACTATCGGGAACCCGTGCGCGAATACGATATCCTATGTACAGGCTTATACAAACAAACACACACACACACACACGTATGTATAAACTGGCTGACTGACTGAATATTAATGTAATTAGCTCCATCCGGCAGACTGCTTCGTGATCGCCTAATAGTTGCTTAGGTAGTCAAGAAATGTCCCGTACTTTATTGAACACGAAATTTATTACCGCATTCATCAAATTCCCACAACTGTCCCTATCTAGAGCTAGACAAATGCAGTCCAGAACCCCACCCCTCTTCCTCTCTCCCTCTGTCTGTCTGTCTGTCTCTCTCTCTCTCTCTCTCTCTCTCTATATATATATATATATGTGTGTGTGTGTGTGTGTTCTATATGTATAAATATATGTGTGTGTTTGTGTATTGAAAGTGAGAAATATGGAAGGTAGCGCCACGGTGACAACCTGGTGTTCATTGGTGACAATTTCCACTAACCGATTATTGTGGTCTGGATTTAATAATAATAATAATAATAATAATAAATTTCAATTAGAGGATGGTGGAACTAGACCTTTCAGAAATTTACATCAAAGACTCACCTTAATCCTCAAGAACAAAATCGAGGCAAAGCCTGGTCAAGGTTACCAAGATGTATTCCATCTCTGTCTTGGCGTATCCTTATGGTGTCATGAACTGGACCCCCACTGGCTTAGAGAAAATCCCAACGCCTTCTAGGTCCCTACTTACTAAGTACCGCTTTCCCCAAAACATCTGTGGTTGAAAGGGTCACACTTCCCAGAAAACACGGCGGCAGAGTGATTATAGATGTATCTGCCCAAGACTGCAAGCCGGTATTCAACATGTGTAATTACACGCAAGAAAGAGGCCCAAACTTCTAGCATGCATAAGGTATGTGAAGCCTGGTAGCAAGCTGACGATCTTAAACCCGTCTCTTGTCGAAGTACTAGAGAATGCATTACTTGACTTTGATCTAGGAGCTAAACGAACGAAAAGGACATCTAAGACTTTACATGGAAGATATCCGCAACAACCGGTTGAAACTGGCATTGACAACGAAGCCACACAATCCTGGCTAATAAGAAGCGATATATTCCTAGAAAAGGAGGACTTATGTTTGTCATAAAAGACGAAGTCGTTTCTACACATAACTGCCTAAAGTACTTCATAAAGGATCCAAAATTCCTTAACTACGTATGTCTCTTTTGTGGCTCTTCGTCACGGAGTATCCAACATATGATTCTCTCCTGTTCATAACTAGCCCAAAATATTTACAAATACCGGCATTACCAGGTCGCCAAAATTTTCCATCAGGAATTAGCAAAACAGTATTAAGTCCTTTATTTGTCCATCTAATGCACACAAATTATTATAAAATTGTTAAACAGTTAAAATCATTTAAAATTATAATAGTCGCTCTAACATGCTTCGGTTTACATAAACCTTCATCAGGGAGCTCTCAGCCTGTGCTTCGCTAAAGTTACAATGTTGACTG
>Ga0136643_10017063_pt1 | contig 10924 bp, 2 predicted proteins | sample TergutLab28metaG_FD_96883 | JGI IMG/M metagenome (GOLD analysis project Ga0136643, IMG submission 96883) | Labiotermes labralis P1 segment gut microbial communities from Petit-Saut dam, French Guiana - Lab288 P1 (version 3) (version 3) | ecosystem: Host-associated > Arthropoda: Insects >... | reverse complement strand
GCCGGGGTCTGCTTGATTGGGGTGTGTTGAGTGGGAAGATAAGGAGAAGGCCCGGGCCCCCTTAGGGGTGTTTCACCATGGGGGGGGGGGGACGGTTCTAGTATGGTGAAAAACTCATGATGTATACACAGATTTTGTACTTGCTATCTTCATTTTGTCGGCTTAGATCTCAAATTTCAGATGCTTGCCTGCAGTCTTTTATAACCTCTCTCCAAGAAATCAAAAAGTAAAGAATTTTTTTTGCTCAGTCACCATGATGCTATTTTACAAATGTACTAACTTAACAAAGGTTGGGTAATTTTCCAAGTTATGACACCGTACATATTTTCAGGAGGCTAAAATAAATGTTGTTCACGTCCCTGCCCGTAACAAATTCGCGTGGCCGCCATGTTATTATCCATGGCGGCCACGCGTTAAACTTAGAATTAAGGCTGTAGGGTTTCCCTGTTTGTGAAACGACGATAGGTTACTTTAGAATTAAGTCGGAGGACAATCAAACGGAGAGCATGGTGCTCTTATAAAAGCACTGCCTTCCTTTTAGGAAAGGCAAGTTAGCTAAAAATACAATTCTTACCTCACAAAAAAAAAAACACTGCTTTTCATGACAAAGACCAACATTTTAATGCTCTGTAAGGGGAAAATCTTTGTCTGCTGTTGGAATCTCACAATACACATAAAGGCAGTGCGTCAAAATGCAAGGTATTTTAATATCAAAGGAGGCGGCGAATATTGTAAACATTTTGCTTTAAATGTTATGACTCTGCACCACACGGATTTGGCCTATTAAATTTCTCTGCGCATCTTTTTTACCTGGAAGTTTTAATTGCAACGAGATAAATAGAAATAAATATCGCTTGAGCTCCGTTATGGTAGCTCTTCAGTAAATGACTATAATACGTATTCCGAAGCCATTTTCCCCCCGGCTGATGCGCGTCCATCCACCACAGAAACAACGTGGGAAGTGGAGTTCATTGCCCCAGGAATCTCGTTGTACGTAGAAATGGAGTAGTTCATTGAACCGGTTCAGCTATATGAATTTTTCTCCTTTCGAGTGTGTTCTGTCTCCTTTTCTTTATTGTCATCTCGGTTAAGTTCCTGTTTGCCGTGGGGAGGTGTGTTCCTTTGGTTGGTGTACAGTTACTTGCAGTCACAACGAAGAAATGTATGTTTATTTTCATAGCCAGTTCTCTCAGATTCTCAAAGACGTGATCACTACTCAGAACGACATTTAGCACTGCTGGGTATGCACCTGCCACAGCCGCCAAGCCTGCGACATAAAATAAAGACAATATTCCCCCCTCCCCCTTTTTATTTTCTCGTCGTTTTCCGCTGCATTTACAAGCTGTTACGTTCTGTGTATCCTTTTGGCAACAAATTAAGTGCAGGATTACCAACTGGCAAAGTAACAAATCAAGTTGTACCTGTGGTTAATTGATCACAGTGCCATGAATATACGTGTGGGGAAGTGGAAGTACACATTTATGCATTGGATCGACACTGGATGAAAATGAGTGGTTACTAAGGTTTTTCTCTCCGGCCTCTTTACCCTGTCGAAAGAAAAATCCTGTATCCATAGCGTAGGAGGTTGACAGGGTCGCAGGAAGGTCTGGAAATTTAAAGAAAAAAAATCACAGTAAATCTCGGGAATCAAACTCCAATCATCCAGCCTGTAATCAGCCACTATACTAAATGGAGATATCCCTACGCCCGCAGAAATAGGAACTGTCTGATAAAGTACATTTTGCAGCGATACATTTTTATCAATTGTAAGAACTCTGGTTCTTTATGGAATGCACCAAAGAAAAATTCTTCCATCGTTTCCCAGTTCGTTTAGCGATCATGTATCAGCTGCAGAGGCTATGCAGTATGGAAGATGTTTGACAGCAGGCGGATATCACTTGCTTCGAGATTGGATCCAGGAATGGCAGTGCTCTCTCACAGTCGCCGCTGGCTTTTCCCAGTGCAATATAACGGAACTGTACACAATACATAACTTATCTTGCAATTAACGATTTTACAGTTGAGAATAATAATTAATAGAAGCACTGTAGGGACACAATTTTTACTACTGTCCTTTCTGTAAAAGGCTCTTTTAATATGCTTCATGCAGCGACTACAAAAAAACACACAAACATTTGTACACATTACCTTCCTGGTGTGTAAATGATTAGGCATTTGTAACTATAGTAGTATTCAATTGTGGTGGAGGGTGTTTAAGAGTTTGTTGAGCGACGCGCCTAGATTTACATATAAAGCTTGCTGTCTTCTGGCTTGAGACACCATATAATTTTGTAAATAGATTCCACAATTTCGGAAAAACCTACCACCTCTATCTTTTCCTTTGTAGGCACACATTTTCCATTGAGACTGTGGTAAGGATCTACAGTGTGTCGCGTTCCGGAACACAGCAGTATTGACCAGCACCAATACGAAAACCTCAAAATTCAGATACCTACTTACTTGGACGTTGCAAAATATCATTTGAACTGCACTGCATTGCTAAAAGCGAGGAGTATGATTCGGTAAAGTTCTGCAGTTGTCCATTAATCTCTTCCATAACTTTCAGTAATACTTACATCTTGTCTCTGACAAACTTGACACTTCGGTGTTTGGTATTCTGGTTTTACAATTAACATGTGATTAAAAATAAATAAATGCCTGTGAAACCCCTTTTACGCAGTCATATAAATAATACTTCAATGCACAGTGGTTACACTGTGCATTTTTTACAAAGTGTATTTTTGTCCCACATTATTCACTGAATAAACAAGGGTTATGTTTCTAACGTTGTTAACCAATGGGTCTTTGCGAATATTGTAGACAAAGGGTGTTTTCTGTGAGGCAGAAAATTAATTGTTGAATGTCACTTATATTAACGTCGGATTTCAAAGGGCTAATTTCTGCAAGTCGTGAGAAAAAGAAAAGGCTTTTAGGAGTGAACACGACTGAGTAACGTTGATTGTTTGAATTTCCGTCTTGTGGCAGCTCTGCTACTGTGTAACAGGCAACCAAACTCCTTCTTGTTTGAAAATTACAATAGCACACCAAAACAGTCAGCAAATTAGAAGATGCATCTAGAAAATCATAGAAGGCGCCAACGTAACGTGAAGTCAGATATGACACTGCACGTTTCAAATCTTGAAAGAATTAAGAGCTTTTATGACGTCACGGTACTCTTCATAGATTTTGGCTACTGTTTTAAGTCAATTGTGTCAAGTTTACATATACATCAGTTTTTTTAGGTGCTAGCTATTGCTTGCCTAAACAGAACAACATCAAAATCCGTCAACACGTACACATTTCTCGAGCAGAGTTCAAACTCGCTATCCTGTTCTGTAACACAGGTTTAAGCTGTTTGTGTGATTATATTTTTGCAAGACTGAAGTTTACTTGACATTATAAAACCTGCAACCCATCTACATGGTAGAAATTAAGAATGTCACTGCAGTAATCCAAGTGTTGAACTCAGAATTAAAAGCTGCGTTCGTTACTATTTGATAGGTTTGCGTAAGATCGATTGATGATATGAAAATAAATTAAGTCCTCCATTTTGAGTTGTAATTAAACATGTGTAACGCTACGGAACATAGGCAAAGTTCCACCAGTGGACTTAGGTAAACTGGGGTTTTTAGATGTCTTCGCAAAACTGCGAAAAACGACCATTGGTTTCGTCATGCCTGTCTGTCCGTCCAGCCGTCCATCTGTCCGTCCGCATGAAACAAGTCGGCTCCCACTGCCCAGATTTTTATGAATTTTTGCTTTCGTATATTTTTCAAAAATCTGTGGAGAAAGTTCAAGTTTCATTAAAATTCAACAAGAATAACGGGCACTTTACATGAAGACCTGTGTACATTTATGACAATATCTCGCTGAACTCTCCTTAGACTGTTTCACACAAAATTTTTAGAGAATATAAAAAAAAATACATTTTTCCCGAAAATCAAGCCGATTTATGATAATATAAAAAAATAGAGCAAGACAGGTCACAGATGGTAATAAAGTACTTTACATGCATGATAACTAAGGCTACAGACACACACTCAGATTATGTAATACTTAATGCTTTCCCACAGCAAATATGGTTAAGCGACAGCGCCTCAGTATTATGTTTATATGTACACTGCCTGTCTTATTAAGAATCAATATTGCTGAAAATATCCGTAATAACGCGAAAAATTTGAGTAATTATGTCACTTTAAATTTCACCAAAATATGTGAAACAAGTTAATTACCATCTACAAATCAGGTTTTGTTATACCTCAATAGTCTGAATATCTGAGTTGTCCAATAAAGTCTGTTAAAAGTCTGCATTATGGATTTCTTACAAAAGTGTTAAAAATTTAGTGGAGAAGACAAGCAAAATTATCTGAAGCTCTTATGTAAATTTGGCTTTGTTGTGATTCAATACACTTTACAACGTGGGCCCAGTAATAATGTTTATTTTAAATTTCTCATATCGAATTGTAATATAATGAGTACAATGTCTTATGGGGATCATAGAAATTAAATTTATATCCTTACATTATCAAGGCTTTTTATGGGTCAACATGGCTAAAATTTGACGCTGCCCAAGAACACTTAGTGCAAGACTCCTATATCAGATTTCAACAAAGTCTGTAAATAACCGTATGCGACAAGTGGAAGGGTCCGTTTATGATCTTCCGTAAGCCAGTCTACGTTGTAGATCAATGTGGATGAAAATCCAATTGCCCATATTTATTTCAGGAGAGTGTGCAAATCTTCCGACGGTTTAGGCAATGGTAGCAGGACACAGACGGGCAGAAGTGACTTCCAATAAGGGTTTCTTTTCTTATTTCATAAATAACTTCAAAAATCTCTTTCCACCTTACCGAAAACACTCCGTCTCCTCCACAAAAGAAGAGATGAGGGCCGTTTTCTGTGATAATAACTGAAGACATAATTTTATGGTAAGAATAAAGGGAATAGTTGGTGAACACTTTGCTCTAAAACGATAAGAAATCTTCAAATATTTTTGTGGCTATTTAAATTAGGCCTTATGCGTAGTTCCCACTCACACTAATAACTCATTTGGTGAAGAAAATCAGAACGGGATTATGAAATTCTGTTGGTGCTAAAAACTTATACTACACTTTAAGATAAGGTCTGATAACCCTTGTAATGTGGCAACCTTAACAGAAAATTCCAGATAACTCCAGTATTCTGGGTATGTTAGTAGACTGACAAATGCATCTACTAGCCTGGAAATGTTAGTAGATTTCAAGGGGCTGCAGTAGTCAGGCAATGTTAATAGATACACAAATGGTTGCAGTAGTCTCGCAATATCAGTAGACAGCTCCAAATGTCGCTAGTAGCATGGCAATATTATGACTGTGTTAGTCAGGCAATGTTAATAGACGTACGTAATAACCTCGCAATGTTAGTTGAGCCCTTCAAATGGCTCTAGTAGTCTGGCAGTACTGGTAGTAATCCAAATGGTTCCACCGTATTCCTCTGGCATTTTATTTGAAACCAAAGCAAAATACAATTAAAAGAAAGAAACAAATAATTCCGGAGTAAAGTGATTGTTAAACTGACGTCGTTAATCGTCTCCTTCCGATTAAAGACACAGTGCTCCGTCAGGAACATTTATACTCAAAGGTGAATGTTATTTATGCTTGGCTTCCTTAATGAAGCTTTTTTAAAAAGCCTGCATGTGTTACATGCAGTTGAAGGGGCTAACACTGAATGACGAACGGTAAACTCAATCAAAAACACTAGCAATCAAAAACCAAAAAGCTAACTTTGACTCTTTTAGCCATAAATGCTTAAGAAACACCTCGCTCTGCTATGAAACGATTACCTTTTATCTGTAACTGGGATTGTGCTTACATTAATGGATTTCCCGTCCTGGCTAAGATCCTTAACATGTTCGTTCTAAGGACTTCTGCTGGTAATGGCAGTATTTCGTTCTGTGGAGGAAGAACTTTTGTGGGATGGATGTCTTGGGTTGGAATCCACCGTGTATCATTCGCGTAGACTGAAGGCCTTTGGGACCACGGGCGAGATCACGTTAGATGAAGGGTAAATAATAAAGAGAAGGACATGATCCCTTCAAGAGCCAGAGTAACTCAAAGTTGTGACTAAACTACGACTAGAATACCGGCAATTCGCAATTTGACTCTCACCAAAAGCATTGTCGAGACCGGCTCTGCGGCCTACATAGTCGGACACCAATCATACAACGGCAATCGGGTTCTGTTTTTTAATGGTGGTAAAACAGCCGGAGCTTGAATCTAACAACTTATCTCCATATAAATTTAAGATATGGAATCTGCGGAGTCGAACATTCACTCTTACATACGTCTTAATGGTATTTTTTGTTATTAATCATTGAGGTGACTTTCCCTTACTGTTATCTTGAAGTGTCTGTTCCTGTATTCTATCCTGTGTTCCTGTATTCTAACCAGCGATGTTGTGTCACCTGAAACATTTCAAACAAAATTTGACACAATAGCAAGAAGAGATTTATTTGGTTCAGGAAGAGGGCGCTTGAAAATGCATTTAGGTGTTGGCCTGTGGATGAAGCTAACGACTGCATTGCATTGCCCTCTAGTGTAATAGTTCCTGTAACGGACCGGGTATGGCTGTCAGAATGGCAAGTGTTATTATGTACTTATGTATTTACGTATTTAGCCTATTCATTTATTTTGTGGCATTTAACGGTGCTGTCAGTAGATCCAATTATGTAGCATCCAATGTTAGAGTGAGAAGTGCATAACGAACTTGAAGGTATGCGGAAATAAGCGACCATGACTTAATATGAAATACTATTCCATCATTCTCCCTGCAGGTACTTAAAGCCCTGGAAAGTTTCAAACAGGGTAGCCATTTGCGCCCGGGACTTTCCGAAGACGAAGAAGTAATGCAACACTCCCCACCACGATATCCGGTTGTAAGGATCATTTTCCTAATATTTGTGAATTCATATAATTGAGGAATTCTATTTGGGTCATCAGGTCAACTGGAAGGGCATTTGAAAGGCACTGGTACCCTTCCACCAGACCTTACCACCGAATCAGGATTCCACGCTGATCCACATGCCCTCTTCTTCCACCAGCTTTTTGAATACTAAAATTAATCTGCTTTATGTGGGTCACATAATTTTATTTTCTTACTGAAATAGAACACAGTTTTTAGGTGCGTTTCGCAAAATTGTAAAAAAGACTATTAGCTTCATAATGTCAGTCTGTCCGTCCGTCTGTCCACATGGGACAACTCGGCACCCACTGTACGGATTTTAATGAAATTTGATATTTGAGTATTTGTCCAAAATATATCGAGAAAATTCAAGATTCATTAAAATCTGACAAGAATAACGGGTACTTTACATGAAGACCGATATACATTTTTTAGCATATCTTTCTCAGTTCTTCTTAGAATGGAAATGTGTCGGACAAAAGTAGTAGACAAAATCACAACACACATTTTGTGTTCAGCAACTTTTTTTTTTTCGAAAATCGTGCCATTTGCGAGATGATGTGGAAAAATATTGTAAAGCGGAGCAGAACACAGATGACAATATAGTGCATGCCCATTGCATACTGGATACCTAAGGCTACAAACACACTCTCAGAATATGTAATACTTGTTGCTTTCCGCTGCAAGTACAGCTGTACGAACGCGACTCAATTGCCTACCTTATTAAAAGCTATTTTAATAACCTCATTCCAATAATGCCGAAACCTTACAGTAATCTTTCCTTCAGGTTTCTGACCAATATTAAGTTCCAGTTTCTCTTTCATGCGTGTTGTTTGTTTGGTCCAAATCAACATCATTTTATCACCCCAATAACTTACAGCGAGGGTAGAAATTATGAACACGTGTATTATACAGTTTTATCCAGCGTCCAGCTACTTCCACTCCTTTAGGTCCATACATTCACCTAACCACCCTGCTCTCGGACACCCTCATTTTATACTAAACCTCTCAATTAAACCTTTAAAGCACAACATAAGCTATGTGTTGGCCTACCGCCGGTTTCAGAATTGAAAATCTCTGCAGTTTAAGCGCAAAATCTCTGCCTATTTTAGTATGGTATTCACTAAACCAGGGATTATTTTTTCTAGGCAGCTTGAGGAGAATGGTTATTGGTATGAAGAGGCAGCGTGCCCTGTACAAACGCCGCATTCAACAAATCTGACTTAAATTTAAGGAAGAAACTAATTAAATGCTATATTTGGAACATAAATTCTTATGGTGCTGAAGCTTGGACACTTTTTGGAAAATCGATCAGAAATACTTTGAAAGTTTTCAAGTGTTGTGTTGGAGAAGGATGGATAAGATCACTTGTACCGATCATGTGGAAAACGAAGACGTATGAAATTGAATCAAGGAGGAAAGAAAGATGCTACATACAACAACAAAAAACACACACACTCACAACTGGATTGTCAACATCTTGCGTAGGAACTGCCTTCTAAGATATGTTATTGAAGGAAAGGCAGAAAGGAAGAGGAGGAAAAAGTCATACAGCTACTAGATGAACTCAAGGAAAAGAGAAGGTACTGGAATATGACAGAGGAAGCACTAGATCGCATGTTGTGGAGAACTCGCTTAGGGTGTTGCTATGGACCCCTTATAAGATCGGCTAATTAATGAAACTGTGTTGTACTTCGAGGAGTTGCAGGCCAAGATCACAATGTAAAATACAGTACCGTTTTATATTCCAGCCCTAACAATTTTCAGTACAAAGCTGAGAGGCACAAGACCTTGAAATGAATGGTAACAAGATTTTCCTGAGTCAAAGTTTTTCTTATTCTCATCTTCAATATACTTCTTTGTTTTCGCTATTCAAAAATATTGAAACGTGCTCTTATTGCATTCTTTGACCTTTCCTTAGCTGCCTTTGTATTACAATTTTGAGCAGTATTTCCAATACTGGTTATGAACTTATACTGCGTATCAGAGCAACACTGCATAATAACCATTTCTTTCCCTTAACGAAGACCTTGTACTGTGTTTCAGAACAACACTACGCCGCAGCAGATTCCAATAGTTCCACGCCGACCAAGTCGTTCGTCCCATGCAAAGTGTGCGGCGACAAAGCTTCGGGCTACCACTACGGGGTCACATCGTGCGAAGGATGCAAGGTACCGCGTCAGTTACTCTTCCCTTCTGGTAAGGTGACTCTTCTCAGCTTTGCCACTTTTTAGTCTAATATTATTCTCTGTTCATTACGAGTTGAAGTTTGGCTGATAAAAGTGGCATGTACCAGTCACTGCCGGAAAAAGGCTGCAGTCTTCTGTTTTGTGCTCAGCAAGTCCCGTGTTCAAATCTCAGTAGAAAGACACGCTAACTTCACTGTGGCTCTCCTCTGATTCAACAGAAATACATAGCAGTATCCAAAATTTGCCTATTATAGCTTCCTTCCAAATCCTTTTGATTAATTCACTTTTTGCTAATTACCTTGTTCTCACTCCACACAGTAGAAAGCGAATATCCACAGCGTCTTTAAACAAACCTTCAATAAGGAAACGAAAGTATGGACGAATTGTTTCCGAGGTCAGTGCTGGTGACACAGGATAGCGGAACCATATAATTTAATCGAAACGTCAGGCGGTATGACATTGAAGTGAAAGAGACGAAGGAAATCCAGCAGGACAGGTTGTGAGTCTCTTCGCTAAAATTCTCTCCAGTTGTTGTTCATATGCAGCAAGTTAAAGTCGGAATTCGGGAAATGCAACAAGGAAACGTTAACGTATGCTCTACCGCTTAGGGACTTTACGCAATTCTTGCGGTTCTCACAGCGGAGTTGCTGGAGACGTAACTTACGGGATATTACGCCGTGCATACTGGTTAATACAAGTAGATGCAGACGTTTGGAAGGATCGTAATGCCTTCATCTTCAGGATCAGACAGACTTTGATATCTTAGACTACTTCTATCCCAAGATAAAGGCATTACGACCCTCGCTCTTGTGGGATTTTAGGCAGCGTAGATTGGTAGTTAGTTACCGACGTTTCTGGACAAGCTATGAATCCCATATTTAAGGGTCAAGCAAACCTTTGCAGATGGGTCCGATAGCTTGTCCCGAAACGTCGGCAACTATATACCAATCTCTGCTGCATAAAATCCCAGAACTTCGAAGATCTTATTCACACAGCGGTGAAAGATTGAAATCGGGCATTACGGTCCTTCGAAACGTCACTTATTGTTTACCAGTCGTCAAGGCATAATATCTCAGAAAGCGAATCTGAAGGAAACATGTTGGTGAATCATCGGGAATGAAAGTAGAGTTGATCACTCTTATGGGACCTTACGCAGCGCACATTGATTGTTATTTATCGACGTTTCGGAACAACATAACGGTCCCGCCCTTAACGACGGCTTGATTCTTGAAGGTGGGATCGTTTGGTAGTTGCAAAATGTCGGTTAAATGACTACCGATCAAGACCGCCTAACATCCCAGAGAAGCAAAGGTCTCATTTGCACGACGGCGTAAGTCTGAAATCGCGCGAAGTGCACTAACGGTAAAGCGGTATATGAGGGTTTTCTGTTCACTGACACAGCTGTACTGCTGAACAATAGGCACTGTTCACCGTCAGATACAACCACTAGTTGTGTTGTAGAATGCTACAAGACGATCGACATGAGGACTGTTCTTCACCGACTTTCGACCCTCACTCGCTACCGCGAAACGTCGTATAACAATCGCCCAGAGACGCGGCACCATGTCTCAGAAGGAAGAAGGTGAAAAAACTGTTTCGACTTTTCGTGATGACCCATTTAAGTAACAATCTTTCAACCTTTCATGACTGGTTGAGACAAATCAGAATGAGACCACGTGGCTGACGAATCGGCTTAGCCCACTGTTCTGCTACTGCGCAGATCAGTCTCAGCTCAATCAGGCTCTGTCTTTCACTAAGTAGAGTTGATTAATTTCGTGTTTTGCGGAATAAGTATT
>Ga0136643_10017060_pt1 | contig 10925 bp, 10 predicted proteins | sample TergutLab28metaG_FD_96883 | JGI IMG/M metagenome (GOLD analysis project Ga0136643, IMG submission 96883) | Labiotermes labralis P1 segment gut microbial communities from Petit-Saut dam, French Guiana - Lab288 P1 (version 3) (version 3) | ecosystem: Host-associated > Arthropoda: Insects >... | reverse complement strand
TTTTTCAAAAACAAAAAAATTGAAAGGGGATTTAAAAAATTTAGGCAAAAAAAAATTACTTTAATTTAACTTTCTTTGCGGGGGGGAATTTTTAAAAGAATTTATATTACCCCCCCCCCCCCCCCTTCCAATCCAATGCCTAAAAATCTAAACAAACTCAAAACTTGCATTCTTGTAACGTGACAAACATTTCAAATTGCTTAGAATTACCAGTAGGGCTCACATTTAAATCCACAAGGTAGTATCTAGTGCTACACAATTTCACTTTTCTATCAATAAAGTTAAAGCATAACACATAATTTATAACAATCTTGTACTGAAAGATAATCATGCAAGCATATGTGAGTGTGTGTGTGCACACACACAAACTTCTTTAATATACACTTCAAAGTCACATAATGTTGGATAACATTAAATAAATAAGACAAATTAGATTTCACTGTAGTCTCAGTTTCTTCTCAATTTTAATCATTTGTTAAAACAATTGCAGCAATTTTTTAACACAAACAACTTTATGACCAAGCACAAAAGCCTTCAGCAGCAATATAAACTAGACATTAAATTTTTTCTAATAAATATGTGCATTTGTGCTGTCAATAAAGTATGTTACTTTGCCCACTTTTGAAGCAAAATTGAAATGGTTTCAGAAATGTCATTAGAACTGCCCAAGATTAAAGTTAGTGACAATCTGTCTTGCAGTCTTCAAGTTGCCTATGCATATAGCCACACCCATAAAGTAATTTTAATATGTGCTTTTTTAGTTCTGAACACACCCCAAAAAAATTGTTGTGCATGACAGGAATTATTAAAAACATAAATAAATGAAGAGAAAAAGACCATGGGCTTTAAGGATGGAACTTACATCCACTCCTACAGAATCAGTTGCAGCAGACCCAATCAACTGTTCTTTCATAAGATCTATTCGTTCTTGCAGTAACTCATTGCGTCTCTGCTCTTCTTGAAGCTTGCTCTCTATTTCTTCTACTTCATATGTTTTATTACTATTTTTTGTTTTCTGTGAGACACAAAAATAATAAAAAGTAAAATGATTGTCAACATGGTTACTTAAAGATACAATTGTCTGTATATACACTGATAGACTTATATCGATAGTTATGCTATTTGTAATTTCATTGCAGGATGCACATTGACTACATAAAGCAACACATCCAGTTTTCCAAGAAACTGAATTTTATCAGATTTTAGTAGTTAATAAATTGACATTCAATGACTATGTAGAAAGTTTTAAACATACATTATAAGGGTGAGTTCATCACTTATACATTTTTACAGTTTGTTAGGACTCCTTGTAATCTTGTAAATTAATTACTCTGATGATGATCGAGTTGGAAATTGCAACATGTTGGTAATGAATAACAAGTGATACATTTCAAATACGTAGTACATTTGTTGTTTTTATTGTGTGAACTGAGACAGCCATTTCATCCACAGATATGGAATATATTAAAAAGCACTAGCAAACATAGAATCTTCTGTAACTTTTGTTTTTAAATATTCAATTCTCATTCTTTTTTAATATACATACAGCAATTTGAATTCACACAAAATATTTTGTCACACACATTTGTATAGCATTTCACACAAACAGCATCTGACTAGCAATAAAATACATTACACATATTTAAGTAAATCATACTTACTTCCAGTTCAGTCTGCAGTTTAGCTATTTGTCGAGCATACCGCTTCAGTAAAGCTGCATCAGACAATACTTCATTAATGTGAGGTTTATTCTTGACATTTATTGCTCTGGATGCAAAACTGAAAAAAAAAAAAAATTAATATTTGGCCTGGTAGTCTTTGGGTAAGGTGCCAAATTTTCATTCAGAGGGCCAAGGAGTTCAAACACTCACCAAATATGTGCAGATTAAAGTTTTATACTCTTTGTCATAAGATATTAAAGGAACACACACACAAGGTACCGCTTCAGATATTATTTCATTCCTTCTGCTCAGTGAGCAGCAGTCAGGGAGGTCAATATAACCATACACAGAGGCAAGTCAAAGAATTATTTTTAAAATCTCAGAAATGCTCCCGAACCTGATGAAAAGACAAATCTGATGCCAAAGTACCACATTTATCACGTTACACACTTTATTTTCCAGAATTTAATACTCTAAGACTTTTTGGTGTGCAATTTACACAAAGACTGATGAAAATAATATATAACAAAAAAAAAATCCTGGTTAATTTTTTTATTCTTGATTTAATGACATGTAAAGCTGCTCAGATTACATAGCACAAATGATAAATGTGAATAGTAATTCGAAAAAATGTGGGTGACATGTTGTCCTAATTTCAAGCAACATGTCAGCATCTGCATGGAAGAACGCAGTAAAAACTACAAAAACCTATCAATTTATGCTACATCTGGACAAAGGTGGTAACCTCGAAGCTCTTGAACACAAAACATTCACTCTAACCATACAACTGTGACATTCACATAGAAAACTTACTCTGTTCTACTTGTCATAAAACATCTTCTCTGAAAAATAATACAGGCATTATGCAGAATTAAATGGTAACAAAAGATGAAAATTTTTAGCCTCCTTTCCCTACTCAACAAGACAAAAGTGGGCTTAAAACACCACACCCTTTGACATCCTAGAATCAGAAATAAAGCGACAAACAAGTGAACTGACATGGGAGTGACATTAGCACCACCAACTGCAGTGTGATGATATTATGTAAGGTGATATATATCTTAAAAATATGAAACATTTGTTCAGGAATATTTTTGTAGAATGCAAAATGACAAGATTAGAATCACTGGAAAATTTTCTTAATCTTAGGGTTTTATGGTGACAACTAAGGAATAATCTGGGGGGGGAACTGTTCTAGAGTTTCTTGGACCTGAGCTGGCCCTGGGAGCCTCTAGACAGGATATACGAAGAAGGATCAGACGTTGGTTGGTTAACCAGCAATGGGTACGGTGGCGAAGTCTTGGCAACACCGAAAGACAGGCTCGAGAACTAATTTTGGGGACCTTGTCTGGATGCCAAGGCTAAGTTTCTGTCCTTTAAAACAGGATTCAGTTCAGGACTGTTACTGGCCTTCTTACTGGACATAATACCCTGAGGAGATATCTTCACTTAATAGGGCTGTCAGACTGTCCACTGTGTAGGAAGTGTGGAGCAGAGGAAGAAACCTTGGCCCACATTCTTTGTGAGTGTGAAGCTTTGGCTTCAGGCAGACAAGCATATCTGGGCTCCTTCTTCTTGGAGCTAGAGGACATCAGGAGTATAAGTCTGGGAGCCATCTGGAACTTTAGCAAAGTAACATGGGCTCCCATAAATTGATATGGGGCACAAAGGGCCCATTAATTAAGGCCTATGTGCATCAGGACCGCGAGGACTTGAACCCAATTGTAATCAATCAATCAATCAAGGAATAATCAGAGCCAGGAAGGTGAAATTTTGTATGAAGTCACACCATAAACATGTGCACATTGATACAAAACATTCTTTGTAAATTAACAATTACAAACATGGACAATGTGAAACTTTAAGATTATAACCCAAAACAGTAATATACGTAGAGTATTCACTTACATAATAAGTTTGTCACAGAATTAAAATAATGAGTTCTGCCCATACTTCTGTGTTTATTCTTCATATTTTCCAACATACAAATTTGATCACATTGCACTGCCTCATTTTCCACCACTCCACACAAACAAAAGGGCAGAAGACGTGCTTCACATTCTTAACCGTAGCATTAGATCAATGTAAGCTAACAGTTTCACCTGCCAACTACTTTAGCACTACTCCAGGTACCAATTGGATAGAAGGCAGGGTGGGCCTCAATGTCACTCTCTACAAGGTGGCATTCAGAAAATTGCATTTCTCCCCCTCCTCTCCCCGCAAGCAACATAAGGGACAAATTTTAAATAAAAACCGCAAAATGTTTATAGCAAACTTAAACATAAAACAACAAACAAACATAGAGATAAGCTCTTTAATCTCACACTAATTCTGTGTAACATGTTTCTTAAACAGTCACACATACATTGCAGCCACATGTCTGCAGTGTTACACAATATTCTACATGATATGTAGCATAATACAGAAAACAATTCTAGTGCATCAATGGACATTGTATCTTCTCAGTTGATAACGATAAAACTGTATGTCAGTCACCTCTTTAGTCGTTCAACATGAAACTTCTTGATATCATGTCATGCTGCATGAATTATGTGATGAAATCAGAATAATAATATAAAAAAGAAATATTCATAAGTGCATCTTACCCAAGCGTACTTGAAGTTTCCTCAATAGAAGCTGGTGTAATAGCACAAATTATAGCAGTATGTGCATTGCCCCCAAGTGACGACTGCAGTATTCTTGTTAGTTTGCTGTCTCGGAAGTTCACATATTGACTGCAATGTAACCATTCCATTTAAGGTTTTAGATACAGAGCAGACAGAGACAAATATTCAATCAAACATCTTACAAGGGGGGAGGAAGAAGAAGAAGATGATAAAAAGATGATGATGATGGTGGTGGTGGTGGTGGTGGTAGTGGTGGTGGTGAAGGCAGCTACTCAGAACACCTGGATGGATATTATAATGCCATCATGGGAAAATCAAATACAAGGATGACCTGCACTGAACGGCATACATTTGGCCTAGAATTTTCAACTTTGTTTACCACTGAAGTGACAGTTAAAATTGCAGGTACCAAGTAAGCCCCAAAACTGGACTGTGGTGTATCTTAAATAATTCCATTGTAAGTGCCGCCCTGTAAAAGAACAGGCTGTAACAGATACTTACTCCTGTCCCTCACTTAGCTGAGAAATAACATGACTCAACATGAAGAGTGAACGGTTGATACAGCAACCCTCCTTAAGCCGATCTCCCTTGGACCCTGTTTGATCTAGTCGTTCAGAGCCAGCTAAGTCCACCAGGTTCAAATGTGAGACCTGAACCACACCATCCTCCCCCTCATTTGGTACACGGCTTTCAATAATCTAAACAAGACATATTAATCACGTTACAGGATTCCTTAAAGGACTATGTATTGCATGTCATGATTATGAGGGGGCAAAATGAAATTTATAATTATAGATATTTAAAATTAATAAAATTTGCGTGGCTTTATAACTACTTTTAAGGGCACAATCCATTTTGAAAAGTTTAAGTGTCATTCAGCTATTCATAACAAACTTCCTGCCATTAATGGAATGCAAAAATTATTATTGTAGACAGTGACAACAAATGATATGAACACCTAAGTACTGGTAAGGAAATAACAGGCACACAAAAATTAGACACAAAGTGTTGTCAAAAGCAATAAAAAATTATTGTATGTATGCATAAGATGAAATTTCAAATCATGTGACCAGAACACTTAAGTGCAATGACATCCCCCCCCCACCCAAAATGCATATGACGTTGGATTTGTATTTAACAAAATGTGTGATAAATTCAGAACAAAGTTCAATAGAGTCCTCCTAACATAAAACATAGAAGGTGGAATGAAAATTTGTGATCACAGGTTGCAACCATAAGGGGAAGAGTTCAGGCCAAGTAAGTACAAGCAAGGAAACAAATATGTTCAGCTTGCCAATCTGTAAAGTCCGAGGAAGTAAACACATTGAGCCAACCACAAGCCGAATGTTCCGCAGCCAAGTGCGGACATTTTTTTAAACATCTTGCACTCTGGTCTTACGAACTGCCAATATTGCAACAAATAGCGCCAAAAGACGCACTGGTAAGTTTTAAATTTTGCAAGAACATGGTAGACCATGTTGCAGAAGATGAAGTATCCCAGTCAAAAATCTGTTGCAGCAATGAAGCAATATTTCATCTTTGCTGGAGGGATGTAAACACACAGAACATCAGTGTATGGGACTTGAAGAGCCTCATGCCATGATTGAACAATTTAAAGGCCAACCCAAAGATACAACGTTCTTTTTAGTCTGAGCTGTGGTAAAGTGTATGGGCCTTTCTTCTTCAGGAAGGAGAATAAAAACATTAATGAAATTATGTGCCATGACCCACTGGAGTTGTGGTTAATGCCCCAGCTATCTGATGGCAAAAGAAATGTTTTCCAACATAACTCTGTGCCACCATGCAACTACACTGAAATCACAAGAATAAGTAGTAGGCTAAGTGATGTTTTGGCCAAGTGGGGTCCACTTTCTGGCCTCAAATATTATCAGGACATAGCCTAGAACCCAAAAACACATTCAAAAAATCATGTAGCAGGCAACATGGCTTTGGTACCAAATGACCAAATAGAACCTTTATGAAACAGATAATTCACACTAAAAACTAGAGGGCCTTTAAATATTAGAAGTTCATATTATGCTGTTTGACAAAATATTCTTGAGATACTGCACAGTTTCTAGCAATGCATGTAGTTCAATAAAACCATGATGAGTGGAATAATCTTACACTTCTCTTGTATTTCTATTGTACCTCTTTCTAGCAACACTTGTTTAGTCCTTACACAATATCTCCCAAATTTGCTTCAAAATAGAATAAAAAACAAGATTAACAATTAACTTACGATTCGAAAAATTGTGTGTGAGCGAGAACTGCGTTCATTCATATTTGTTTCACCAATGCGCCGAATATTTTCTCCTCTTTTCATCAGCTGCATTATCTGAAGGAAACCAAAAAGTAACATCCTGTTATATCACATGAACAAAAAATTAAAAAGCATAAAGACAAGCAAAAAATTACATTTTATTATGATGCATGCTCATCTTCAATGTGTTCATAAAAACAGAATCCGAAGCAAAACCTCACACAGTAAGAACAAAGTTCACAATCTTTTACATATAAAATATGATGTATTCAAACATTACTCTAATTAATTTTGCATGCTTTCAGAGTACATAAGTACTGAAATAACAAAAACGGTACTCTTGTGTCCTAATTTACAATAGTTAATCATATATATTCACATGCCAAATGAGGATTTTTCTCTTAAATTATGTGATTAAGTACGTGAGGTTGCCCAAAATTCACATTTCAAAAGCTAAATTCGACTGTGTTGAGCCAAACTGCACCATGCCAAGTCAAACCAAGGTCTGCATTGCCAGCATGTCACAAGTGTAGCCAAACGAGAGAACAAAGCCTGCTGTAGTGTCATGGTTCATTCATTATATCAGTAAAATGGTAGACCACGTGGAGAAGAGGGCTACAAGTGTCAGCCATATTCCAAATGGGATCAGAGAGAGTTAAAATGTTAACCTTAAACTAATGCTAATGAACCATGCTAAAATAACCAATAGCTGCAATGCAGCAAACAAGTTCCAGGTGTCAAGAGAAACTATCAGAATGTGGAGACTAAACATTAGGATAAACACAAAATCTACCCAAAAATATTTTAGTGGACATAAACATAGTCATTGTCAGGAACTTGAACAAGAAACTGTGCAGTTTGTATACTTAAAAAAACAAGACAGGCAATATACAAATAACATAAAAATGAGCTGTGATCATATAACCATTGTTGCCATGGGTAAGCAGTAAGCATAACACATTCTGTGTGTATGTGTGTTTGTAGCCTTAGTTATCCAGTATGCAATGTGCAATTGCCATATTATGTTGTCATCTGTTGCCTGTCTTGCTGTACCACTTTTTCCACATTATCTCATACAAGGAACAATTTAAGAAAAAATGTTACTGAACATAAAATGTATTGATTTTCTCCACAGCTTTTGTCTGAAACATTTCACATTCTAAGAAGAACTGAGTGCAATATTTTCATAAATAGACATAGGTCTTCATACATAGTACCCATTATTCTTGTCACATTTCAATGAAAACTTTAATTTTCTGACCAGATATTAAAAAAAATATTAATATAAAATTGCATGAAAATCCATCCAGTGGGGTCTGATTTTTTTTTATGCAGATGGACAGACAGATGGAGAGACATGATGAAGTTAGTAATTGCTTTCTGCCATTTTGCATACATGCATAAAAACTGGAATGCCAATCACATTTGAGACACAGGAACTTGCCAAATTACATGACACACAGCATTAGTTCAAGATCAGCACAGACTGGTATAGATAATGTGATGAAATGGGTTCCTTCTTCACAGAAGAACACTTCTTTGCCAGAAAATGCCCGCAGAATTTGAGGAGAAGCTTGTTGGTTTCCAGCACCATGTGATTGGACTTCAAAAAACAAAAGAAAGTATAATGCTGATCCAAACAGGAAATGCTGATGAGAAGCCACTGTACTTCATTGAGCTGTCAAATTATACTGGCAATGATGTCAGGGAAAAACCTGTGATGATGAAAACATCAGCAGACAGTAACAAGTTACCTCCATTTGTGATTCTAGATCACAAAACAAAGCCTAAGGAACAAATGCCTAGAAAAATCACTTCCAGATGCCAGTCCAAATGTTGGATGGCCAATGAGCTTTTGCAAGATTGATTGGCATTGGTGTGAACAGGTCAGTGATGCTCCTGGGTGAACAGCAGTAGGTGTTGGATGCATCTGACCTTTTAATGGAGAAACAAGACAATGTTGTCCCATTAGATATACAACATTATCAACCAAACAGGAAAATACTATCCCACAACAGGCATTTAAATTCTAGGACCCCCAACAAGCAGCTGGCATTTAAATGGCTGCATGCTGAAGGTTAAGGGACCTTTAACACCAAAATGCTAAAGCCACAGACTCTTTCATAAAAACACACATTGTGGCCATGGCTGGAGGGATGATCATAACTGCAGGTGTTAGATGTGGACCACCTACAACAAGAGTCCTTGGAGTGGGTCTTGGGAAGGGACCATGCTGACCCCAAATAAAGAATTAATAAGCACTATGTGACTTTCCCTTCAATGGAACACCACAGCATTGACACATCTCACCAGAAATGATTGTGGAGGGGTTTAAAAGGACTCTGTTTCCATCGCAGGCATTGATAGTGAAGATGGACACTATCAGCAGATGCACTTACTATGGAATCAACTCAGATTTGGGTCTGTACATTTTGCTGTGGCAGACGTTATTAAAGGGTTGTCTTTGATTAGAGTAGTGTTGCAATCCAGTAAATGCAGTTCCCACTTAAGTGGCTCTTGTACCTATAGGCTAACACTGCAGTAATTAAGAACAGAAATGTTTAGGTGTTTTTAATTTTAAATTAGAAAATTAAGCTTCAACTGACGACAAAACACTGATTTCCATGTATGAAGTGGAGAGACAAAGTCCAGTTGCAGTGACGGTTTTAATTCCCATATAATTGTTTGCAAAATTATACGATTCTTTTTAGAAAGTAATTGTATCATTCACTTATCAAGTGGAAGGACAGCACTTTTTGATTTGAGGCTCAGTGCCACCTACAACATTCATGGCTTTTTCACATGTTATGGACAATAAAATAGTTCTCATGTCCATATTGTCTCTTGCTTGGTTATGTACAGTTTTAAATTTAGGGATTGTACATGCTGTTTTATATTAAAATATTATGTAGAAATCCACACTGATGATCCCATATAATTTCACATATTTGTGGATTTAACCATGAGAGAATAATGATGATTAATTTCAATTAAAAAATTGGTCCATCCCTGTAACATTATACAAACACAACAACATATTTAGATCTACATGTAATGTATATCAACAACCATGAACTTAATCACTCTAGACAAATCTTATTTTTACCTTATTAGGAGTATGGACCACTTCTTCTTTGACACCACAAATTATGGTAGTACCTTCCACTTCACGTAGTTTCAAACTAGTTTTACCCTTTTCAAGTAAATCATTTACTTTCTCATTGTAAATTTCTATGTAAGATGCCCTGAAAAAAAAAGTGGCCAAATAAATACATTTGTAACCAGGTACATGAAAAAAGCATGGCAACTCTTTGTGTATGTCCTGGTACCATGCCAAGTTGGTTTAGCATTATGGCCAGAACAAGCAATGTAGAAATACAGAATTCCAACACCAAAGCCAGAGAATATTTTTGTGATTTTACTCAGAACCTTCAGACATACAATAAGACACTGCCTTAGAATACACAATGGCTGCTTCTTTTAATTTATATTTATTTAGTGACCAAAACAAGATGCCTGCATGAGGCTCCTATACCATGCAAGTCAGTCTTACAACATTGTATATTACTATGGTCCAGGCCATGAAATTAGAAGCAACAATGGTAATGGAAAAATAGAAACAAAGATGGTACAATATCCACACTGCCAAAACCTTCCTATTGGATGTTTGTGCAAATCCTCAGTTAAACATCCAGCAATATTTCACTTTTATAGGACTGGCAAGATGTCTTGACAAACAACATTCTTCAATTTTTAGTTAATATATGAGAGCTTTAATATATCAAAAATGATTTGAAGGAGTGCTCTTTTACATGAAAACAGGAGGCAATTGTGACTATTTTCAGTTCATGTTTGGTATAATTAAGAACCCTTTTACCCAGTTGAACTGAAGCATAAACAGAGCGTAAATGAATAGTACATACAAACTTCAGGGGTTGCAGGGTGTTGAAGTGGTGGGACAATTTAAGACAGGAACAAGTGGCCAGACACATCTTCTTAATTCCAAAACCAATGTCAGTACTGTAAGTGGGAAAGTATGCACGCGCATGCACACACACACACACACACACATATATATACTTACATACATGTTGCATATAATTATGGACACATATATCCAATATATCCATATACATACTTATGTACAGAGTTTCCCAGAATGATTCAATTACAATTCTCAGCATGTAATGCACCAAATCTAATATCATCGCACATTCCTTAAGGCTTGTAAAGGAAGCAGAACTAGACAAGACATTTAACCTTTTGGCGCCGGAATTATTTTTTTAATTTTAGCACACCCTGTATATAAAATGTGAATAATACAGGAACCAAATATGTTAGAATTATTAAACAAACTGCATTTTGAAGAGAAAA
>Ga0136643_10017059_pt1 | contig 10925 bp, 13 predicted proteins | sample TergutLab28metaG_FD_96883 | JGI IMG/M metagenome (GOLD analysis project Ga0136643, IMG submission 96883) | Labiotermes labralis P1 segment gut microbial communities from Petit-Saut dam, French Guiana - Lab288 P1 (version 3) (version 3) | ecosystem: Host-associated > Arthropoda: Insects >... | reverse complement strand
TTTCCCACAATACAGACATGCTCGACTTCTCCAATATTCATATGTTCGCATCTTCTCACCTCGTCTTTATTTTGGCAGAAATGCGAATACCCTACAATGTACGCCTGTATTTGACGATTACTACGGAAAAGTATAACCCCTTGACGAGACATCCTGTGTTGCCGCACAATACCTACACCTATCTCAAGGAGTAAATGGTATGAACCCAGTAAACGCACGCATCGGGCTTGCCCTATCGGGGGGCGGTATCCGAGCTGCAATTTTTCACTTAGGAGTTCTACAGCACCTTGCAGAAGCTAAACTTTTTAGGCAGCTTGCCAGTATTTCGTCTGTGTCGGGCGCAAGTATTGCAATAGGCGTAATCCTTGCCGCAAACGACAACAAATGGCCCACAGAGGACGAATTTCTGCTTAAAATTCAACCAAAAATACGCAAGCTAATCTTAGAAAACAATATACAAACCACAGCACTCAGGCGGCTAATTTTCTCACCATGGCATTGGCGGCATAGGGTCGAGCTACTGGCAAAAGTACTTGAAGAAAAATGGGGCATTTCAGGCAACCTACAGGATATACCTTCCCGCCCATATTGGGAAATTAATTGCACAACTTTCGAAACCGGCGGCAATTTCCGATTTAGGAAAGATTATATGGGCGACAGCACTATAGGTTACGTACAAACACCTACACTACCGCTTTCCCATGTTGTGGCGGCGTCGGCGGCATTTCCGATACTAATTGGCCCTTACATACTACAGGCTAAGGATTTACATTGGACAAATGACAAACGCGGGAAAACAACAACGGCAAAAGTAGACGACCACTACACTTTATGGGACGGCGGCGTTTACGATAATTTGGGATTGGATCCGCTCTATCGTGTAGAACGCGGTCTGGATGCGGAAATCGACTTTCTTATAGTATCCAACGCGTCTGCATCTATCGGCCACAAACAGCGACAGGGGCATATTTCCCTTGCAAACCTACGTCGACTATTGGATATTTCTATGAACCAAGTGGACGCGCTACGCAGCCGCCAAGTTTTATCCAACGTAATAAATCGCGGCATGGGATATTATTACAAAATAGGCTACACCGCAGAGCAGCTCGCCGACCGCTTAAAAATCTCACCCGATAAAATATTCGACCTCAAAAACAACAGCCTTTGTGCAGAGGATGCCGCCAGAGTACGTAACTACCCGACTACGCTAAACTCCCCTACCCCACACAACTTTGACCTGATATTCCGCCACGGATACGAAAATGCCAAGGCCGTATCCCTATTATTGCGCACATAAAAAGCGACTACGCCGCATTAGGTACGAAACGGCACGGGAAACGTTCACTCCGTTCACTGTGCCTAATACGAACGCTTCCCGCACCGCATTAGGTGCAGTGAGTGAAACGGCACGGGAAGCGTTCACTTCGTTCACTGTGCCTAATACGAACGCTTCCCGCACCGCGCAGTTTCCTATAGATAAAAAAATAATCACCTTTTTATCCAAGCCTCATAATATACAACTAGAAGAATGTACATGCAACCACGTTGTGCGGTTGCGCGTTCTTCCAAATACCTGTATATAGGAGGTTTACCATGGTAGATCACGGAAATCACATGAAATGCCTATGCGAAAGTATGTTGCGTCACATCGGGCAAACAGTAACAATTTTTACAACAAGCGGCGGCCTATCCGGCAGCGGGTTTACAGGAGTGTTGCTATCCGTAGATATCAACTGCGTGCGGCTCCTTGCCGACATCGGCGCGCCACCAGCATGCCCAATCGGTAGTTCATGCACAGACACAATGACCCCAATGGGCATCAACAACGACGAAGGCTTCTTCTGGGGCAACCCACTTGGCGCAGTATGCGTAATCCCAACTTGTGCCATAGCCGTATTTACACATTCGGCAATTTAGTAATACGATAATTTAAAAATAAAACCGTGTGGTTCGGCGGGCTAATGCCCGCCAAACCACACGGTTTTGTTTTACAACACTGCTTACCGCAATTGAGCGGTAGGAATAACATCCATGTCCGTAAAAGTTTGGTTTTCGCCGCCCATGGCCCATATAAAGGCATAGTTGGAAGTTCCGCAGCCGGAATGTATGCTCCAGCTCGGTGAAATTACCGCGTCAAAGTTTTGGATTGTGATGTGTCTCGTCTCATTAGGCTCGCCCATGAAGTGGAATACGCCTTGATCTTCTGGGATATCGAAGTATGTGTATACTTCCATCCTGCGCTCATGTGTGTGTGCCGGCATGGTGTTCCATACGCTGCCGGGCTCTAGGATTGTTAGACCCATCAGTAGTTGACAGGTTTCTAGTACGTCTGGGTGTATGAACTGGTTTATCACACGCTTGTTGCTGGTTTCGGCTGCACCCATTGGCACTTTTGCAGCTTCCGCAATGGTTAGAAGTTTCGTTTCGCAAGCCTTGTGCGCAGGTGCGCAAACTCCGTAGAAACGCGCAGGTTCATCGGGGTTGCTGCTTTTGAACAGCACTTCTTTTGTGCCTTTGGTGATGTAGATGCAGTCTTTTGGCCCCAAGGCATATTCTTTGCCGTCCACAATACACACCCCGGCACCCCCCAGGTTAAAGAACCCTACTTCTCTGCGCTCTAGGAAATATGTTGTGCCAAAGGTCTTCATAATTTCCATGCCTTTATCTATTGACAGCGTTTCTTTCACCGGCATAATGCCTAACACTACCATGCGGTCTACGTGAGAATACACGGCCTGAACTTGGTCGGCAACATACAAGTTATCAATGAGGAATTCGTCTCGTAAATCCTCGGTGGTATAGGTTCTTACATCAATTGGGTTTGTTGAATAGCGAATGTCCATTTTAAAATCTTCCTCTCTATATACGAACGGGCAATGTCCTTTACATCAAACTTGAAATTGCCCCGCAAGTTGCAGGGGAAATTGAGATACTTCCCCATACATAAGATAATTTAACGCAATGCGAAACCTGGCAGCCACATAGAAATAAACGGCAAGTACGTAACCAGCAGCAGCACAAGAATCATAACAAAATAGTATGGCAGCAACGGTTTCATTACTTCCTCAATCTTCGTCCGTCCTATACTGCACCCAACGAACAACACCGTCCCAACCGGAGGCGTTATAAGCGAGATACCCAAGTTAAGCAGCAAAACAATACCAAAATGCACAGGATGCATACCCCCCACCTGTGTCGCCACTGGCAAGAGAATAGGCGTGGTAATAAGAATCATGGGAGCCATGTCCATAACCAAACCCAGCACAAGCAATATGATATTAATAAGAAGCAAAATAACAAGCGGGTTCTCAGAAACAGCCAAAATAGCATTGGTAGCCAAGTCAGGCACACGCAAAATAGTCATCATATACCCAAATGCCGAAGACGCGGCAATAATTGCCATAACCATAGCTACTGTACGCACAGACTTTTTCATTATGCCCCAGAAGCGGCTAATGGGTATTTCCCTATACCAGAAAAACGTGATTATAAACGCGTAAATAACCGCGATAACCGATGCTTCTGTAGCGGTAAAAAAGCCCGATGTAATACCACCTACGATAATTACAATGGTAAACAAGCTCAAAAACCCGTCGCCAATTAGCTTAATCGTTTGCCAAAGGGTGTATTTCTTCCCTTTAGGATAGTTATTTTTAACAGAAATTACATAGGACACTATCATAAGCCCAACGCCAAGTAAAATAGCCGGGCCTATACCCGCCAAAAAGAGTGCAGCGATAGATACGCCGCCACCGGCCGCCATAGCAAAAATAATCATGTTATGGCTGGGTGGAATAAGCAAGCCAACTATAGAAGACGTAACGGTGTTGGCAGTTGCAAATTCCTTGTCGTATCCTTGCTTTTCCATCATGGGAATCATAATTGTACCAAGCGCGGAAGTGTCTGCTACTACAGAGCCGGAAACCGTACCAAAGAATTTTGACGAAAGCACGTTAACCATAGCCAACCCGCCTCGTACACGCCCAACTAATGCATCCGCAAGATCAATCATACGCTTGCCTATGCCGCCCTCACCCATCAGGTTACCGGCGATAATAAAGAACGGTATCGCTAGGAAGTTGAACGAGCGTATACCACTTACGAACTGCTGCGCCACAACGGGCAGCATTCTCGTACTTGTTCCAAAGTACCAAGCAGACGCAAAGGCCGACAACGCCAGCGCAAAAGCTACGGGGACTTTTATAGCCATTAAGACCGCGAAGCCGCCCAGCAAAATGATAATGGCAATAGGATCTACTGTCATGTGGACTGCTCCTCTCCATTGGTGTCTTTATTGTCTTTGATGATAAATGCTCCTGCAATTTTACCCAGCGTAACCAGTGCCATCATTGCGCCGGCTACAGGTACCGCAAAGTAGTGAATGGCCGCGGGCCATCTTGTAGCGGTAAGCACTGTGCCAAAGCTCAGTATTCTGGATGTCAGGTTGTATCCATAGTAAACGAACAATACTGCAAGAACCAGAATAAGCCCATGCACAAAAACCTCTAAACCGTACCGCAGCTTGGGCGGCAGTTTGGAAACCAGCATGGTAATACCGATATGCAAATCCTCTTCCAGTCCAAGGACAATGCCCAAGAACACGAACCATATCATTAGTGTAATAGAAACTTCCTCGCCCCAAATTGGCGGCCTGTTGAAAAATTGCCGCATGAAAACTTGATACGAAACCACACCTACCATAGACAGCATAAGCGCAACGGTTATAACGTCAAGCACCTTGTTCATACCAGCGATGAATTTTTTATAGTTATTATAAAATTTCAGCAAGGAATGACCTCCTTGGTCGTAGCAGCGTTACTGTTCATATTAGAAAATACTTAGAGTAACAGCCTACTTACGAGTAAATTTAAGGGGCTGTTTATACAACAGCCCCAAATAATAGTATTGAGCCAAAACTGTTAAATTATTACTGTGTAGCGCGAATCATTGCAATGTAATCTGCAAGATGTGGGAAATCGTCCCAGATAGGCATTATTCTTTCGGTAAACGCTGCTTGTTGCTCCGGGGTTAGACGAGAAACTATTGCGCCTGCCGCTACTGCTTGCTCTTCTGAGCGGATTTCGTCCGCGGCCCATGCTGTACGCTGTGCTTGCGCGCCCTCGATGGCGGCTTGACGCACTGCGTTTTGTTGAGATTCGCTTAGGCTTTCCCAAACTTCAAGGCTTATTATAACAGCCTCAGGTGCGCGAGCATGCTCGTTTTCTGTAAAGAAAGGAGCTACTTCGTAGTGAGAGAAGCTGGTTACATATGAAGGCCAGTTGTTTTCTGCGCCGTCAACCAAACCTGTTTGAATTGCTGTGTAAACTTCTGCCGGGCCCATTGGTACCGGTACGCCACCCATTAAGTACATCAAACGAACCATGAGATCGTTTTCTTGCATACGAATTCTTAGACCTGCAAGGTCTTCTGGTGTGTAAATTGGACGAACGCTGTTGTACACGCTACGCGCACCCGCGTCATGCCATGCCAAAATGTACATACCGTGTGGACGAAGCATATCCGCAAAAAATTCTCCAAGTTCGCCATCAAGTGCGCGGAACATCGCGTCGCGGCCATCCCATACGCCCGGCATAAATATTGCGTTAAACCTTGGTTCTACGTTAGCGATAATTGGGGGTGGTAGGCGAACCATGTCTATAACGCCCATTTGCACTTGCGCCATAACTTCCATTTCGCTGCCCAATACGCCGCCGGAGAACAATTCTACGGTAACAGAGCCGTTTGTAAGCTCATTGGCACGATTTACAAAATGTGTGTGACCGATGGTGGCAGGATGTGCTTCGCCTGCATGAACTTCCGACAATCTCAAATGGAAGCTTTCTTCTTCCTCGGTTCTGTTACAACCTGCAAATGCAACCAATGCAAGTGACAGAATCAACAGTAGTGCTAACATTTTCTTCATTTTGATTTCCTCCTAAACATTTCTACTTTTCCGCACTATTATTATATAATTTCACTATGACATACTCTAATGTGCGGTTATTTTCAGATGATAACATATGCAAATGTCATATTTGTTGCAAATATTAACCGAAAATATTGCAGATGTTAATCTTTTGGTGTTTTTACACAAAATCTTCTCGCATTGGGGTAAAGAAGTCGATTAATATGCCTGTTTCTAAGCATAACGCACCGTGAATTACACTGTTTTGCTTGAGTAGAGTGTCGCCCTTTTTCACAATTTTTTTCACGCCGTCTATTTCGAACTCAAAGACACCTTCCGCTATGTAAGTGATTTGTGTATGCGGATGGCTATGCAGTGCACCCACCGCGTCTTTTTCGAAATGATGCGCCACGCACATTGCGTCGTCGCCATAGGCGAGGATTTTGCGGGTTACGCCGTTGCCAAGGTCGATGCCGGTGATGTCTGATTCGAATACCCAAGCTTGGTTTTTTTCTGTTTTCATTGTCATACCTCTATTCTTTTATTTTTAATTCCACTCCTTGGAAGGCACCCGAAGGGCGGGGTGGTAGCTACGATGTTATATTAGCTTTACCATCTACAAAATATAACCACCCCGGCGCATTCGAGCCACTCTCCTAAGGATGGGAATTATAACCTCTGTTGACGTTTATACTATTTTGACATATCCTTATCACCATGTCACGCATATGAAAGGATTTGGCAATATGTATAAATTATCTTGTACACAGGAAGAGAATTCTCCTTCCCGTGCCACTGACGGTTGCATCGAGCGGACAACTTCGGATTTGGTTCAGAAGAAGTTGTCCGTTCGCAGTATATTCACCCGGCTCGAGATCAAACCACAAAACCAAGGGCTGTGGGCAACTATCAATTTTGCGTTTGTGATAAACGGTATTATGGTTATTATGATGGGGGTTTTGCTACCATACATACAAGCGGAGCATTCGCTTAGCTATACTCAGTCCGGCATAGTGTTTTCGGCACATCAGCTAGGTACTTTTATTGCTGTGCTTGCAACGGGTGTGCTTCCGTATCTTATTGGGCGCAAGCGGTCTACTTTGCTTATGTGCGGCGGTGCCGTGGTGGGTTTGCTTATGATAATTGCTGTACACAATTTGTTTTTGCTTATATTGGCGTTTGCACTAACGGGCATTTGCCGCGGTACATTGAACAATACTTGCAATGTAACTACCGCGGAAGTATCCGGCAACAGGACATCCGCAATGAATATACTCCACTCTGGCTGGGCTTTTGGCGCACTTATTTCGCCGGTTATTGTTCTTGCGTGGGCACAGGCGGCAGGCGCGTCCGCGTGGCGATTGGCTTCTGTTACTGTTGCGGTGTTTATCGGTATTGTGTGGGTGCTTTTTGCACGTTCTACGCTACCCGAGCCGCCGCCTAAGGAGAAGAGGAAACTGTCCATGTCCTTCCTGCGGGAAAGCAGCTTTTGGGCACCTACTATATTATTGTTTCTCTATGTTGCGGTGGAAACTTCTATAATAGGATGGTTTGTATTTTATTTTATTGATGCGGGAACTCTGCCTCGTGGGCTTGCGGGCATTGTGCTTACCATACACTGGTCGATGATGACCATTGGGCGCATATGCATTGCGGTTGCGGCAAACCGCATACGCAACAAAAATATCGCCTTGCTGGTTATGGCAATTGCTACTACCATCTGCTTTGCGGGTATGATTTTAAGCGGTTCTGTAGTGCTATCGATATTGTTTTTGCTAGGTATCGGGCTTAGTATGGCGGGTATGTATCCCACCACTGTTGCCACTATGAAAGGTGCTACTTCTCCCGTGTCGCTGGGATTTACCGTTGCAATATCTGGCCTTGGTGGTATATTTTTGCCAAGTATAATAGGCGCTGTCGCGGATGCCCGCGGGCTTGCGACGGGTATTTCGTTATTGCTGGTTGGCGCGATTATAATGGTTATTGTGGTGGTGTGGCATTGTATGATAAATCGTAGAGATAAGTCTCATGTTTAGGCATTCATACTCTCCATGACGCAGCATAGCCTGATTAGCGCACCAAAACCGCGTCTGTCGTTAGACACGATTGGTTCACTAATGTAATAGACAAAGCTGCCGTCGTTAATATCACCGCCAAGGGATGCCATTTGACAAACTTTGTTCAAGTTTATAAGCCCTTGGTTTGTTACGGTTATAAACTCTTTTATAATTCCGTTGTAAGCTTTGTCTAGTATATGGCCAAATTTTGCCTTATCTGCACAATCCATGCTAATGGCTTTTGCCAATGCATATGTGAACATTATGGACGCGGACGACTCCAGGTAGTTGCCGCTTTTGTGGCCGCTGTCCAGTACTTGGTACCATACGCCTTCTGGGCTTTGTACTTTTGCCAGCGCGGTAAATGCTCTGTCCAACGCGTCTACAAGCGGTTGCCTATCTTTGTGGTCTTGCGGGAAAAATTCCAATGTATCCGCAAGCCCCATGCAGAACCAGCCCATTGCCCGTCCCCAAAAGCTCTCCGACAGCCCTGTTTCCGGGTTACACCACGAGACTTTTTTGCTTAAATCCCGGGCGTGGTACAACAGCCCTGTTTTGTTGTCGCGTAAATAAGATTCGCATAGCAGGAATTGCCGGGCTACGTCATCGAAGTCCTTTGGATCGCCAAATTCTTGCACATATTGCGCGTAGAAAGGGGCGGCCATAAACAAGCTGTCTAAAAACGCTTGTTCGGTAAATGCTTTTTTGTGTAGAAAAACACCGTCCTTACTGCGTGGCTGGTTTCTTAGCTGATCCATTAGCAGTTCGGCGGCTTTTTTGTATTTTTCGTCACCATATTTTTTATAGAGTGGGAACATCAGCTTACCTGTGTTTATGTTATCCAGAGCATACTCGTCTCTGTTGTAATGCTTTATGCTGCCGTCTTCCGATATAAATGCATCCATGGTGGCTTTAATATAATCGAAAAATTCTTCGCTTCCGGTGAGGTGATACAGCGACTCGAAGCCTTTTAGGACTATGCCTATGTCGTAGGTCCATTGTTCTGTTAGGTTAGGTTTTCTTGCTAAGAAAGTTTCGGCAACTTTTAGTGCCCAAGGATTGTTCATACTCGTTCATTCCTTCCCATACTGGTCTTCGGTAGTAATATAAATTCAGTTGGTTACCGTGGGTAACCAACTGAATTTATGCAAGTAATTAATCGGCTACGCGAACTTTAATACAAGCTTTGCTTACTGGAACTTTTACAATAGCACGTTTTTGTGGCATATGCGCGTCATGTGGAAAAACAATCGCCAAGTCGCCTTTTTGCATTAGAATAAACTGGCATTCTTTTTCGAAGAAAATTGCGTCGGCCTTTGGATCATATTCGGTTATTGGCTGGCCTGCGCGCTCAAGCGGGGCGTAGCCCAAGTATTCGACACCTTCTGCCACAAAGTGAACGTCTGCATATTTCTTGTGCGCTTCAAAACCGCAGTTGTCGATAGATTTGGATTCGTATGCTTGTACCAGAATAAAAACATCGTCACCATCAATTTCGTAACGGCCAGGCTCCATTTTTGTAATGTCGTTTTTCTTTAAATAGTCGAATGCCTTTACAAATCTTTCACCAAAAACGTTGTACTGTTCGCTGTTTGCCAGTGTGGTTAGAATCATGATATACACTCCTTTTGATTTTAGCTCTTAACCGATATCACGGTTGAGCCATAGTTATATAAATAAATTCTATCAGATACATATCGCATGTTCTTTGCAGATGTTAACAATAATATTGCAATTATTAACCTTTTGTAATATAATTGTCATATTAATCCGTATAGCAGAGACGTCACTCACGCGGAAAGGGGCGGTTATAAGATGAAGATATACGACTGTTGTCTTACATCCGAGCTTGCCTGTGCAAGCAATAGCAGGTTTACCCTTGCGTACTTAGACAAAAATGTCAAACCGCAACGGATGCATACGCAAAACAACCTCGAGATTTACTACGGTGTATCCGAAGGGAAGTATTTTATTATCGACGATAGGATTTATCCGGTACAACAACATGACGTTTTTGTTATTAACCAATTCGAAGCACATCGTATCGAATCTTTGGAAGACCAGCCGCATAACAGGTATATTTTTTCTATCATGCCGGATTTTTTAAAGCGGATCTCTTCGCAGAGCACCGACTTGACTGATATTTTTTACAACAAAAATGAGTTTTCTCCCAGAATATCACTCTCAAAATCCCGGCAAAGTAAAATGGCGGAACTCATTGATAAATTGGAAAAAACTCAGGGCTTTGGCGCAGACCTTATTGAAAATTATATTTTGACGGAGATTATTTTACTAATCATGGGTGCGTCAAAAACCACCGCGGTGGATGTACCGGCACCAGGCAACAAGTACATATCTGACATCTTAAACTATATAGACCAATCTCTTGACGAAGACTTATCGCTTAAAAATATTGCGGATAGGTTTCATTTTAGCAAGGGGTATTTGTGTCGGCTTTTTAAGGAACATACGCGTACTACTGTGCACGAGTATATCTGCACAAAGCGGATATCCAAGGCGAAGCAGCTGCTGGCAACGGGGCATACGATACAAGATACAATTGTAAAAACCGGGTTTAATGACTATGCTAATTTTATCCGAAAGTTCAAAGAGAAGGTAGGCGTCTCGCCCAAGAAGTATGCAAAAACGGAACTGTATTAAGCATAAAAAATACACCATCATTATAGGCACCCCAAAGCGACACAAACCCACCCAAAATCGCAAGATATGTAAGTGGTATAAGCCCCGCGGAATAGATTAGGGATGAAAACCCAAAGGATATCATGTAGTAAGAGATTACGTAAATATCTATACTCTTCATACCGTTATGTAATTATCTTGGTAAGTTGTAAAATGAACTGCCCAAAAGAATAAAAAAAAGACCCAAGTCGGAAAAAACCAGTTAAACTTTAGTTGCGAAGCTAAAAGGAACTGGAGGCACCAAAATGGGTCAAGATCATATT
>Ga0136643_10017057_pt1 | contig 10926 bp, 7 predicted proteins | sample TergutLab28metaG_FD_96883 | JGI IMG/M metagenome (GOLD analysis project Ga0136643, IMG submission 96883) | Labiotermes labralis P1 segment gut microbial communities from Petit-Saut dam, French Guiana - Lab288 P1 (version 3) (version 3) | ecosystem: Host-associated > Arthropoda: Insects >... | reverse complement strand
TGCCAAACAACATTATTCTTTCTTTGCTTCTTTTTCCCCTGTGTTTGAAATTACTAAAGTTAGACTATGACAAAAAGCGAGAAGGAATCAAAGCGACATGTAAATCCATCTCTCACTATTCTTTAAGAGTCTAGTAATGAAACAGAGTAAGGAAGATGTACTCGTAGCGTTAATTTTACTTTACCTTCCTCGTTAGAAGATCCTCCATCCCGACCCTCAAGTTTCTTGCGGAGTCTCGAGAGACCCATTACGGGGTTTACCAGAGTAGCGGCGGTGCCCAAGATATCGTCGATATTAGTGTGGCTACCAATAAACAGAGGCAGATTCTTCGGTCTTGGTTTACTGGCTTGGATTTTTACAGCCTTTTGCGCCGGTTCTTGAAGGTTGTCATAAGGTGACCGTCTACCACTCTCCTCCTTGGGCTGCAAGGTTCTACCCGACAAAGTAGCAGCAGGAAGCACTAATGGAAACTTTGGCACTAAATTTCCAGACACGTTTTCTTGCTCTTGGAGGCTCTCATTAATGTCCTCCTCCGAAGTGTCAGTGGGTGAACTTTCTTCTCTATCCTGCTTCCCTTCCCCTAATTTGAGGTCTTCACTGACAGACTGGTTGCTGTCAAGCCTCTTAATCCCTTCAGGGATATCTCCTTTACTACTCAACCACCAGGCCTTCTCTCCAGACTTTTGGTTTCTCAACTTGTATGGAAAGCTCCTACTGTTGGTCTCCTCCTCTTTGTGTTCCGTCATCTGCATTTTATTAACAGAATGACTGCTGCTGATCCTTTGTATTCCATCGGATTTTGATGTACTCTTATTTAAACAGAAGGGCAACTCGCCTGATTCCTGGTGTCTAATTTTGTGGATTTTCTTCTTCACTATCTCTTCTTCTCCTGATTTCTTGCTATCTGAGTCTGAACTTTGTAATTTATTGACTGAGGAATTACTCCGCATTCTTTGTACTTGTGCTGTTTTACTTTCTCCATCAGATTCTCGGGGCTTATGTATTGATGCATTGCTTGTTGTTCTTTGAACCCCTTCTGCACTCTTTTCTCTTTCTGAGACCTGGAGCTTATTAACCGAAGAATTGCTCTGAATACGTTGGATTCCTTCCGGAACAGGAACACTGTTGTCCAGCCACCACGGAAGCTCTCCTGACTGTTGATGCCGGAGTCTATGAAGTTTTGTCTTTGACTTTTCTTCTTCCACGCAAGGCTGTCCAGTGTCATAGTGGGACTTATTGCAATTATTCAGTGACAGGTTGCTAGGAGTTTTCTGCAACCCAACAGACTTATCGGTGTAGTTGGAATCAGAGCTTCTTTCTTCTACATCACAGCCGGGAAGTTTGTTAATAGAAGCGTTACTATGAATTCTCGTAACACCCTCAGGAATAGACGCACAGCTGTCAAGCCACCATGGCAACTCCCCTGACTGCTGGTGTCTGAGCCTGTATAATTTTCCCACATTTTTCTCGGCTCCCTCATGATTTCTATCAGTACCAATTTCAGAATTTTTGTTCTTCTGCGACGACACGCAGCCAGATTTTTTCTGCGCTACCTCAGAACCGTCACTATTCACCACTCCTTTCTCATATCCTTCAGTTTCATTTATAGAAGTGTTACTTCTTATCCGATTTACTCCCTCAAGCATTTCATCAGATTTCTTATTCAACCCAGGTTGTTCCTCAAACTGCTCATATGTGTCCTTGCATACTTTGTATTTAATTTTCTCTGCATTGTCTATATTACTTGAATTTTGTTTTTGTAGTATGTTCACCGAATCGTTACTGAAGACTTTCTGTACACCAACTGCCGTGCCGCTGTCTGCTTCTCTGTCGTTTTGTTCTTTGATTGAAGTATTGCTATCAATTCGTTTGATTCCTTCAGGAATATTTGGGTTGCTTTCCAGCCACCAAGCTCGCTCTCCTGACTCCTGTTTTCTTATCTTGTATTTAAGACTAAACTTGATGCTGCCATTATCATCATTTATCTCAGAACCAGTTTCAGTTCCCCTTTTGTGATCTAAGACACTAACTTCATCCAATGCGCCCATTTTCTTCACTTCCACACCTTCCTTTTCAGACTTGCTCAAAGACTGAGTGCTGCCAGTTCTTTGTAGGCCTACTGATTTATTAATATCCTGCTTTCCTTTGAATAAATTTGTGACAGGAGCAAGAGCACGCATAAAGAATGATTTCGACTCCTCTGTTTTAGATGACTTTGGACTGACTGGAGGCCTGGGCAGCTTATCTGCAGACACACTATTGGAATTTTTTATAGCTGAAGTAACAGATATTTGCTGAGAATCCCGTCCTGTAGGCGATATTCGGGTCCGATGTTCGAGGTTTATGGAATTCTGGCTACTTATGATGAGCTCCTCGTCCTCTTCATCACTGCAACTACTCCCGGAGGAAGAGGATGTTTCGGTTGAGCTGATGTCAGGACCAGATTCCCGAGTGTCGAGCCTCATTGCACCTTTGGTATTTCGCAATGGCTCATAGCAAGCTTCGATTAAATTCGACGTTGCTTTAGTTCTATCTGAACCCTGGGGTTTAGGTACAGCTAAATTATTGTCAGTAGTTCCTGAAGGAAGTTTAGATGTAGAGCTACTAAAGTGCAGTCTGAATGGCGATCTGGAAGTCCCTAAGGAAGGCGAATTTTCTTCAATCGGCGACGAAAGTGTGGAGACCGCGTCAGCACAAGACGTTTCAGAATCACCAGAACTGGCAGAGCTACTCCTGTTGATTTTGCGTTCGAAGGTACTGGCATGCCTTTGTTTCTCTTGCATTCTTTTGAAGGCCTCCGCCTGCACAGTGTTGGGAAGTTCAACGTTAAGCGAAGATTTACGAAAGTCTTTGTTGGCGACACTGAATTTGTTTAGGGAATGCACGGAAGAGCTAGGCTTGAGGCCTTGTGTGTTGCCGTCACTCTTGGGAACTGGAGGCGGAAGTTTACTTGTGGGTATATCAGGCAAGGTCTTGGAACACAGAATTGGTGATACAGAAGTTTTTGTTATAGCTTCCTCTTTCGATATTGGTGTTGCAATGCTCGCCTGCTTACAAGAAGTATTCGTTTCAACTGATGAAGTTTTTATCGACCCTTCTTCTGATGAAAGGGAAGTAGCCGACGAAGATTTTGACTTCATTCCGAGTGGAGCTGCAATGCCAATTTGACTTGACGATTTTACGCTAGTATTTTTAAAAGGAATTTTTTTGGTTTTATTGGAACTTCCCGCAGTAGTATCTGATGTCGTCTTCTTTTCTTCACAAGGGGACGTCTTATCCGAAACATCTTCCAAGGAATGGGTGACGGAAGACGTATTTCCGGATTTTAATCCACCGATTACTTTGTCTTCTTGACGTATGTCATTTACCGCAGGAAAATTCATGTTACTGCGTGTTACAAACGGCATTTGTGCAGAACCAACTCCCTCAGTTTTTGGACCAGATGAATCTTTCGACTGAGTTCCGTCACTTGGCGTTATATTAGATGATCCAAACGTCGAAGTGGTCCTTGAAGATTTAGGGATGCTTTCATTGTTTTGTACCGAATATTTGGTACTCATATTTTTCACAAATTGACCTCGAGTCAAACATTCGACTTCTGTTTCTGTTGTCATTTCTTTATTCCCTGTAAGAAATTCTGCTGATTTCCTTTCTTCTCCACTAACAGTTTTTGTTTTCGCACAAACAGTCTGTTTGGACTCATCACGACCTATAGTCGATACATCACCTGGCATTTCGTTACCTGCTACGCAGTTCGTTACTTTTATACATGTTTCGTTTGGTTTATCACCAACTATTTCCAATTGTTTTATACTACTAATATCACTATCCGTTTTCCTTTCAGAGGAAGCTAAGGGACTAGAATTAAGTTTCCGACCGGGCAATGTCGCACCTTTTGCACCGTCGTTGTTTACAATCACTGTCGAGGAAATGGTTTTAGGAGCTTCACCCGTCCAAGTAACATCACTTGTCTCTTGGTCAGCAGAAGATTTAATGGCTGTTTCCTTGTCGTCACTTCTTGAGGACGAGTTGCTGTACCGTGAAGTATACCTAGAGACGGGAGAGTAGCTACTGGCTGCGCTTGGGTACCTGTCCAAGTATGCTGACCACCTAGAAGAAACCCCGTAACGAGATAACCTCGCCGTATTTTCTCCGGGTTCGGACTGAGTTCCTTTGTCCAGCATTTCGGGCCTTATTTTTCGCTTTTCTATTGTCTTCTCTATAACACGAGCCAAATCCGATCGTCTGGTTCTAACGTATGATGTAGTTGACGGGGGTGTTGGTGAAGTTCCCCTAGTTACAATTGTAATAAAAGTTGTCAAAGTCACGTTTTCTTCTTCTTCTTCTTCCGTTTTTTCATTCTCGCCTTTGTTCTCCAAACTTTTTGCTCCTTGACTGTTAGTATCTACTTGGGAAATTGTTGTAGTAGCGGAAGTAATAATTGGTTTCACCTCGTTCTTCTTAGCCTCCTCGCTATCCTGATGCGAGTTGGACCTACTAATGGACCTACGGCTGTAAGCCAGACTGGACAGTCCGAAGACTGTTGGTGGCTTTTCGCTGACAGGGCTTCGTATGATATTTGAACCGTACCTGGAGGAACATCCATACCTCAGCGATGACGTTGTGTGGCCTGGGGTGGCGGCAGTTGTGGATGTCGTTGAAGAAGAAACGTCGGGGGCTGAGTCTCTGCTGGTGGATCGACTGTACGTCCGGGCATAAAGACGATAGGGGGACACGGAACTCCTGTATCCCGTACGATCCGCTTTCACTCCCACTTCCGCTGAGGTTAGCGTCTTCTCGGGGCTGGCATCTCTGCTCAACTTAGCAGTGAGGCTTCTCCCAAGGGCGCGGTGGCTACTCCCCGTGTCTGCGTCATCTTTGTCCTTTGAGCTGTAACTCGATTCCCTCGACCTTCCTGGATACGTACCGGAAGAGTACCTGTCTCTAAGTGACAGTCGCTCATTCTCCTTGTCCCTCCTCTCCGTCGCGCCGCTACTACTGGATGTCGTGGCAGACCTCGTGACAATGTCCTTAGAGGAGCTCAGGTAACTGCCTGTCGAACTTCGACTGTAGTTAGGCCCCAGGTATGGCGACCGGTTACTGAAGCCGGATGAATAGTTATTTCTGCCCAAAGTGGAAGCGCCGCCTCCAGTGCCAAGCCGTCTTCCACAGCCACCACCTCCAATCCCACCGCCACCACCACCACCACCGATGCCGCCACCACCATCATACTAGAGGCAAGCACAAATGCTGAGTTTCACACGCGTATCCATGAACATAAACTTAAATTTACTTAATTGATATTAGAAAGAAAGAGAGCGAAGATAAATTAGGTCTCTTGTGCTGGCGAAACACGCACCAGTCCAAGCATACGCACAGTTAACAACCCTGATTTTTACGTTGTGTGTATGTGATAGGACGTGAGCTCTTAAACACAGAGACAGTATGTTTCTTTAAATCTCAAACCACTTGTAAATTTGGAAGGAAATGCCGTTTCAGAAGATTTTGACCTTTTTTAAGATGAAATACTTGCATTCAACAGCCGAGAAATCCCACGCAATTCTCAGGCATGATTGTTAGCACTATGACAAAATTACATCCGGTCACGCCCACCCCCCGCCCCACGCATATGAGCTTACGAACCTTATCGATACAAATGTTTGTTAAGTAAATGTGAGTGTAAGTGTGAAGTTGCCCCTGTGCACGCGGTGAAGGCGCATGGATGAGGAGATGGGTTGGTGACCTCATTCGTTACCTCGGCACTAGTGGAGGTGGGAGTATATACGTATATTAGAAAATGCTTGGGAGTCACACAGTAAAATATATCTATCCAGAAGTTCCCTTTTTCTGAAATCACATCACTCTACTAATACTAATGCCTCTGTTTCTACAGAAAGTCTAAATTGTTCGCGTGAGTCCACACCCACTCACCCACCCCCTCTACACAAACACACGCGCACACACACACACACACACACACACACACACAATAAGCACATTCCATCCAGTTGTGCACCGCCGCAAGAAAGAAAACGCAACACCAAAAAGGCGTAGCATTGCAGATAAGGCAGCAGTTATTCGCTAAATAAATAAATGCAAAAGGATTGTGTCAGTCATACTTCTGATGATAACTGATAATGATTGTGATAAAAACGACGAAGACGAAGACGATATGTATGATGCAGCGCTTATACACTTGATTACAAATGTACCTAGTCTTAGGTTCGATATGCATCTACGCGACCATTGTGGCTTGAATTTATTATTTTTAAATATCTTCAACATACAGGCCTGTTTATCTTTTAACAATGGAAAAGGGTATGTAGTTTTACAATAAAAGTTCCTAAAATTTGTCGTGCGTGTGAGGGCCTTAATCTTCCATATTTGTTCATAAGATGTTTCGCCTATCTTCTCAACTGTGTTGTGTCAGAAACTTCTTGGTTCCAACTCTCTCAGCCTACTTTGAAATATGAACTCAATTAGAAATATTACCTGGAAATTGTCGTAACTTTTAAAAGCCCCACTTTTAACCTTTCTTATTTTTATAACCTTTCTTATTTTTATTGCTACTGCTCAAAAAAAGGAGAATTTTTTTTCTTAAAAAAGTGCACTAGACGGACAAGATGAATCGATGATTTCAACCTTCTAGAGGAACTGGGAAGAAATGATCACACTCATCATAAACCTTGTCTGGTACACTTACTTAAAGTATTACCACTTACACTTTCGTTACAAGAGACAATTCAATAAGTGCAACACTGACATAATCAAACAATCATTCCTGTCCCACAGGCGCAGAGCAAGTTTCCTTCGTTTTTGAATGTTTCTGACGAATGTGCACGTAGTTCATTTCAATATCTTGGTTGGTAACCACCCTCTATATTTATTCTCAAAACATGGAAATTTCCAACTGTTTTAGTTTCCGTCCGAGGGCAACGAGGAGAATACCTTGAAGGGTCAATAAAAATCTCTGAACCACCCTTGCGTTTACGAAAATAAACTCAGAAGTCAATAACGACCTGGGATATTTGACCTTTAAAATAATACTCCTCGAAAATTAATCAGTAGTAAGGGCCTATTTTCACGTAACATCTTTACACTTTTTTAACACCAGAATCATAATACGTCATACGTTACTCGACAGCAATAAAATGTACCTCTCAGTAACTGTCCGCAAAAGACGTAATGGTTATCACACAGCGGTACTGTTTCATTTTTAATCAAGGAAATCCCTCCAACAAATGCAGGACTTCAGTAAAACAAACTTGCAGTTTTAGCGCCTTAAGACCATGTTATTTTGTTTAATATGGAGGCTGTTACCACGGAATGCATCACTGCCTGTGTTTAAACAGTTATATTAACGATAGGTTACGTATGTTAATATTCCTTAACCGAAGACTTTCTGATCTTCTATACATCAGTTTTTTGTGTTGTTACACAAAGGAACAGCATGCATCACCTTCAGTAAAGTAATTATATTTTATATGAAAGATCCTTCACTACACGACTTTGGCAAACCCGCGGAAACTGGGTTTGACTAAAGCTTTGGCCATTATCCATTACGTTAAGTTCATTTACACAACTGGATTTCAGAGATGGCTCTCTCCATATTCAGGTCGAGGGTTCTACATCCCAGCATAAGTCGAACCCAATGCAACACCATCTTTTAAAGATGAGGTCAATTCTTTGATATTGCTTGTACATCATTTGTTTCATCTTGCTTTTCCGGGGCGAGCAACGACGGTGATTGGTGACAACACAATCAAGAAGACTAATCTATTTGAAGACAGAGCGAAGAGTGTTACGTGTTATATTAAACATCTAAGTTTTCGTCTTTCCATAGAAAATCATTCCAGATTAATCTCTCGTCTCTTCTGGAGCAGGCGTACAGACTATTGGCCAAATGAGGGTTTTTTTGTTTTTTTTTTAGTTTTGCAGATCTCATCGGTCCCTGCAGATATGAGTCTACATGCGCAAAGCTAATCGCACTGCATCTATAACGTGTATAAGAGACAGAAATTAGCCCTTTGTATTAGTGCTGTAACCCTGTATTATCGTACTGCAGTACATGTTTTCCACAGAAAGGGAAACACAATTAATGAAAAACAATCCTTATAAAAATATTTTCAACTACCAAATGTACACCCGTCAATAAATAATTAAGAGAATTATGTTAATTAATCACCGTACGGGAAAGCTGATTAAATAAAGTACAACTTTATGAAAAGTAAGGTCTGTACTTTGTGTCAAATACCAATATTGTTACGAGGCTTTCTGAAGTCGTGCGAAGTTTGATTAGAGCTTAAGTAAGTTGTAATATTTGACCAATAACGACCAACAGGAAATGCGCTCAACAACTTTCAGAGTAACAGCCAATAGCAAATTTCACTGAAGTCCTTTCAACAGGTTGTGGGCACAATACACGTAGAGAGGCCGACACAGGACCCCATTACGCCATCATTAGGTAACATACACGCAAAGAACGCAGACAAATTGCAGCTGCTAGAGAACATCAACCTTGTCCTGCTATTGACTTCTTGGAAAGAGTAACCTTGACAAATGATTCCAGTTAAGTAAAAAGTAGGGTCAATGTCGAATGTGAAATAAATGAGATGATTCCGTCAGAGACGACAGCTGCAGCGTTGGTTTTCATTAATCAAGAGATCATCAATACCCAACGAACGTATGTGATCGCATGATTCCGAGTTCTGACGTTATTCAAAGTCGCGCCGTTCTGGTGTATGAACTTCACAGCGATCTTTTAATTTACAACACGCCACGCTATGACATAGCAACTAAGTAACGATTCGATTAAACTAATTACCTCATTACATCCCTTTAATAATGTTGGGAACGTGATGGGATCGATCCACTTGGCACAGCAGCTTGAAAATGTCTTAATTCCAGCACCTGATGGCAAGGACGATCATACGGGTAGTTGTGAGTGGATCACTCGTGGAATCATGAATACTAGGGTAAACATTTGTACGCAGAGAAAACCATGTCCCGGTGGTATTTGTGCCTCACAAAAATCAGACGGACAGCAGCACTGGCTACCGAACATGTGCATCTGCAGCGGGAACCCGGCGACCAGAAAGACTGGGCCTTGACATGCCATTTTCGCTATCTAATGCACGCTTTTACTTGTGTCGAAAGACACAAATGGGCTGTTCTCGAGACTAAAAGGGTTACTTCTAGTTACATTTTGCTGATTGTAGTTTTAGGGGATAATCAACCAGAATGGAACATCGTTGAAAATATGACTTCATTTCAGGGCCAAAATTATGATTTGAGAAGTAGCTACTGCACCTCCAAGAAATCGAGATTCGTAAGATTTACGTCGATTTCTTTATGATTATCATTTCGCGATTAACGTTTATTTAAACAACAATGGAAAAGTGAACAACCCTTGAGTTCATAACGTGGATGCACTATGAGCACTTGTGCTGGATATCTTATGTCGATCCGTCCTTCCGTTTTTTTATTTCAGCTATGAACCTGCTGACAGCAAATTCAGTATTGGGGGCCTTCAGCGAAATACTTTCGACAAATGTTATTTTTTTCCCATCGGCGAATTGCAAAACCCTATAGCAATGAACAGGCAAAGTTCTGGAAAGTGTCAGTCGCGGCCAATTTTGAGCAACCGTCGCGGAATTCGCAAAGAGGTATGAGGAAAAACACGGCTGAGATTCAGAGAGGCACAATTCCTGGAAGTTTTCCAACTCGGGTTTCAACACTTTGTGGTGACCGCTGGTTCCTACGAGAGGTGAACGAATGGAAGAGTAGTGAGTAGCGGGAAGGGCTCAGATATTAGGAGCGGAGAGACGTCTGTTAGGGAAGAGTTGGCCGATGATAACCGGACTAGGATTGTTACTGACTTACTATTGTACTAGTTATGTTCTACCCACTGTTACCCTAATACACTTGTGCCTGACAACAGCATCTATTGAATAACAGTTTTAAAATTTTATTTTGTAATTTGCTTAGTATAAAAGAGGTAAGAGCTGAAGTTGTCTCTGTGTAAGCCAAGAAGGAATAAGGGGCATTTCTAAACTCAGTACGAGATGGGGTGAGAAATCTGCTTCACGTCCTGTCACATTACTCTGGCAAAATCACTGCACGGAATAAGCTAGTCTGCTTCCGTGTACTTAATACAGACAAAATATAATGTTCAGCGTTTCATGGTCTATCAGAAACCCAGCTTGTCACACAGTATCTCTGCCCTACACAGCTGCCAGCAGAGTGCTCCACAGGCATCATCGGACGCGAATACTTGCGAGAGTGGACTCGACCAAGCTTCTTGCACGCACTACGCAACGGACTGCGGGCAATGGAATGCCTGCTGTACTGAGCTAGCCTGTTCGTGTTTACTGTTAATAAGAGGAGCGTATGCATCAGAACATTCTAGCACGTCGGCCTATCATTGCACTGCCTTTGACAGTCGCGCGTCTCTTCGAAAATTTTGTTACCTGAGAGGCAGAAGACGATATCCCACTGTCAGACACCTTGCCGGTCCCATAGGTTCTGCTACCGCTGCTACTACTGCCACTGTACGAGGAACTTAGGCCACTCTTGTTCCAGGGTACCTGAAACACCGTCAGCTGTCTCAGATAACACTCATCATGCGAAGAAGAGCAAACTATTTGCTAGTCATTATTTCACACAACACATTTGCGTTCGTAGTGTATGCATGAGGCTGTTCGTTTCTTGCAAAGTTAATGGAATTAGAGGTAAAATACACAGAATCAGGTACCATTACTTTGGTATGTCGTTACATACACATAAAAACATAGGGTTTGTGAATGAAGTCACAATCCGGAACGAAGTACGGGAAGTCGGACCCTTGCGCACGCGCACAATAGAATACGGTCAGCGATGCTGTCTTCAGTTTTCACGGTTTTGCTTTGCTTCCTGCTGTGCTACGCT
>Ga0136643_10017054_pt1 | contig 10926 bp, 6 predicted proteins | sample TergutLab28metaG_FD_96883 | JGI IMG/M metagenome (GOLD analysis project Ga0136643, IMG submission 96883) | Labiotermes labralis P1 segment gut microbial communities from Petit-Saut dam, French Guiana - Lab288 P1 (version 3) (version 3) | ecosystem: Host-associated > Arthropoda: Insects >... | reverse complement strand
GTGTGTGTGTGTGTGTGTGTGTGTGTGTGTGTGTGTGTGTGTGTGTGTGTGTGTGTGTGTGTGGGGGTGTGTGTGTGTGTGTGTGTGTGTGGCCGTGTGTGTGTGTGAGTGTGTGTGTGTGTGTGTGTGTGTGGTCGTGTGTGTGTGTGTGAGTGTGTGTGTGTGTGTGGCCGTGTGTGCTGCACGTAACCTCGCCAGTTTTACAAATATAGTTATTCGTTATCGTCACCAGCTATAGAGAATATGCGCATAGCCGCTTTATTTAATTCTATCCATTTTCCGTGCAAATCGGTGTGCTATTTTTAAAGTTTCACTGGAGACCGTCACGCAGGGTTTTGAACTTTTTTAAGCCTACTGGTGTTCCTTCAAGTAAATTAGGCAAAAAATGCCAGCATTTTGACGTAATTGTAGAAAGGATAAAAATTCAGAGACTTTCGTTTGCTTAATTAAGCACCACGTCATGGAGCGTACGGGGAAGTGGAGGTAAAACTCCACGCTTTCTTCAACTCTTGACTGTGAAAGTCAGTGGCCACGTTCTTGCTGCCTTTCCTATATCAACGCTAACTTATACAGTACGTTGTAGATTAGCGCCATAATAGATCTTGGACGCTTCAGAGAAGAAAAATCTGTTTCCCCTGCAAGAAATACAGCTTTACGCCGTTGGTCGTCTATCTCATAGCTTACCGGGGTGCTGATAAGTCCTTAGCCCTACCAGGAAGGAAACAAGCTCAGAAGCATTTAAGGGATGCGCGCGATTTCAACAACATCGAGACGCGTGCTGTCATCAATTTTTTTTCCTACAAGGCAACGGGCCGAAGGAAATTCACGCCATTCTGACAGAAACATTAGCTTCTTTCCTTCCTGGTCGGCCTAAGGAGTTATCAGCAACCCTGTAGTCACTATACTGACTGAGATGTCTTGGCTCCATCTGAAGCCTTATCACTAAACACCATACTGTGAAGAATTACAAGAGAATAGAGGAATAGCGGTACAGTTCCATGGGTTCTTGATTTCAACAATAGATACTTGTGAAAGGTCACCCTCACGATCCGTCCCTTACATCCCCTGGTAAAAAGTCTCGGCCATAGTATAGGAGGCTGGGTTGTCCCCGTGATATTGTGGTGATAAGTCGGTACTGCTGCCATGATCAAACTCCGATCCGCAGCCAAGTAACTTCCCTGACCGAATTATCCACGTTTATCGTAGAAAGGGGTAACGCGTACGCACGCACCCACACACGCACAATGAAAGTGGAGTGAGGACAACGGAACGGGATGCCTTGGGCACAGCGACGACAGTCGGGAAATGCCCTTAAATTACAGAAAAGAGAAAACATTGGGAAATATTTCCTATATGATTGAGTAAACGTATAGAACAGACCTTTTTTTGACGCAGCTTATTGCATGCTCACAGTAAGACTGAACTAACAAAATGAGTTCAGATAATACCAGGTTCGTTTATGAATATAGTGACATATATAACGAATAATGGAACTGGAAAGTCAGTCGCATATCAAAATTGCAGTGGTGTGGCTGCTAACACCACGTTTTCTGCAGTGCACATCCCTTGTATTTATCTCACATTCTACATTGCTAGTGAAATATTTATCAAAAATTCTGTATTATTTACCAAAAGTTTCTTTTAATTTTCTGCTCCCGCTCTGGGTTTTGTTTCCTCGATCTAAGCCATGATTTCTTAAAATTCCTTTTCATTTAATAGCCTGTCTATCGATTATACATGCCATATAATTCCCTTTCCAGCCACAGTTCTGTTTCAATTCTTGGTCTGTAAGAAAGACGAATTTCACCGTTGTAAATGTTAGTGGACTAACTTGTTTTGAATGATATTTCTCCTAGGTGTGTTCAAGAGATTGCTGGTTCGATTCTGTACATAGAATATGTTTTAAACCTTAGAAAACTGAATACAAGTTACATTGTACATACATATTAAGTTCTTCCTTTACAGAGGATAGTGTAGCTCCATTAGATGGGCCAATCGTGGAGTGTTGTTTATGTATACAGTGGTTGTTTGTTGCGAAAATCTTACGGGACACGTAAATAAACTGTTTGGATAAAACGCAGGGTTTATGTTGTTAACCCCGGTGGCACATGTACACCCCACTCAGCTTTAAACCGTTAACTGCGTTTTCGTAACTTCCGTCGTACATTGCATTCAAGGCTGTGATAGCAATTTAAGGTAGTCCTCGATAAATTGCAAGTAATGCACATTCATTTATTATTCGACGCTGTATCATTTAGTTAGATAGAAGATCGTCGTAAAATAAATCAAGAATCAACACAAAGTATATCGACGCCTAAATACACCCCATTAGACGTCGCCGTAAACATCGTTGATGGCCGCCAGTTTTGTATCACGGTGGGAAGTGTGCCGAGTCAACCATCGGGTGAGACAGTCACAGTGGCGCCCGTGCATCGGCCTTATGTTGCCCTGTGCATTTCGAAAATTCGAGGTGGATTCGAAGCCAACTCGGGGTATGGTTATGCTTTTGTTTTTGTGTGAATTTATATGTGTGTGTGTGTGTGTGTGTTTTGCATTATCCTGAGTAGGGAAAGGCTTTGCGACGTGCTGATCCCACGTCTAATGAGTTCTACGAAATGTCTAGAAAGAGTATTTACAAAACCAGAAAATAGATTACACTGGACCACGCAGGCGTGTAATGAAACACCTTACAAGAAGAAAGAGAAGGAAAGTAAGAATTTACGAAAGAAAATCATTAATGCGGTGGCATCCTTGTCAACACATATGAACAGCTTACGTCAATAATTATTGAATTATGCTAGAATAAACGTAAGATTACGTTATCGGCAATGCGCGTGTACACACATTCGTACAGAAACCTAAAACGTTTACTTCTTTTCTTTACAGGTAAGCACCGTCTGCCCTATGTGCATGAAGCCTGCATGTATCAAAGGTAAATTGCCTACCAAGGTACTCTTTAATTGTTTTACAAAGTTATTGTGTGTTTATGACAAGTACCTACGACATGCTATAGTAGTATTGACTGATAAAGAGCTCAGAAGAGCGGTACTGGCGTGTGGTTGCTATTAGGCGTGCAGTTCTGGACAGGAATGCTGCAACTCGACAAAGACTCTTAGATAGGAGGATTGGTGTTATTAAACATTTGGGAGGAACTGTACTGCAGGCGTAGGGAGATGCCCAATGTAGTGAGCCCGACCTTATCACGTCTTGTTGCGACTCGCAGGGTTACTAGTATAGGATGCATACAAAGATTGTTTACCGTATAAAAACCACACGGCTTAGCTTCCAGCTACCACGGTGCAAAATTATTCTACAAAAATATTTATTCTGACGAAGAAATTTTCCGTTTTTATTAGCGTTCGAAAAATTCCACCAGTAGACCGCGTTATAAATTAGTTGAATATTGACCTCATCATTCCAATTTCTCCAACATCCTATCCGTCTATTTACCCCCCCCCCCTTTCCACGGTTTCTAAAGTAGCCTGCTTGTGCCTCTTGAAATCTTATCGTTGAAATTTCAACTTGTAACTAATTTCCTTGATGTTATTGCGACATTTATAAAACTCCGGGGATTTACTTTGTGAGAATGAAGTATTTTGCCTGCGTTTGCGCAATTAGCGGCGCAATTTCCGAGTAGTTATGTCCTTTAATCCGTTTTCTTTAATGATCCGTGGCTTTATAGTCAATTAAAATAGATTATTATTCATGATTGTTGACAAATACCGACACCGAAATTTGAAATTAAGCTGTAAGTGTTTGACTGTCAACCAACAATGTACACAGATAGTGGATCACAACTACGTTTACTATTAGCTCCTACATATTTGGACCTCAGTAGGGCCATCCTGAAGGTGACTACTTCATATCGTATTCGAAGACACCAAAGGCTTTTACGTGCTTTTAGAATGCAATAAAATTATAAATTTATGTCAATTAGTACATATATAAACTTTATTGTTGCACCGGGCATTTCGTAGAATCACTTGGTATTCATAATCCATATAGCCTAATTATTTGTATATGGAAAACAAAAAAAAACCGTATTAATGCATTTTGCTCATATAGCTGTTTTGACAATATACTTAATGAGTATAATTTATTTTACAGACACGCTACCACAACACCGTGTTTACAGAAACGAATTAAATTTTGAATGTTATAATATAACTTTAGCAAGGAGAAACATAGCTCCCTGATGATGATCTAAAAAAGATAGAAACATGTCGAAGTGATTTTAAGTGTTTTTATGTGGAATTTATGTAAGTGCAATTGTTGGTTAATAATTGAAATGATAGTACATATATTTTATTTGTTATTATAAAATTTGCTACAATAGCTTCTTAAACGATTTCAAGATTTGAACGTGTTGTGAAATGGAACCGATTTAATTTACATTTTGGTAGTGACATTTATGTCAACTGTAGTGACTAAAACTTAGAGCCATGACTCTGTCGTCAGAACCTCGTTAGTGCTATATGTCCAACAAGTAAAAGTGATATTGACATTAAAATATTGCCGTAGTTAAAAGTCTGATTTTATTTATTGCACTCTGCCAGCTGGCTTTGATTTAAAGTGGATTTGCAGAAAGTTTTTAACGAGAAGATTTAGTTATCGCTTATTATAAGGATGATTAAACTGAAAGGGTAAGTTCGGTTGGTCGTGTAGGGGGTTAAACCAAAGGGCGCAGTGCGACATTGTACTGAACAATTTGAAGGGAACAAACAACTTCGGAGGGGAACATGTGGATCAGAGAGTGATCTTGACGCCGTTGTTACAGGTATATACAGACACACCGCGACTGAACCAAGGTTCCTCTAATGCAGTTTTAGACTTACACAGTACGAATAAGGCAACAAATCAACATTATACAGGATTATTCGAAATGATTGTCGGGGTTTTAACAACTTGTCATACACAATACACTTGAGATAGGAGTATGTAGTTGCACCGATGGTTCTATAAATTCCCAGAGTTTTCTTTTATGATATATGGTATGCAGCAGTTATGCATTTCTCCGCTTGGAGCGCAGTTTATTAAGATGGCGGCGAACGGCAGAGGGAAGGCGTTTTGTGTGCTTACATTTCATTATCGTGTTGATGTTTGTAGAATCACAAAGGGTGCACATATAGAGCACCTGTAAGGTATGTAACAAAAACTTGGAGCGTTGTTCTATTAAATAAAAAAAATGCATATACTCCTATCTCAAATTAGGAAAATGTATGTAGTCAAAAACAACTTAATCACTGAGGTGTATTTAATGACTATGTGACGGAAACAACTACATGTTTCGGCCTGTATTGGCCATCATCAGGTTTTCTAGGGAACGTAAGGGCTAGCTATATGCATGCGCGCGCGCGTGGTGTAGAGATCTCTACATACGCCTAGCATAGTCATTAAATACACCTCAGTGATTGAGTTGTGTTTGACTACATACCTTTTCCTAGTTTCACACACACACACACAACGGGGATGACACACTTCTTAGATCCTATCTCAAATGTATTGTGTATGACAAGTTGTTAAAACTCCGGCAATCATTTCGAATAACCCTGTATTTTGAAACGCGGACTGATCTTTTTTTTTTGGGGGGGGGGGGGGGGGGGGGGAATGGAAGCGCGATGGGAGGAAGGGAGTGGAAGAATACTGGTGGGCGATAATACAGGCGGCGGGGCGGTCGGACTGCTAACGATCAGGTTCCAGTTGGTTGGACTTTGGATTTAAACTGTAGTCCCTTGCATGTACACCTATAGTTGCCCATGTGAATACTCAACTCCGACTTACGCCGGGCTGTCCGGTACGTAACTATTGGCGTCATTCGTAGTGAGTGTAATGTGAGGATGTGGGCTGGATTCATCTCGCCGCACGTATTGTTTGGTGGTGGCTCGTGTGAACAAGATAATGAAGCTTGTCGACGAAACGTGGATGTACCTCGAGTGATCATCTATTCAAGAAGCCCCCCCCCCCCCAAATGGTGAGCATTCCTGTATGATACGGGAGATAGGGTTTAAATATCGGTTCGCACTCCAGGTACCCCAACTGAGGTTTACCGTAGTTATTTATTGCCCGACTAGACAGGTGGAGGGATATCCGTTTACGTAAGCCACGATCACTTTTCTACACGTCTCTTCCATCTTATTGGCAAGTCGTTCGACACTGCTTAATCTTAAAGATTAAAAGCTTTCTTGAATAAGCCAAGAACGAATGTAGGAAGACAGAAAAAAGAACGAAAGAGAAATGGAAACTTGAATAAATACTTGAAATGCCTAGCAACATAAAAATAATGTGAAAAAGTAAATGAAAAACAAACACTCCGCTCCTTGGACTTCGTTAGTTTGTTTTGTATTAGTAATTCAGACTGAAGTAACTAGAGTGCAGTGTATGTATTTGTCTAACACAACTCTGTTTGATGATAGAGTTATGTATAGTATTTATTACATAAGGTACAACTACATGTTTCGGCGCTTGACAATGGCCATCTTCAGGTTGTCATGAAATACTTAGTAAGCAGTTATACGAGACTTATTATGGGTTGTACAACCTGAAGATGACCATTTTCAAGCGCCGAAACACATAGTTGTACCTTATGTAATAAATACTATATATACCTTTACCATCAAACAAAGTCGTGTTAGACAAGTACATACACTGCATTCTAGTTAGTTTATTGAATACAATGGGGGATAACGAACACTATGATTCAGACTGAAGATTGGACTGCTGTTTTATCGGTACGCTTCGTGGTGCTGTTAACTTGTTTCAGAGTGAGTTCAGGATGTGGCGACCCCACCCGGAGTCGATACAAATAATCTGGTAAGACTAGAACCATTGTATTACAGGGCACATGGCTGCGAAGACAAAAGTGTTGCTGGGGTGAAGTAGTTGTTAGGGCAAGCCGTAATTTTCTGATGTTTGGGTGGAGTTTCCCCTCTGTGGCTTGTGACTAGAACACTCGGGGTGGTCCAGCATGCAAAAACCTAAGAAAAGAACGCACCACCCACGTCGTCGTGAGTTACGTGTTTGAAATGCGTGCTTATTGCGACAAGGTGTCTACAAAAATAGGTTCACAAACATACATAAACACGGATTCAAACAAGCCTAGATCTCGTGGTTTATTCAGTGGCGCTGTTTCAACTACCTAGGTTTTATTGCGTCGAATGATAGTATGTGAAGCGGTAATTTGGAGACTAATTGTAATTCAACTACCGCTGCGTAATGTTTGGTATTTCTGTATTTTCCACAAAACCTGAAACCAGACCCCCCCCCCCCGAATACATATCGGTTATGCTAGTCATGCAGTCACAAAACTGATCAAAATTTTATTCCTTGTATAATCTCTCTGGTTTAGTTATAAATGTATGACACTGTATTCTGAGGAGTATATAAAAGTAATGTTAATGCCTACGGCGGTTCGCGGTCAATTATTTGAGAATCACAACGTTCGTGAATAAATATATTTATAAAGGGCTGTGCTTTGAACTTGTGCTTCTATTTGTTATATTGGTATTACCTCAAAACACACGTGTTTTATATCATGCGAGGTGAGCCGTGGAGTTTGCATACGTATTCATAAAGTTTGGGTGTAGACAGAAACGGTGTTTAATGAAAAGGGAGAAAATTGCACATGTAAATAGGCCAGCTCGTTGAAGTTCTGAACGGGGGGACTGAATAACTTGGCATGAGGGGTTGTGACTTGAGGAATGTGTCGTTCTGAAACTTTTTTCTGTTGGTTTTATTGCATGCAGTTCGTCACGCTCTTCGCGAATGTGTGCCCCTTAATAAAGAGAGGACCTCATTTAACCATCCATCTCCCACATGCTTTAGTAGTTTTAATCCGTGGAGGCTGGTTTGAAGACAATCAGTTTGTTACAAAGGGCATTGAACCGGAATCCTCTGTGGAAGGTTGTAGACCATCCTGTGCCCTGTGCACGTTTGACAATATGCATTAGACCACTGCATGTGTTGACAGTGGAGCAAATACAGAGAAATGCAGCACTATGTAAGTCATTTTTGTCTCGGTACGCACGTATGTATGTATGTATGTTTTATTGCACGTTTGTATATATGTATGTATGCATGTAATGTATGTTTGTAATGTATTGTATGTATGTATGTATGTATGTATGTTTTATTGCACGTTTATATATATGCATGTAATGTATTGTGTGTACGAGTGTATGTACTTATGTGAGTAATGTATGTATGTGTATATGTATGCATTGTATTGTATATATGCAATGTATTTTATGTATTTAATATATTGTATGTACGTAAGGTATTGTTTGTATGTATGTATGTATGTATGCTTATATGTATGCAATGTATTGTCTGTTCGTAATGTATTTTATGTATTTAATGTACTGTATGTATAGTAACAAAGTCCCTTCAGCGGTGAACGTCACCGTAGTCCTCATAGGCTATCTAGCCATTTGCATGTCCCATTGTGACTTTCAGGCCTTTTGCAGGTAGATGAAAGGGCGTATGTATTAGGCAACAAACGGGAGCACAGAACATGGTAAAGGAAATAAAACAGTGCCAGTAAAAGTGGCTACAACATGTACAGACCATGGACACAAACAGACTACCAAAACAAGCAATACAATATAAACCGAAAGGAAGAAGGAACATAGGACGACCGAGGAAGAGATGGAGGGACCAATTTCATCTTGAGGATCAAGGAACAGGAAACACACCTAACCCTTCAGGAACATGATGATGATGATGATGATGATGAAAGGGCGTATGCTGTGAAGAGCCGGAATTATTTTTTTAATTTTAGCACACTCTGTATATAAAATGTGACTAATACAGGAACCAAATACGTTAGAATTATGAAACAAACTGCATTTTGAAGAGAAAAAAACGGAGAGTATATACCATGTTTAAAATATTCAGTACATATATTTGTTAAATAAATATATAAAATGCAACTTTAGAGGTTAGAGGTGCGGTACGACCACTATAGTTGACATTAGGCGTCAAAAGGTTAAGTAGGGTGGCTTCAAATGGTAAACGTCAAGTGATATCGGTGGTAAGCAATAAATGTCACTGGCAGTCCTGAAGCCTGCTTTGAAATTAGTTGCCACATGAACATTTTACGTGCATATTAGCGACCAGGCGACGACAGTTGTGTGTACAATTGTTACGTTGTGTTTAGTATTGTTCCTTGTATTGATAATACTTAGAAAACAGGTGGTCTCTGTGAGACAAGTTTTGGCAGTAATATTTCAATCGAAGATGAAACAAATAATATAGAAAATAGTTTAATGAGAAAATATCATAATTTTGTATCCTTCATTTCTTATTTTTGTACGATTGAGCATAGAAAATGTTATGAATGGAACAAGTAACACATATGATTCAGAAAGTACTGAATTCGAAAGGAATTAATGTTGGGAATCTAACTTTTACAAACACTACGACAACATTAAAATTTCTTCCGAGTTACAGTTCAGAATACGTGAACTGATCAATTTTATTTATAACAGAACTCAGTGGTATTTCGTCTGTAAGTTAAAGAAGTTTGGTGTCCTTGGATTTGCGGGATTTATTAAGGGTTGAGTAAATACCAAGTAAACAAGACCAGCGCCAGCCTTGGAGTATGTAGACTTGTTAGTGGTACACATACCGGCCGTCCAGGAATCCAGTTTTTGAGTACCTAACACAAAACGTAACCCTACTTGAAACATCTTTAGTGTTTACTTCTCCTTTCTCTTGTCTTTGTAATTTTGTATCCTTAGCGTCACTTCTCTTTAGAATTTTATTTACATTAGTCTTTCTTCACGTACGTTTATTTTGACGAACACTGTATTGTGTCATTGACAGCCTGTGTTTTGGTCGATACGCTCGGATGTTTCTGATAAACCAGCGTATTTCTCTGAATCATTGACAGACACTTGTCCACTGAACTACACGGCGTTGCATTCCGAAAGTCACTAATTACAGTCAACGCCGCAAGAGCCTCAATTCTTACATATTTCATTATTTTTTTTATAAGTGTATTGTTCTTTCTGCATTTTCCTTTACTCATCTTGTAACTTTATCAGCCTCATCGTCTGTGTTGTTCTTCTCTATTTTTTGTCCACATGCCGCGCCTTTCTCTCGGTTAAAATAGAAAGATGAGGGTAAAGCAGTCCCGTTACAGGCCTGGGGTGACCCAGAGGGTTCCAGGAAGTTAAGGTTCCCAGACTTAGTGACAAAGGCACAGGATAGTGGTTAGGGATAGGTTGTCAGCCTTACGCACCGGCCACTTTACCCCCAGGATATGCTCCTGGTACTCATTTCTGTTAGAGGCTGAGTCGACCTCAGGGTCATAGTGCGATCGGAAGGATTTTATGTCAATGAAAATTTCGATTGACACCAGCTGGGATCGAACCAGCAACCTTCCGATTTGTAGCACAGCACGTATGTAAAAAAAAAAAAAAAACTTTACCACCATTTTAAAAATGCCCGCGACACCTTTTCATCCTTCTCCCAAATAACTCACTTTCTGGCTAATATATGTTGCTTAGGGGGAAAGTGAACATGTCATGTACAGGATAAAGAAACAAAAGTTGCCCCAAACTCTTCAGTTCTACTGGTCATGTGAAAGTTGTGTTCTGTTTTATTATTGAGTCTTACGCTATTAACGACGCTATTTTGTACATCATTATACTGTTAAAGAATATTACTTGAAATTTAAGCTCATGGTTCTGTGCATCGTAATTCAATGTTAATAAAAATCCAACCAGATGCAACAGTATGAAGATATTTATATACTGCAAAGTCACTCTACATGTTTCGGGTGTCAGAGCACCCATCATCAGGAGTACTAAAAACTGTACCAGTATTATGATGACCTGTACCAGAGGCTGTAACCGCAGCCTCTGGTACAGGTCATCATAATACTGGTACAGTTTTTAGTACTCCTGATGATGGGTGCTCTGACAC
>Ga0136643_10017051_pt1 | contig 10929 bp, 8 predicted proteins | sample TergutLab28metaG_FD_96883 | JGI IMG/M metagenome (GOLD analysis project Ga0136643, IMG submission 96883) | Labiotermes labralis P1 segment gut microbial communities from Petit-Saut dam, French Guiana - Lab288 P1 (version 3) (version 3) | ecosystem: Host-associated > Arthropoda: Insects >... | reverse complement strand
GGGAAAGACCGGGTACCCATTGTACAGGAGGCTGGGTGGGCCCCAGGGCCGGTCTGGACAGGTGCGGAAAATCTCGCCCCCCACCGGGATTCGATCCGCGGACCGTCCAGCCCGTAGCCAGTCGCTATACCGACTACCCGGCCCACTCTATTATGCAGCGTATAGTCGTAATTCCTTACCATCGTTTCTGCATAACCTGTCGGTCAAGAAATACAAGATTTCTGGGATTTCTTGGCCCTTGAGGATGGAACCGAGAGGTTGTCCCGAAACGCCGGTAAGGAATTACCACTATTCGATGAGTAACAGCCCAGAAGAGCGCAGAATCAATATACCTTCTTTAACTCGATTCACTCTACAATTTTCCAGCCCGGCGACTCGTTGCAGATTCTTAAATCTGCCAGCCTCGGTGACTCCTTGCAAACTGTGAACTTCGTACGCTTCAAGATTGAGTTGGTTTGGACATAACAATAGAATGCCTGAAAGCAGTATTGTAAGGAAAATATACAAATGGAAACCATCTACAAATAGACCAGTGGGAAGACGACGACAAGAACGATTTGAGAAAGATGAAACTTATAAAATGGGCAGAACAAGTCCAGCATCGCCTTAAATGGAAGGATATTGTTGAGAAAGCCAAGACTCTACCAGAATTGGAAAGGAGGAGGAGGAAGAGGAGGGTGAGGAGGAGGGGGAGAAGGGGAAGGAGAAGAAGCAGGAGGAGTATGGGAGGGGCAGGAGAAGGAGGAGGAGAAGTACACTACACTTCAAGAAACTAACATTCTATGCTGTTTAGAATCCCAAAAGAGCGCAGATCTCATTAACGAAGTGGCGGCAGCCTGATATCACGCACAGACTGTAATTCTTTGTCAGCTGTAAATTCTGAACCCAAACCGTCAGTGCGAAAGCAGCGACTTCCACAGCGCTGAAGTTGATGAGTCTGGTCTTCCAAAATGTTACGCTGTGTATCGGGTATTTAACACAACAAGACGTTTCGGAAGAAAACAGCGCCTTGTCTTCCAAGGGGTGGTTGGTGCTAGAAGAACTGTCGATGTCAGAATGAATGTACGGAAACGGGAAACTAACCGGGCGCCTAAGCGCCACTCCACCAACGTCTACACGAATCGAAAGACTAAATATTCTTAACCTTGGCAGTATTTGGAGGCAGGTGGTGAACATCGTGCTACAGCCGTCTTCGCCCCAGCCGAAACATGCCATAACATCAAAATAAATTACTCGCTCAATACTGTTAATGGAAATGAAAGTGAAAACCCCCCATTTGGGAATAAAACCTTGAATGACCAATCTGTAGCCTGTTACAGTTACAGGTATCACTGGCCCATCTAATGAGGTTAAATCAGTCACGCTGATTTTGAAATGAAGACAGTCGAAAGATTCCCACTGAAAAACAGTCCACCATAGGATGCTTTTTAGTGCCAGCTGAAGTGAAGTGTCTCCGTCAAAGTCGTTTTGAAAGGTACGAACTGAATTTCACTGCTGCAAGAAGCGGTTGACAATGCGGATTAGTAATGCGGTTATAGTATAGCACGGTCGTGTTACAGTCCACCGGCGACCAACTCGGTTCCGTCTTCACAACGCGTCTCCGATAATTCTGTTCATGCGCTTGAAGTTTCAACATTTCTTATCAGCTGCTCTACTCCACCCTTCAAGCCAGCGATTACCAGTTACACTATTATTTCTGTTGTTGTTTTTTATGTTGATGGTCAAGATTTAACCTTAAATATCTGACTATGGTTTCTTTAATATTAGATCAACAATGAGGGTGGATTGCGTTCGATCTATGTTGCAGAAACCAATACTGGGAACAATGAAACGTACGTCAATAAAATGCAAGGCCATCTGACAGCCTGATTAAAGCAAATAAGCAATTTTAACATGAACTATAGTTCAGTCACTTCACTTGGCCAGACGTTTGGACCCTACGGGATTATTATACAGCACAAAGTATTGACAGTCTTGACAATACTTAAACATGAGGCCCTTGAAGTATGACCTGTCTGACGCTGTGTTCGCGTCGTCTGGAATGTGACGCCGTGTTAGCGTATTCCGGAATGTGACGATGTGATAGCGTTGTCTGGAATGCGACGCTGTGTTAGCGTCTTCTGGAATGTGACGCTGTGTTGCTGTGTTCGCGTCGTCTGGAATGTGACGCCGTGTTAGCGTATTCTGGAATATGACGATGTGATAGCGTCGTCTGGAATGCGACGCTGTGTTGGCGTCGTCTAGGATGTGACGCTGTGTTGGCGTCGTCTAGGATGTGACGCTGTGTTAGCGTTCGCCGATGTTTCAAAGGAATATACTGTCTTCATCTTCAAAGGTTCAGCAGACCCCTCAACCTAACCTTCCACTGATACATTTCTGTACATTACAGTCCTTGAAAGACATTCACCTAACTTGTTTCTTTGGCAAAAGTATGAACTGCAATACAGAGCTGAGCAAAGATACCACTCGCTACCACCATAGACGTACCATCGACGGCACTATATTATATACAATAATATACAATATGTGGTAAACCTACTAAATGTTTCGGCCTCTTTCGGCCATCTTCAGGGAGGTATTCAACAAAGAAAAAGACATTAATGGCTAGTTACGTCAAAGACATGAAATAACACAGTTAAACTACAGAATATTCTGAATACGAATTGCACTACTGCATAACTATGTCGTTAACTAGCCATTGAAGTACTTTTGCTTGCTGAAAACCTCCCTGAAGATGGTCGACAAAAGCTGAAACATGTACGAGGTTTAACACACCTTGTATATTATTGCATCTAATTACAGTGCAGTTGCTGATATATATATATATATATATATATACACACACATACATACACACACACACATATGCATATATGGTGACTTATCCTACTGCACATAACATGGATAATTTTAAAAGCCACTCACCCACTCACTACCGTTTATCTCTGTTATCTTCTGCTCCTTTCCTTGACTATTACCAGCGATTCACCATGCACAGATACGCAGTCAATCACAAATCTTATGTGTAAAGGAAATCACCGAAGAGGAGATAAATGATCGTACTTGACACTTGGTTTGAAAAGGTTAAAATATACTTTCGAAAAATTAATGAACCCGTAGGAGGAGCCAGAAATACAATTCCGTCCTACCCATCTGTAACCGCAAGTCATCGCGCAGCGGCACAGTTCGAGTGGCAGGTGGCTGGTGACTGGATTCTGCGTCTCCGTCACGTGTTCAAAACACCGACTTGAATTCAGCAAAACCGGCATCTCCTGGCTGTTTGCCACTTTAACTTTATAATGTCCGCTGGTACCGAATTTCGAGACAAAATTTCGGGGGGGAGGGGTGGGGGGGTGGCGGCCTACCGCTATAAACAAGACCCAATCCGGTACCCCAAATCTAAGCAACTCAGCGTTCACCCATTCAAAATTATTAACATGAAAGACTGGGGACTCCGTTGGGATGCGGCGTGCCGTCCCAATAGGACCGAGAACTCAACTACACCCCTGCAAAAGCCCAAAAGCTCACAAGTGGAAAGGCGTTTCAGATGAATGCCGACAAACGCTGTCCAGCCATTCAACTACAGGGGTGCTGATAAGTCCTTAGCCCGACCAGGAAGGAAACAAGCTAATGTTTCTGTCAGAGTGGCGTGAATTTCCTTCAGCGCCTTGCCTTGCAGGAAAAACAACTTGATGATAGCTCGCGTCTCGATGTTGTTGAAATTGTGCGCGTACCTGACATGCATCCGAGCTTGTTTCCTTCCTGGCAGGGCTATGGACTTATCAGCACCCCGGTACGTAGGGCAGTGCTTTAGACATTAAACTACCGACGCTCGTGTTTCGTGCTATGATCACGACATTACGAACTCATCTCATCTTGCTGTTTCTTGTCATCAGTAATCAGTACTGTCCCGAGGTCGGGTGGATCCAGCATACAGTATGGGCGCGACAGTGAAAACAACAAAAGAAATACGAGAAGAGGAACAAGAATAAAAATATGATCATAAGCGTCAGACGAGGAGCCAAGACCTCTGCACTATCGATGTTACTGTTTTATCATTGGCATTTTATCACCAATAACATACTTACATAATAATAACAATAATACAGGATCAAGACATACTAACAAGAAACTACAAGAAATATATTTTGAAGCAGCCAGACACCGATGAGCTATGCAGAAGATGTGGAAAAGAATCGGAGACAATGCAACACATTACTGCAGCATGTGAGCAACTAGCACATACCGAGTATGTAAAGAGACATGATGGACTAGCCAAAATTATCCATCAGAAATTGGCAGAAGCAGCTGAACTGATTGACGATAAAAGTCCATATTATAATTACACACCAGCCAAAGTACTGGAGAATGAACATTTCAAGCTGTACTGGAATCGCAGCATACTTACGGACAAAACAGTACCTTTTAATTGACCTGACATAACTTTTATGAATAAGAAACCAAAGAACACCTTTTTGATAGAAATAGCTGCCCCCAAAACACATAATCTCGCCAAAACTATAACCGACAAACAAAACAAGTAACAAGATATGGCGAATGAAATATGTGCTATGAGGAAGCAAAAGGCAGCACAAGTGATCCCGATAGTAACATCATCTATGGGAGTAATTCCAAAGTCACTATCACAAAATCTAACAAGACTTAACTTGCACCCCAATACATATACATATATATATACATATATATATATATATATATACAACTGAAAAAAAATGTGTAATTCTTGGCACATGTTCAATTGTAAGAAACTTTTTAAACTACAAATAAGACCACCGAGCCTAATCCTGTGATTATTTCATCCCAGGATATGTGAATATTTCCCACCAAAGCAGAGAAGTGAGAAATTCGGTAATAACATGTAAAGTCACTGTGCCAAAACACTACACTGCAAAGGGACACAGACTAGTGGAGGTAAAACTCCACGCATCCTAACTCGACACATTAGGTCCACACAAGAAACAAATTTCACGCTCCGCATTCGGCACGCCCGGGGCAAAAATCCGCGGTTCCAACCGAATAGGAAAACTGCCCCCGAGTCGGTACGGGTGCAGTGAAGAAGGTACCGCCCCACCTCCGTCGAGATTCGAAATCCAGTCTTCTACTTGGACATCATCAGTCATCATCTATCATCGAACGCGGTGGGGAAGGACTGCACATGCCAACACTCTACGAAAGAGGGTGTTTCCCGGAACATAAACTGATACTAATGTTCTTTTGCTTCCGGGTCCCGGAAATACGGTCGGCACGGTGCACCCCTTAGGCGGATTTAATCAGACTAATGGATCGCGGCACAACAATGAACTATCAACCTTGAGTATTACGTCACTCGGCAGGGCGTGGCCTTTACTGTCAACGAGCTCGTGCTTGTCATAACACAGTGGATCGTCTGTCTTTAGTTCACTAATAGTGAAGAAGACCACGGAATATGAGCCTACAATTAGGGCACCTCTTGAGATTAGGGCGGTATTGGGGACGGCCGTTCCCAGACACCGCACACTGTACTGCCAGCGCGCAATCAGAATACAGCGATACCTCGGCTAACGAGTGACCCTGCTAACGAATTTTTCGGCTAACGAAGACTTTTTTCGCTGTTTTTCGGATTCGGCTAACGAATGTTTTAGTCGATGCGCGCGCTAACATAAAGCAGCAAACATGAACGGTCGGGCCATTCCAGGAGCGTATCTTTTCCGTCTGTATGTGTGTTTCGGCTAACGAATGTGATTCCGGAACGAATTATCTTCGTTAGCCGAGGTATCAATGTACGCCTATACGAGGCACAGCGCAGACGCAGGCCGTATTAGGGGATTGCAAAACATCGACCAGCCTCTTGGTACAGTACAAAGCGACTACCATGAAGGACCAGTAACTTTAAGCTAGGATAACATTTCAGTATGCACCAAGCAATACCCATTTTGGATTCCTGTTTAAAAGTAGGCGCCTCGTGTCCCAACTAAAAGCGCTCAAGAATCTCATTTACATATGAGACGAGACGGCTGGAAATGGAATAACGGACGTGATACAAACAAGCGTCCAAATACATACACACTCATGAGGAGCAGTAAGTGATTCTACAAATGAAATTCCTCGAATCTCCTGTTGGGCGTTGGTTGAAGGAAGTAATGAGACACTGAAGATCTGGCAGGGCGCATTTCGAAACAGGACAGAACCTCTTCAGCAAGACCCGCTGTGCATGCCAAACAGAAGGCCGCATTAACTGGGCAACCAGCAGTTTATACTTATGTGTTACAGACCGATTGCTACGGGATGGACGGACGGGCGATCGAAACCCGGTGGGGGCTAAATTCACCGCACCCGTCCAGATCGGCCATGGGGCCCATCCAGCCTCCGACACAATCGGTACGGGGGCGTCGCGTTAGCCACCCACTCCCATCTAGCGCCCAGGTTAAAAAAAAAGAGTACAGTTATACCTCTACAAACCCTCTGTGTCTTCATGGCAAGTTATAAGACGACCTTTACCTTTGAACTTTTACTGACCGATCCAGTCAACAGCCAAGACTACACGCACAGTGTCAGTAACAGATGGAAGGATGAATGAGCACGAAAAAAAGGACTGCTACTGACAGGGAAAGCCGAAGTACTCCACGAGTAATCCGTCCCAGTACGTGAAGATGACCAATCATATGTAGTGGTTAAGAATGCATGGAGCTAAACCTCCACTCCCCTTCACTTCTGGCGCTTAATTACGCCCAGGGACAACGCACTTTATCTGTTGGAGCTGGACATGCACTTAATGGGCGCTAGCTGTCCGAGGGTCTACAAAATTTACTGTCACAGCATTACGTTCAACAAAGTCTCCATAAAAGAAACTCTGCCTTTGTATTTGCTTGTTTGCTATTTCCACACGTCAGCACTTTGATGTAGCAATCTGTGGACTGCACACTGTTTCAACATGCTCCTACGGCATATTTGGAGTGACGACCAACTGTTTAGCATAAATGGCCACATTAAGTGACACAAGGGCACAGCAGCCTTTACGCTGGTTTTCGAAAGCAAAACACAGCCTTGCAGGGCAAAACATGCATGTTGCCTGTGTTGCATTTTCTTCACTTACAGTTCAACGAATTCGTCATTTCCAGTAATTCTGACGCAATATGAAATCAATATTTTTAAACTCCCAATTTCAACGATTCAAAAGCAATGACTCAGCTGATACAATACTATAAACAGCCAACTAGATGCAACAATAATAAATTTTTATTGATAATATCAACTCAACATGTTTCGGACGATAATTTCGCCCATCCTCAGGAGCACTAGACTGTGTTTACAGCTTGTGGTATACAACAAGCTGTAAACACAGTCTAGTGCTCCTGAGGATGGGCGAAATTATCGTCCGAAACATGTTGAGTTGATATTATCAATAAAAATTTATTATTCTTGCATCTAGTTGGCTGTTTATATTATTGTGTCAAAGATGCACGGTCACACAGACATCAAACATCAAACTAAGTTGATATCTGAGGTAGGAAAAAGTTTCGAGAAATAGTGCGAGAGAATTAAAGTCATTTTAAAACTATTAAAATTTTAATGACATTAATTTTGTTAAACATGCGCTACTAACGGCAAACGAGCAAAATATTTTACATGTGAAATGGAAAACTGCGTAAATAATCGTGCAAAGAAAAACCAACTTGATGCACAACTTATTCTTAGTGTATTTCGTCAGCCTCTACATGTTTCGGGCGTATCTAGGCCGATCATCAGGAGGTACAACCGTATGTACACAACAGTTGGTACTTATTATTATTTTTAGATGACTGTCTGTCGTCCTGGTCGGATTGTACATCACGTTGGCTTTTATTAACACGATTATGTTCGAGATGCACGGTCAACAAAAATTCAAATTGTGAGAGTGACGTAAAACGTAACATAAGATCGGACAGGAATACAGACGAACTACGCAAAGAGAATAAGAAGAGGAGGAGAACAAAAAGAAATGGGGAGAGGCGTAAGACAGCCAACTTCTACATCACTATTTATGTCAGTGTGTTGTCAATTACACTAAAACGAAATAAAAACACGACACTCAACAACAGGTTATGTATGTGCCTATGACGTCACTTCCTCAATACGTTTCGACCATCTCTGCGGATATCGGGACAAAATTCTGAAGATGACGGCGAGCAAGACTGGGCAAACGTGAAAATGGCCTTACGCGGTTACGTTTAACACACACCACATATACACACACACCACCACACACCACACCACACCACACACCACACACACACACACACACACACCACACAAAGCTGTGCTTTATCGCACTTTATTTAACGTTTTTACTTTAGATGCCGGACTGCTGGCTAGAAGTCAGTACTCGGAAGGTCCTGCGACCGGTCACCTTGACACAGGTTTTTCTTGGTTTCCCTGTGTCTATAAGCAAATGCTGAGATGGTTCCCAAGATTCCAAGTTGCACTACATGCTTCTTATGTAGCCCTCCCGACTTAAATTTAGTAGTAACCAATTTCATATTTTGTATACATGTAAAATAGCCACTGCCACCGGGTGACAACCGAAATGCAGTTGATAAATATTATTATTACCTCTCTCACACTACGCAAGAAAGTAACGAAAGCCGACCGACCTTCAAATCGCGTCGCTGCCAAATCCAACTTCCGGCAGTGCCAACTGCTACTCTATCACCTCAGGGTGCGTTTTAGCACACAAACCTGCCTTCTAACTCCACGGAGTAAAGTAGAAAGTGCCGGGTAGATACAAACACAGGATGTGGAAGGACGGGGAGGGGAAACGTAAACCTCCGTAACGATTTATACACTTATTCTCATGGTAATCATTAGAACTTTCCCATCATGCCATTAGTATCGTGGTCCGTCGACTCTCTAATCCACAGGTCTCGACTTCGAATCCACGCCTTTGTGTGCGCAGTGCATCAGATTTCTGGTTACAGCCGCAAAAACGTAAAATCATATTAATACATGAAGATATGTCTGCCGGCGTATGGAGCCTATCAGACTGACATACGAGTACCAGCAGGAGGCACCTGTAATTATCTACAAAGTGCCCCCAGATCTCACAACACGAGTTCAAAACATTGCCGTCTGTCAAAAGAACGCATTTCAGTCCGAAAAACACCACAATAGATGTTATTGGGGGCAACCCTGACCCATGCGGACCGTATCTGCGCCACTGAGAGGTAGACTGCGTTTGAAATGTGATGGCACACCCGCAGATAACACATTTCGTCTATCGGCGAAACGGACGAGTCCATTTAAATCGGCGGAGGCGTCAGTTCAGTCGACTACTGGCAGCCGAGGTGTGCGCATCAGCGGCAGTAATGCTGGATACACCACGTTCCGTGGTAGTGTGAAGAGTACTGGCTACCCACTCCATTCGCCAGCTTCCCCTTCACTTCCCCTCCTATGCGTCACCGTGTGCCATCACATTTCAACTGGACTTTACCAACGATGGGGGAGACCGCACGGATTTAAGCTTGCGGGTGCTCCACGGTCGAAAAGCTTCTATGAAACAATAGTACACATATACCGAACCCAAAAGCGTCGTTTTTAAGAAGATTGGAACCTTCACCGGCACTGCCTTGAGAGCGTCAAAGCTCGCAAAAAAAATATGCTGATTGACACAATCTCCTTTTATATTTGGGCCTGGCCAGGCTAGCAGCAGGTAGCAGTAACGGTCTGACAAATACCTGACGCTCTATGTGCTGTTTTGAGCTCCTGATGATGGACGGAAAAACCGTCTGAAACATGTAGAGCGTCTTACAGAAATAAATAAATTGTGAAACGTTGCATCTTGTTGGTTGTACTCTGACAATATATTAGCGATGCACGGACCTATGAATGTTAAATTTAAAAAAAAATCTGTTTATGTTTGTTTGTTTACGCATTGTAGTTGGCATTTGAAAGGCATTCCCAATGTTCATACACAATATGGCGCAGTCACTCGACCCAGACATGTTAATTAACTTTACCGACAAAGTACTGACTACTCTAAAAGTATGAATTGTCTCCTTTCTACACTGACACACTGCGTCTTGCCAGCACTCTTACACACACTGCATAACTAAGCTGCCTAAATTATTGAATGTACAGTCTTCCTGATTTAAACGTCGAGTGTCAAGCGACTTTTGCACCGCCCTCTATATAAAGATAACGCATATAAACGCAGCCTCACTCGTGTTTTCATTACACTATGATATGAAACGATATTTTTACAAGGCAGGTCCGATCTGTATAGCTACAGTGCGGCTAAGCACGTGCTGTGAAAACATACGAACGGTATGTGGTGTCACGGAAGGGCGATAATTCAATTATTCAGACTTAAATGTTATTTTTACGCTTTTCGGTACCGCGGAATTATTCTAGAATATTAACTGTCGCGTTACGGCTACAAACATCATGTGTGTGTGTGTGTGAGGTGACAGCTCTCTACACTTATGTTGGTGTACATTTCAGCTATGGAAGTACAATGCATTTCTTTATGTATTCACCATTTATGATCATTTTCAGAAGCCCATACATTTTCCAAAAATCTATGAGCCACGTCCTAAATTCTAGGCGCCAGAAGGGTGACATGAAGCAAACTCCATACGGAGTATTCAGAATTCTGCCGTGACCTGTAACCGTCACTGCTACCTGGCGCTTTCTGCACGGTGCACCTGCAGTGGTAGATGCCAGCTGAAATGTGATGGCACACGCGCAGAAACCAGATTTCGTCTTTCGGCGAAACGGAAGAGTCCATTTAAATCGTCGGGGGCGTCAGTTCAGTCGACTACTGGCAGCCGTGGTGTGCGCATCAGCGGTAGTAATGCTGGATACACCATGTTCCGAGGTAGTGTGAAGGGTACTGGCTACCCACTCCATTCGCCAGTTTCCCCTTCACTTCCCCTCCCGTGTGTCACCGTGTGC
>Ga0136643_10017050_pt1 | contig 10929 bp, 11 predicted proteins | sample TergutLab28metaG_FD_96883 | JGI IMG/M metagenome (GOLD analysis project Ga0136643, IMG submission 96883) | Labiotermes labralis P1 segment gut microbial communities from Petit-Saut dam, French Guiana - Lab288 P1 (version 3) (version 3) | ecosystem: Host-associated > Arthropoda: Insects >... | reverse complement strand
GCAAGCAGACAGCAGTATCTGTTTGACAAGTGCCTTTGGCTGTAGGTACAGTCTTGAACTCCTGATGATGGACGGAAAGACCGTCAGAAACATGTAGAGTGTCACTCCAAAATAAAATAAATTTGATACATTGGTGCATCTCGATGGTTTTGCTGTAGAAATAAATTTTATAATTAGTTGATAGATTTCGTGCAGTAACGAATGAACACAGTTGGGCTAACGGCAGTATAGGTGCTGAGATTAGGTAGCAAGTGGTTGGCCAGGAAATTGATGGAAATTATGGATTGAAAATATCTGGAAATAAGAAATAATCCGCCGCGAACTATTTGAAATAGGATAAAGTCATTTTCCTGGAAAGAATCAGCAGTTGGAGAAGGCCAGGGTACTGTACGTTTTTTGGACGTGGGACTCCATTGTTTCCTTTGTGATTCAGACGTTAATGTTACAAACGCGTGTACATCTGACGGCCTTTGTTACTCCCGTCGAAATTAGTCGCCATGTTGTAGAATTATATTAGTATTTTCCATGGTTATGTTCTTCTTTTATGTGACACCGTACTGTGTGGTGCATAGGTACTGACTTTTCGGGGAACTTCCTGCGGGATTCTTAGCAGAAGAAATAACATCTTCAGATCGGTGTCTTACGAACATTCCGTTCTCATGCCAAAACTGTCTTGGATATGTACCTGAACGGCAAGCGTGAGTACGAGTTGAGCTCATATTCCACGAGACACGATTGGAGTATTATCTTAACCTATTCTAGTTGTGCTTTGTGCAGTGCGAAGAAGAAGAAGAAGGAGGAGGAGGAGGGGTGGATAAGGCAGCGTGTTTCCATTGCGGATGAGAGAAGTGCGTTAGTTTGTGTACTGCAGGCTGGAATCTTCAATTAAGACTGACACGAACACTATCTGTTAGGTAAACTGCCTCATCCGTCTCTATAGGGGTGTTCGGAGTAAGATAAATCGTAACAAACTCACAGTGGAAGTTAATATCACGTTTATGTTACAGTCTACCTCGTCTTTAAGTCGTGTTGCAGGCGTATAAACTGTCTTACCTGGCTTTATCGTTAATATTAATAGGATGACGCTTTAGGTGCCCGTATGGGGAGATTCTGTTGTCGGCCCAAAGGCGAACTGTTCTGACTAACGAATTTCACTGCTTCCCTCAGTCCCGGCGTAACTTCTGGGTAGTGTCTTACAGCAGGTCACATCTCTGCTATGTGGGTGCTGTGCAGTGTTTAATTCATAATGACTGTCACTTGCACGGGAGTGTCATTGTCATTAACCCTTATCCTGCCAACGCGGAGAATATGGCGAGCTTCTAATAATGCCAGCAGATGGCAGATGGGATTTAACTCGGTGTTTCAAGGGCTAATGTGATCCGATTCGTGCTCAATTCATTCAATTCATACTGTCCATAGACTATCCTATTGACAGGTCCACACCTTCTTCCAAAGTGGATTCTCCATGGAGTGAGATCTAGTGCTTCCTCTTTAAATTTTCTGTACCCTCTCATTCCCTTAAGGCCGTCCAGTAGCTGCTTACGTCTTCTTTTTTTGTTCTCCCCGTATTCATACTGGTCATCGCATAATCTTCAATCGTCATTTTTTTACGATGTTTGACGATATTAGGTCATTGCCATTGGAGGCAGTCTACAAATTACATAAGCTGCCTTGAAGTTGCACGCTGTGGTATTCTGGGTTATGATAGTGCCCTGATAACAGGGAGTAACTATGCTGTAGTACAGTTCCTAATGACGTGCAGAAACATGCCAGTTCTGTTACTTTGACTTGAATCTCCACCAAAAAGTAAACTACTGTTGTATCGCCTTTTAGCTGACCTTATACGGTGCTGACATTAACTCGCTATCCTGCACACGTACAGCAGACTGCCTCTTTTGATGTAGCACTATGGTACTTAACTGTCACCACGGAAACTATGTCTTGGATCCTGTGAGATATTCAATCCTTCCGCCTTCTGACACCCAGTTTCGGTCAGACCCGTTTTAATGTTTTCCTCCGGCCGTCGCATATGTCTCCGAAATCACCTTCCTTCACGACAATTTCCAATCCAAAATTTTGTGTGTATTTCCTCATCTGTTCACACCACATGCCCTGTCCGCCTCTCGATTAGTGACGCTAAAAATTCTGGGGGTCAAGTACGAACTGCGAATTCTCCTTAGTAACCCATATACTTTTCTGAAATATTGTTAGCTAGATATCAAAATAATTCATTCTTCGAAGGACATTATTTACTATACGATGAACATAATTTTTATGTAAACCTGATTCTGAACAGTATTGTTGCTTCTGTTGTTTCTTGACATTTGAACATAATTTTGTCCCCCCCCCCCTCATGGCGCAACAGCCCCCCAGTGGGCCATTCATTATCGAGGCATCACAATCACACTCAGACACACCACACTCGGTAAGATTCCTCTGTACGAGTGATCAGCCCGACGCAGAGACCCTACCTTACAAGACATAACACTCACAACAGACAGACGTTCATACCCTCGGCGGGGTTCGAGTCCGCAATCCCAGCAAGCGAGCGGCCGCAGACCTACGTCTTAAGAGAGCGCGGCCGTTGGAATCGGCGATCATCTCGTTTTACACTGAAGAAATTTTATACGTGTTTGCTGCATCTTTCTGTCCCGGAAAATTATATGTATGTAATTGACGTACTGATAGCCGATCTGGTCCATAACGATCAATGACGCAGTATGTGTTAAAATCGTGTGGCCGACAGCAGTACGGGCTCAGATCAATCGGTCCCATATGACGTATGAATCACGGATAACGGATGTCGTTTGGCGCCCATTAGACAGCGTCGTCAGGTTCAGTAGCCACGAAGTTGGCCTTCGAGCGCGCTGTTGTGGCAATTTCGGGGAGACGGATTGCTCCGAAATATGAAACAAGCAAGAATAATAGGAAAGAAAGAATATTTTTACCTGGACATTCGAGTGTTGTGATGTCAGTTGGGTGATTTTTAAAGGCAGAGTGACAATTACAGTTCAGAACGTGGCCAAAAATATTTGGCAAGGGAGAGATGATGAGAATGCTTACAGTTTAGCATTCATTATGTCCGTCCACCGCTAATATATTCGCAGCTTATAACCAACAAGGTGTAGCGTTTCGCAGTTTATTTATTTCTTTACTGTGTTATACTCTTAAAAGCCAGAGAAAAGAAGTTACTTGGGAGACCAAGTCGTAGATGGGAGGATAGTGTCAAAATGGGTCTTAAGGAATTGGGATATAGGGCTTCGTCTGGATTCATCTGGCTGACGATAGGGCAAACTGTGGCCCTTTTTTGAACGCGGTAATGAACGTGTGGGTGCTATAGAGGGCGGGAATATCTTAGACTAGTCAAACGACTGTTAGTTTTCACTTTGCTTCGCGAAAATGTTTCATTATATCACAAGACACAGTAATATGACTGTGTACAGTTTGGGACTCGGCTGTACGGCTGTAGCAGCTGGAGAAACGAGTGGGAAACAAAGGTTTCACGTTTTAGTGTCGGCCTGTTGGTGTCTTTGAAGCAGGAAAATGACGGTACAGTAGTTGTGGACGTACCAAGTATGAAAACTGTCTTCCGTGACGTTTTGCACACACTTCACTGAGGGGTTCCTTACTTTCACAATGTAAGTTTTTACGTGTTAATGTAACTTCATAAACGCCCTTACGAAAAGTACGGAATTTCCCGCGGCGGTGTTTGCGAAACACGCAGGTGTCCAGCAGCATGAGGTTCAGGTCTCATATACCGCATTTCACCCAAATCGGACGAAGTTTGGCTCCATTGCTGTGATTTCCACGGAGGCTACATTTACTTATATCTTTTGTACCGAATTGTATTCACTCCGAGCAATACATGTATAAAATAGTGCGACATTTCATTAACACCCCTAAAAGTAATGTATGATTTCCACTGCACCAAATATTACCAAATTCAGGCTTGTTGGACTGTTTTTTTTAAATAAAGGACTTCCATACGAAATTTAATTAAAATCTAACGCTAGCCGCTGACTCACGGGCGGACTTCGCTTCCATATCGGGCGTTCTTGTTTTACTGACTACAGAACACCTTAAAATATTAACCTCTTTATTGCCACTTCTAAGTAGCTCTGACAGTGCTGTTTCAGTTAGTATTACTGAATTTATAGACTTCACGTCTTCTTATTCTTTCGCACTAAACACAGTTGTCAGAAAGTCGACCCGTTTCTCCTCCTCCTGAGCCAGTTTAGTCTCTCTCACATATATTCATACCCCATTTCATACTTTTCATGTTAAGTAACTCTCCAGGTCTCCGGTCGCTCGTCACTGTCAATGTGTCTTCCGCCCAGTGCTCTCTGAGGCACTATCATCTCAAACACTCTGGACTAGTGCGTGTCACTTAATGTTAGAAGACAAGTTTTGCACTTGTGCAAGAAACGGTGTAAATATGTCTGTCCTTAAATACAGTGTGCAGAGGCAGGTGTAAAGGAGACATTACTGCAGCCCTTTTCGTTCCGTATTAAGACAGTTTTCAGCTAACCCAATCAACTCGCAGCTCACTTCGCTGTCTTAATTGCGTTTTAATTAACCGATTCTGGAACGTGTAATAACTCCACAGGGATTCCTCGAAAGTATTATTTCCGCGAATCAAGGAAACTGAGGAACGGATTCAAGCATTTCTTTGCAGATAACACGTTCCGGGAGCGTGAGAAGCAGGGGCTACTGCGCAGTTTCAAAATTCGCCCTACCATAAGCTTCGGAGGACACCTGTGGGTCCTTGACCCTTTGAGCAGTCACATTTATCTGAATTGTACGCAAAATTGCCACCTCACAGCAAACACCGTCCATGTGCACGGTACAGACCAGCATTTGTTGTGCATATAGTCTTTCACGGAAGTAACAGGAGGATGGATGAAAGTGCGTGTTGTGGAGCGTCACGATATTTCTGATTATCAGATATTATTATGGTGGTCCATTAAGGATAATAAGATGGACAAAGCGTATGGCAGGCATGGGAGAGATCAGAAATGCTTATAGGGTTTTGTTTGGAAAGTCTGAAGGAACGAGACCTCTTCGAATGCTCAGGCATAGGAAGAATGATATTATTAAAGTGGATCATAAAGAAATGAGATTGGATGATGTGGTCTGAATCTGGTTCAATTTAGCGACATGTGGTGGGTTCCTGTGAACACGGTATTGAACGAACCTTCGGATTCCATAGAATGTGGGGAATTTCTTGACGTTGTTGTTGTTGTTGTTGTTGTTGTTGTTCTTCTTCTTCTTCTTCTTCTACTTCTACTTCTGTGGCTCCACTGTCCAAGTAGAATGAGCGCCTCCCTAGTTGCTCTCCTCCATCCATCCCTATCTTGCGCTACGTGTCTCCAATTAACAATGCCCATCGTTCTTGTGTCTTTCTCTACGTCACTTACCCTTGGGTCGTTAATGGTGTAAACTGGGATGGTATATTTTTTTTGTTTTTTCTTGCATCATTCATCCGAATTTCTTGAATAGCTACGGATATATTAGCCCTTCAAGAAGGTCTGTTCCCCTTGAAGTTAATTAGCTGGCCTTTCACTCTGTCTCTCTTACTACTGCAGCCAATAGCAGTGTATTTTTTTCAACAACGGAAAGAAAAAGTGAACGCGAGTAATCAGTTCCGTTAGGCTGCAGAAGAGAATGTTTTGTCTCACTACCTTAATTCAGGCATGACCTTTCATTGTTTCCCGTTATACAGTCCGAACATGGAGGGGTGCTTCAAAGAGACTCGTGCAGACCACCAGTTAACGTATGCAAATCATATGCGATGTGTAATGAAATCTGCAAACTTCAGACGTCAGATACCGTGCACATTTCAAAATGCGAATGCTTTGACGGTCCTGATGCTCCAATAGGCTCGGTCCAGTCTCTGTAGTTTGTTTTCTTGTCAAAATCTGTACTTGTTCGCGAACATCTCTGAATGACATATCTCAAGAAATGAAATGGACTCTGGCGAGGAAGTTATGGACCCTTTCGCGCTGTTAATTTGATGACATTTCTGTGCATTTTTAAACAACCAGAGATTTTAGAGTTATGAAATTCGACGTGCGTATAGTTGATGGAACTTGGTAGCGGCAGATGTTTTACAGTCACTTGCTTGTAGACACGTTCTTCATATATTTCTTTTTTTGTAAAATGTTGTTCTAAAAACTACATTAACCTTTTGGCGCCGGAATTATTTTTTTAATTTTAGCACATCCTATATATAAAATGTGAATAATACAGGTACCAAATACGTTAGAATTATGAAACAAACTGCATTTTGAAGAGAAAAAAATGGAGAGTATATACCGTGTTTAAAATATTCAGTACCTATATTTGTTGAATAAATATATGAAATGCAACTTTAGAGGTTAGCGGTGCGGTACGACCACTATAGGTGACATTAGGCATCAAAAGGTTAACGGTCTCTGGACTGGCCCGCGACATGTGCGCCACCTATCAGTAATAGGACACACTTGCCACTTACTACTGCGTGTAGTACTGCCACGCTAGCATCCCTTTTTATACCTGTAAAATTAAAAGTCCCGGTTTGACTTGAACGCCCCTCGTATATTATACAATTGCTATTGCACAACGGGATGGCTTCTGTCAAATTCAAAATCAGATATATTCGCTTTCACAGCATTTTTTGCCTTTGACCAGTATCTTAATTTCACTCGCCATACCGAAGGGTATATCTATGTACAGTACACTCTACCCTTCTAGGTTCTAGCACCTGGTGATATGCGCAAATTACTGCGTTGTTTATTGTGTCATGATATTTACTATAAAGAAAAATTAATCCCATGGGGTAGAGTCCGTTTTTAGTGGATGATAGCCAAGCGCTTGGTGAACAAACTTGCTCTTTCGAAAGGAAACCGACTGTTCCTATGTAATGGCAGCTTTCATTTTGCTTTATCTAGATTTCTGAGGTTAGACACGTACAGAAGAGGCCATGAAATTTCTGTTCAGTATCGTATTTCCAACACATCGGTTTGAGGCGCCCGTTGGGTGAGGTCGCCGGAAATGTTTAGTGTTGTGAAACCGTTCTCTGTGCAATGCAGAGGATACATTTCAAGCATAGTTCCTATGACGCATTTGATGATTTTGTAACGTTCTGTCCGCTATGTCACCTCATGTGTGAATTGTCGGATGTAGTAGACGATAATTGAGAGAGAATTAAATATTTTCTCGCAACATGAAAATAGAATGGAATTTCTAAATCAAGAAAGAGATTAAAATGGAATAGATTAATTTGAAGGTAAAGTTTTCGCGTTACAGGCCCGTTGTGGCCCAGTGGGTGGGTAGAGGTATAGCTCTACTCTTCCATGACTGCGGCACTAGAAGGGGGTGAGTGTTCAGCAGCAAGCCCCGGCCGCACTTTACCCCCGGGAAAGAGTCGGTACCCATTTTACAGGAGGCCGGTTCTGGATGGGAGGAAAATCTCGTCCCCACCGGGATTCGATCCCGGACCGTCCAGCCCGTAGTCAGTCGCTATACCGACTGAGCTATCCGACCCACTAGAATAGCTTAATGTATTTAGCTAAAAATAAATTAGGAGATATAATTTGAATTGCCATATTGAAATAATCGTACATGAATTTATTAAAATTTGAAATGGTTACGAACATTCAATATATTGCTGCTAAAAGATAATTAAATAATTACAGAATGTGGACCTTAGAATTTCAAGTCATTATCTTCCACGATCACCATCCTTCCCTCATCCTTAGTACTATCATCATAAGCCATTTTGGTCGTGTAGATTTTAAGCTGCTAATGGAGTTGAATGTGATGACAGCTGACGACTTGGGCTCTAGTAAATGCGCACAAAACTTGCGGTGAAACCTGCTACCCCTTTTATACTCTGAAGATGGAGACGGAAAGTTTCTCCATAACGTTGAAACCTACCTAACCAAACTACACGGTGTCACATTACATGAGATAGAGTCTTCATCATCTTTCACCATAATCGTTTCGGATATACTCGTACGCATAACCACTACAAGCGTTGTGGAGAACATGCGACCTACGATTATACCAGACAATATTTAGTTGCACATAAAAGTATATTCGATTCAGAGGGAAGATGTGTTGTGTTATCGTGTTGTAAGGAACCCCCTGTAAATTGTCGTCGCTGAATGGTAGCTTGTTAACTTTCGCAAACTGAACAACGTATTCTGCAATATTGTGCGTGCGTTGCTTGTTAAGCACAAGGATTTTCCTGGCGCCACTTCTTATATAACATTTTACTGCCCTTCTTATACACGCTCCAGTTTATCGCCTTGCTCGCGACTGCTTATCAACGTCCCTCATTCTTCTTCAATCTTATATTCATCCCCCTTCCCTATCTCCTTGACTAGCTAAGGGAGATTCGACGTCACAGTGCGCTGAACGCCTTCTTGAAACACCAAAATTGTACTGTAGAGTTTTTGTTTACGAAATTGTTTGTAATAATAAACAGAACAACTCACGAAGTCTACGTTCTACAGCAGAATTTTTATCTACAAACCGTGCATTACTAAGGTTTTATTTTCTAGAATAAATGTATAATCCAACAATGGAGCTCAATTTAACTCCCGGGCTTGAGTGCGGGAATAAAGCGTCCATAGTTATACGACTGAATTCTTGTTGAATCAGAAAGTTATTATTATTTTATTATATTATTATTATTATTATTATTTGTTTGGAGAACTTATTACTGTACTTATGCATATATTGTCTGTTTACACGTGTTGGCTAAACTTCAAATTTTCCTACCATCACCATTAGTTTTTAAATTATTCACACCAAACATGATTCCATACAGACTTTTAGATATATTCCCTGTCTAATCCTAAAGCCGCATGCTATTTCCTAGCTCCAGAGTTTCATTAGTTATTACCACTAGCTGCTTACGTACTTACTTACTTATTTACTTACTTACTTATTTACTTACTCACTCACTCACTTACTCACTTACTTACTCACTCACTCACTTACTCACTTACTTACTCACTTACTTACTTACTCACTTACTTATATATTCCGTGGAGCATAGTCCTTCTTGAGAAGCTAACCGGCTTTCAGCTAGTCAAAAAATTCCCCGCATTTTATGGAACCCGAAAGTTCATTACCGCATTCACAAGTGCCCGCCACATGTCCCTATCCTGAGCCAGATCGATCAATTCCATGGCCCCACATCCCACTTCCTGAAGATCTCTCTTAATATTACCCTTTAGACCAAAGGTAAACCTGTAGACATATTTTGTTCATTGAACAGTTGTTACCACGCTATTATTTCCTAAGGTAATATCTCCCAAAGACCGATCCCGGTTGCCGTGCAGGCTAAAGCGTGGGTTTTTGGCTTCTCGCATGTTCGGATCGTGGTTTCGAATCGGGCCGATAATATGGATATTTAGTCTCTTGTGTTGTTGTGTATTGTCAGGCAGAGGTTTCTGGGTCGGTCTTTTCACTCGTCCAGAGGAGTCCTACCAAGTGTTACGTGTCCAACACGTGTGAATTCGAAGCTCGTAAGGGGAGGCCGTGACCCGGAATCGGGTCGAAGAACCACGGGAAGAAAAGAAAACTCCCATAGAATAACTGATCAAATACCTACCCGCGAGCGACTGATGATATAAATGATGATACACAGCAAGATATGTAACCAGTTTTCACAGACGTTTACTGGCTGTGCGTAATGTCATCATTTGAATGGGACATGCCGTACATGAAGATGGCTTAATTTCATACCTGTATAGTCAATTTAATATTCTGAGCTTGAAGTCTGTTAAAGTTTTGTCTAAAAATTCAGTTGCCATATTAAACATCTGAATCTTCTATTACAAAGGTCAAACTTTTAATGCAGTTCAGAGGAAATGTGTATTGCGAGCTTAATGAGAATTACATAAGCCAGTGCTATGATCAGAATATGGAGGTTCTACATGTTAAAGTTTGTGGTAGATTATAGTGACTTCTGCTGTTTGTGGGCTTAAAGGCCAAAATAATGAGGCCTGTAAAGTTTTTTTTAATTTTAAGACTAAGAGAAATGGATCCATAAATTTGATAACCCACCGAGGATTCCACAAAAAATATTCCAATATTGTTTCAGAGTGTAGAGAAATCAGGATCATATATATATACAATTTCTTATGCTTTAGAGTACGCCATTAGGAGGGTTCAGGTAAACCAGGATGGCTTGAAACTAAATGGTACACATCAGCTTCTGGCTTATGCCGATGATGTTAATATACTGGGAGGAAGCATATGTACTTTATACGAAAATGCAGAAGCTTTAGTAGCTGCTACTAGGGAGAATAGACTGGAAGTAAGTACTGATAAAACTAAGTACAGGTCATGTCTCGAGGTCAGAATGCAGGACGAATTCAGAGTGTGAGGATTGATAACAGTACCTTCGAAAGGGTGGAAGAGTTTAAATATTTGGGAACAACTTTAACAAACCAAAATTCTATTGCGGAAGAAATTAAAAGCAGATTGAATTTAGGAAATGCTTGCTATCATTCGGTGCAGAATCTTTTATCTTCCAGGTTGCTATCCAAAAATTTAAAGATCAAGATATATAGAACTACAATTTTGCCTGTTGTTTTTTTATGGATGTGAAACTTGGTTGCTGACATTGCGGGAGGAAAGGAAGCTGAGGGTGTTTGAGAACATGGTGTTGAGGAGAATATTTTGACCGAGGAGGGACGAAGTAAGGGGGAATGGAGGAGATTGCATAACGAGGAGCTAAATTATTTGAACACCTCACCCAATATTGTGCGGGTGATAAAATCGATAAGAATGAGATGGGCTAGGCATGTAGCGCGTATGGGTGAGGAGAGGGGGGTGTATAGGGTCTTGGTGGGGAAACCGGAGGGAAAGAGACCACTGGAGAGACCTAGGCGTAGATGGGTGGATAATATTAGGATGGATCTCCAGGAGGTG
>Ga0136643_10017046_pt1 | contig 10930 bp, 6 predicted proteins | sample TergutLab28metaG_FD_96883 | JGI IMG/M metagenome (GOLD analysis project Ga0136643, IMG submission 96883) | Labiotermes labralis P1 segment gut microbial communities from Petit-Saut dam, French Guiana - Lab288 P1 (version 3) (version 3) | ecosystem: Host-associated > Arthropoda: Insects >... | reverse complement strand
TTTAGCACACCCTGTATATAAAATGTGAATAATACAGGAACCAAATACGTTAGAATTATGAAACAAACTGCATTTTGAAGAGAAAAATACGGAGAGTATACACCATGTTTAAAATATTCAGTATATTCAGTACCTATATTTGTTGAATAAATATGTAAAATGCAAATTTAGAGGTTAGTGGTGCGGTACGACCACTACAGTTGACATTAGGCGTTAAAAGGTTAATTATTGTATTATTTAAAGACATTTTTATTGCATAGTCTTTTAAATATTAGGATGGTAGTGAACAGTAAACTGGAAATATTGTAGAATTTAAATGGACTGAAGCAAACTATTTGCGAGCGGGACCTTACATCAACACGTTGCGAACACATAGTAACATGCTCGACGTTGTTGGGTTGATTACGAATGTTTAACAGGCACTTCATATAAGTACCAATATAATAAAATATGCCCATACGTGATAATTGTGGGTATTATGTTGATTACTAACAAATAGTGACAACAATAAACATAAAATAACAATAACTTTATTCACCTTCCCTGAAATCCTGGTTTCACCGTCCCTTCACACCTGTCTGTCACCGTCCTTGGAAATCTGTTTGTCATCATTTCTCTGAACCTGTCTGTCACCGTCCTTGGAAATCTGTTTGTCATCATTTCTCTGAACCTGTCTGTCACCGTCCCTGGAAACCCGTTTGTCATCATTTCTCTAAACCTGTCTGTCATCGTCCCTGGAAACCCGTTTGTCATAATTTCTCTAAACCTGTCTGTCACCGTCCCTGGAAACCTGTTTGTCATCATTTTTCTAAACCTGTCTTTCACCGTCCCTGGAAACCCGTTTGTCATCATTTCTCTAAACTTGTCTGTCACCGTCCCTGGAAACCCGGTTGTCGTCTTTTCTCTAAACCTGTCTGTCACCGTCCCTGGAAATCTGTTTGTCATCATTTCTCTAAACCTGCCTGTCACCGTCCCTGGAAATCTGTTTGTCATCATTTCTCTAAACCTGTCTGTCACCGCCCCTGGAAATCTGTTTGTTATCATTTCTCTAAACCTGTCTGTCACCGCCCCTGGAAACCTGTTTGTCATCATTTCTTTAAACCCGTCTGTCACCGTCCCTGGAAACCTGTTTGTCATCATTTCTCTAAACTTGTCTGTCACCGTCCCTGGAAATCTGTTTGTCGTCAGTTCTCTGAACCTGTCTGTCACCGTCCCTGTGTACCTGACTGTCACCATCCCTGTAAACCTAAGGCAGTCCCATTTCAATGTGACCAGTCGCGTAATTTACTATACTTTCATATTGTCTGAGTGTACCTTACGAAGTTTAGTTTGTCTCTTCCTTATGTGTTTTGAAAATACAGTGTACTTAATGCTTTAATCTGTTACGCAGTAATTAACCGGCAGTTAGAATTAAATTTTATCGTATTATTGACTACATAACAAAATTTTAACTGAATTTTAACCGTAACCACAAGTCCTGCAATGCAGATAACAAAGCTAAATTGAGGGTTAGCCAAAAGTTACAGAACAGTCCTCCCAAAGGAATTTCAATTACAGCCCTTTACTTCCGGTGAGATACTGTTACGCTTACACGGTTAAACGACGCTTAATTTTCCGCACATCATAGTCAACAGCTTTGAATTTTCGCTTTTTGCGTTCTTTGTATATCCATTATTGTCATTGCCAAAAACATTGCGTTATTTATGTCAGCAAAGGTCTTCTTTGAGTGAAAGCCGTTGCTACTTCGTCCTGAGAGACACTAGGTTCAAATCTCCACATCCTGGTAGAGATATTTAGTGACTGAACGTAATCTCTTAGTGGGAATTACGGACAGTATGTACGTTTGAATTCGGCCATGACACTATCTCTCCATATTATTACTTATTCACCATTTGTGACAAGCTTGTCCAATCATTCTATACGATAAACCCAGCAGTGAGATACCGTCATTTTACAAGTATAATCAGTCAGTAAATCTGTTCATAAATTTTTAAGTCATAACCAGACGTAAGTGCTGGAAGTTTAGGCCTAAGAATGGAGAGTGTTTAATATGACTGTAAAATTGTATAGGAAAAAAAAAATATATATATATATATCTTTTAACTTAAGATTGGAATCTTTTACGTCGGTGAATGTGAAAGTCTGTGTTGTACGGAATAATATGCCTTGTAGTCTGGTAGATAAATACCAACTTCCGGTTAGAGCATGCTGTTTCCATCTTTTACCTTGTAGGGGGAAACAGGAAGTTGTATCAATAACACTTTTGCTTATTTGCGAGCCTACGTGGGGTCACACCCCTCAAGGCAGCAATCTTCTTGTTGCTGCAGAGTCACAACACGACTAAATTTGTGTCTAAACCCCGGGTACTGGCATGAGTCGTAGTTAATTCAGTTCTGGACAGACGATGCGGTCGTATATGTATTGGAAAAAGTTATAAGCGAGTAAGATTTCCGGTGGGACTCATCCATTTTCTGTAAAAACCCGAAATATTTCCCAACTTAATTACCAATAATCAGGACGTGTCCTTGCTCCCCTTCCTCTTGTCGCCCCACTTAACAGTGACCCTTCTGTGCTGCGATACCTGCTGTTCAAATTTATGGGGGTAAGATTATACAAAGAAAGGTATAATGTTACAAGAACTCTGCTTTCCTATTGTTATTTTTATGTGTGCTTAAAAACTTCTTGGGTTTAAGCAGTTTGAAAGAAGAAAGGAAGAAGTAAGTAAATCAAGAGGAGTGGTAATATATACTAAAGGAAATAAGGAACGTTCTTGCAGGACGGTGCTTCATGTTTGTGTAAACCTAATAACATAAATTAGTTTTAATACTTTCGGTGCACGTTTGTAGAAATATTGTGGTTGGCTTCACCTGGATGAAGGCTGGGCTTGGCAATGTTGATGGCAGTCGTGGATAATTAGTAGGGCAACCCGTCAGCAGCTTGTAGGCCAAATGATAGCTGTAGTGTCGGTATTGGGTGTTTTTCTGGCATTATTTCTTAAATTTTAGTCTTAATGGTTGCTACTCTATTGAATTTCAGCAAAATCTTTCTCGATGGCAGCGGTGGTGAGATTGGGTTATCATTTCCTGTTTGGGCTTACTTGAGAGATCCAAATTCTTCTTCACGAAGATTCACAATTGTATTGCCTACTCGTACTTTCTATAAAATAAAACCTGTTGAGATGTTTTTGTACCAAAAGGATTGTGGAATAATTTGTCCGAATTCTTCATACATAATCTGAATTTGGTTCTGGCTTAAACGCGATTACGTTTTGCCGTATTATGTAACGTACCAACTAGGTGAGATCATCACTACAGGTTTTGGACTTCTGCACCGAGTAGGATAAGTTTGTTCCAGATTTTCCGAAGAACGTTCTGCCTCTATATTCAGGTTAGTTAGATTTGGTTCGGGTGAATGCGAAAATGGCTTGAAGTTAAAAGTGTATGGATTAAGTAGGAAGGTATCAAAGATTCTGGCGAAACAGAGCTGCAAGAAACGGGAATAATTGATTGACCTTGTACAGTACCAGTAGGAATTAATCTTTTCCACTGGCTCGGTGCAAATTCCTTCCCTTAACTGGAGTCCAAGAAACTTAACAAATTCCTTTGCGTACATTTATTTCAGAAGATTCTTTTCAAAAGAGATCAAAACTACATTTTTTAAAATCTCCGTTTGTAAAGACAGGGATGCGTAAGATCGAGATGGCAAGTTCGAATGCATTTCGGCGCGAGTTATCGCGTGAGGTGTTATTCAGGTGTCATGTCCATGTGTGTCCGATCGAGGCGATGGACTTTGATAAATATTCCCTTAAGCAACATAAAAATTCTACATTTACCTTCGCACTCTTCGATTTCTCAGCATCAGTTGCAGCACGTTGACGCCGTCCAAAATTCTCAAGTGCTGCCATTTCATGTTGCATATGAATATTTTTTACAGTGATAGATTTCGGAAAGAAAACAGATATTTAGAAAGTACCTTGAACCCATTCCTTATTTCTGCAATCATCTTCACACGTGTGGTACTTACTTTTTCAGTACCATAACAATATTAGACAAAAATCACAAATTACAAAGCTCCCACTTACGTAATCAACCCGCTGTAACAGTGTTTCAGAACACTTATCAGTCATTTGGTTACCGGTAGTGGAATAGTCACTCAGCCATGTGGTTGACCAGTTTGTTACTCATTGGTATTCAGTCACTGTCTTACGTAAAAGATAAATGTTTGTGTCGTTAATCAGTTCTGCGAGTAGTTTGGTTGGGCTTTTAGCTAGCTAATTAACAGGTTACTTATTTCTTTACTGATATATTTATTCATTTAATTCGTTAAAAATGTATATTTTTGGTTGATTGGTTGGTTCCTTTGGTGGGTGAGTGGAAGGTGGTTGGCTAGTTGGTTAATCGGTTAGTTAGTTGGTTAATTAGTTAGTAGGTTAGTTTGTTATTTTTATTTTATTAATTTAGTCCTTTTCATTTCCTTAATCACTAAATAATTTTATCGGCCCTTTAGCTAGGTAGTAGTCTGGTCACTCGATCAGGCAGTCAGCTAGTCAAAACTATGATTTGGCAATATAAACTATAAAATAACTCTTTCATTGATCACATTTTCATGATCAGACGGAGGATCTGATTCTCTCGCAGGGTAGATAATATGGCATGTGTAGTGCACAGAGTGACACGGAAACAAGATTACATCCTGTCACTTCGGTTTTCCTCTGCTGTATACCATTTCTGTAACATTCTATAATCCTCTGTCATCAGTCGTTGGTACAATAGGACCGTTTGAGGCCGTAGTATCAAGGGACTCAGTGTCATCCCACCTCCATAAATAAAAAGAAACAACTTTCCATTCAGCAGAATTCGACCGTAAAGTGCAGTCGTGAATGTGTGTTCACAGTCGAGCCGGACGACCATGCAGACTACGTCCGGATACGTCAGCACATATCAACGATTGAGACCACGTCTCCATCACGAAGCTTGCTGCAACAGGGTCTGCAGGGGGGTCCTGGGGGAACGGCTACCTACGCGGGCTACTGCACTCTGCGCAATGGCATGCCTCTTCAAGACCTTAACAACATAGGTAGCAAGCCAAAAATGGTGAGAATAACCTGACGATCTGTATCACGCACTAAGGGCCTCTGTAACTCTTACTAGTTGTGTCAAGTTGTTAGCCATTTATTCCAACAAATATTCATAAGGTTAACAAAGCAAGAATGGTCAGATGAGCAAGGCGTATATCAGACATTGGAGGAATGAGAAATGCGTACAGGCCGTCAGCCTGAAATTCTTGATGGACAGTCAACTTGGGAGATCTACAGGAAAGTGACAGGTTACACAGTAAATGAATTGGTCAAACGTAGAGATCAATTACAGGTTCTTGTGAACATCGTCATTAAGCGTGGGAGATCTAGGGGCAGTGACAGGCTGTTGTGAAGAAAATAATTACCTTTGGGAGATCTAGGGATCAGTGACAGGTTGTGAACATAGTAATTGGCTTTGGGAGATCTAGGGGCAAGTGACAGGTTTTTGTGAATATAGTAATTACCTCTGGGAGATCGAGGGGTCAATGACCGGCTTTTGTGAATATAGTAATTACCTCTGGGAGATCTAGGGGTCAGTGACTGGTTTTTGTGAATAAAGTAATTACCTCTGGGAGATCTAGGGACCAGTGACCGGCTTTTGTGAATACAGTAATTACCTTTGGGTAGATCTAGGGATCAGTGACAGGCTGTTGTGAAGAGAATAATTATCTTTGGGAGATCTAGGGACCAGTGACAGGTTTCTGTGAACAGAGTAATTAACTTCGGAGGCCAAAAAAAGCGTTGAATTTTCTGACCATTTAACGACAGCTGGCTTGGTGCGAAGGAATATGCTCCAGCGATTAGTTAGTAAGTTTCTTTCTTTCTTTCTTTCTTTCTTTCTTTCTTTGTCAGTTTGTCAGTCAGCTTCTTAGTCACTTGGTTTGTTAATTTGCTTGTGTTTGTTCATTTGTTTGTTGTTTGTTGTTATACATATTATAAAGCTTCTCGTTATGCAGTCTCTGTAGCCTTCTGTTATTCCTCTCCTGTAATCCCAGCATATTTCTGATTAATTGTTCACTTACGCCAAGAATTTGTGTCCTCACTTTACTTTTAATTGTAGTGTTTAGGGTGAAATTTTTCATTATATGTATTCTCTGTCCATCCGCATTAATCATGTAGTTCATTATTTATAAAAGAAAACTTTTGCTAGATTTAAGGTTTTCACAGCGCTGATGTTGAGGATTCTGCTCCCACAAGACCAGGTTCCTAAAGACTTTCTCCTACAGTTCTTTCAATTTTAGGTTATTTCAAAGAATTTGTCTCAGAATTCCGAGAATGGCTTTGCTTTCTTTCCATATTCCGTAATTTTGCGTAAAAGCTATCCTTTAATGGTCAACAACAGATGAAATTTTTGGAAAAAAGATGTCTCGTTACGTGAGGCATGTGACCATACATGTCTGTGTTAATACTGTTGAATTTAGTGTTTAACTTCACCTGAAAGTATTACAATTTCATTATTTAATTTTGTGACTTTTATTCATATATTTCTCTTCTACAGTGGTTTCAAGTTGCACTTCGTCACACCGATGTACAAAGAACAGTAACGTGCTTTGCTACATTTGGCTTGTTTGCTCTGAAATCTGGAAACAGAAGAAAAACACTTGTGAATTTTAAAAAGGCTTATGAACTGTATTTTGGATACAAGTTCTGTGACCATGACAAAAATTGTGGTTCTCATATTTGTTGTCCACCGTGCGTTGTGGATCGTACGGCTTAGCATAATGCACGACACACTGACACTTGCTCTATCCACTGTTTGGAGGGAACCGAACAACATCTCTGACCGATACTTTTGAAGGACTGCTATTTGCGGAAGCCACATATAAAAACAAACGCTGTATCCAGTACCATATCTGCCATCAGTTTTCAGACCGGTGTCACAAAATGACCACATACCTGTACTTGTACATGGAACTTTGGTAGTCATACAGAGTTGGATGTGGATTGCGGAGAAATGGAAGCGTGCCATATGGACCCCGATGGAGAAACTAAAATATGAAATTCAGAAATCCATTAATATTCTAGACTAAACTGAATTGTCTTACATGAGACTTATATCTATCAAAGACAGAAGCCCTGACCGCTTTACGCCTGACATCCACTGCGTAAGGAGCTGCGTACGTAGCTGAACTTGTCTGGACCCTTAGGAGTGGAGAGAAAATTCATTCTCCTCTCTAAAAAAATGATAAAAATATTAAATAAAAGAGGGAACAAATATTTATTTGTTTATTTTTAATTTCATATATTCAAAATTACTCCCGATTGAGGTACTTCAACTACTACAATTTGGTATTACATTTTTACAGCAGGTATCCAAAGTTATAGTCAGTAAACATGACTGAATTCATAAAGTATGACAATTTATGTGTTTATTTTGCGAAAACCGTACCTGCTACATTCTCTTTTGCTTTATTCTGAATCGCAGTACACCAAATATCTTTTAAAAGGGGAAAAAAAATTAAATTAACTTTGTATTGAGAATACGGCGCGATACTTTCTTACAAAACATCACCATAAGATGAGCGTTATAATCATTATGATGAAAAATTCGAAAGTCCGTCCCAGTGGCCGCGCGATCTGAGGCGAGGGTCTGCGGCCGCTCGCCTGCTGAGATTGTGGGTTCGAAACCCTCCGGAGGCATGGATGTTTGTCTGTTATGAGTGATGTGTTTTGTCGGCTAGATATCTCTGCAACGAGCCGATCACTTGCCTAGTTGAGTTCTATTGACTGTGATGCGTTGTTGTGTGTGATCTAGAAACCTCAAGAATGAGGAGGCCCTGGCCCACAGGAAAAATAAGGTCAAAATGAGGACATGTATATGTTACGTATAATACTAGCTATCCCACTGTTTTTCAACCAACTGTCTTTAGATGGCTTCGTTTATCGTCGAAATCCCTCGAGTTATAGCTTTTGGCCACGAGATGTTGAAAGGAGGCACAAGGAGATGATGTAAATTAGGTTTACAGAGAATTAATTAGGGAAGACTAGTTTCGAAACCGCCTGCAGAGACACTCCTTATTTGAGGAAGCAGGAAAACCCTTCAGAATAAATAATTATGTCTTTCTTGGCAAAGTTTCCATTCAAGCGTAAGAGACAGCTCAGACCACGAGATTATTACGTCACATGTTAGGAGTATTGGTGGAAGTTTGAAGCTGAACCAGAAAGGGTTCGGAAGAAAGCAGTCGTGGCTGTACGCAGCGTTTGGAGATGTGGAGGAATAAGACCCCGGGAAACTTCAGTCAGGGTAGGAGGTATGGGGGCGCAATTCGAAACTGGCACTTCTTGAATGCAAGTCAGAAGCTTGATATATATAGGCCTATGTAAAGCTTCTGTAAATATATGTATGTATGTATGTATGTATGTGTGTGTACACACACACATATATATATATATATATATATATATATAAAACCTCCCTTTGCGTTACACATAATCAACAAACGAGTACGAAATGTAACTCGTTAAATACTAAAGGTAGCTAATCCTGTGTGGCAGTCGTGTATAATAGAGGGCAATATAAACAGCTTTATGGCACACAGATGTTTTATTACAGTCGCTCTTCATTGGCAACAAAAAGAAGGCCCGCTAGAAATGTGTCACCTGCAAATATAAAAATTACAACGTTCTTCTGCAACATATCACTGCCAAAAATGTATAAGAATTTCTCACCTTCCATCCATGCTACATGTCTCATCCACCTCAGTCTTTTTATTTGAATTTCCTGGTAATATTTAGTGACGGGTGAAAATAATAGAGCTCCTCCATCAACTTCCTCTAGCACCCTCTAACTCTGTCCCTCTTAGGACAAAATATTATACTCAGCACCCAATTTTCCTAAACCTTCAGTGTATATTGTGTCCCTAATTTGTGAGGCCAAGATTCACACCCATACGTATCAGAAAGCATAATTTTATGTCTGTGTGTTCGACCTTTACGTTTTTAGATAACAGACGGAAAGACAAATGATTCTTCACCTTACTGTAGCAAGCAATCCCCAAGTGTAATCTTTTCTTAATTTCTTCTTGAATAATCAAAGCTTGTATGTTCCGTTAGATTTCAGTACATTTGGTTGTCGTGGGTTACTATAGCACCATTTTTCAAAACGTAAATTTAAATACAGTAAATAAAGCAATTTTTCATAACATTCTGTAAATAGGTTTCGTTTGAAACACCTTAGAAATGAGTTGATTGGTTTAATTTACGTAGAAGGCTTAGAATACTATATAAACATATGCTCCTAAGAGAAACATGGATGGAGTCTGTACTTAGTCCTAACTGACGAATGTAAAATATCTTTGAAAATGGGCAAAACGAATGAATAATTACTAAAGTCAAAAATCACCACAACGCTGAAGAGCTTGAAGTGAAACATGTGTTGTGATTATAACAAATAATTTGGCTCGCTGTTTGAAAGCTCTTGAAACAGATAACATATTCAGACGGCATACCGTTTGCGTTTTCTTTCCCATAAAGCAATGGAATCAAACCAGTGTTACACCCACTTGTCTAGCTGCCAGTGCACTACTGTTGCTGCCTGCGTGCTTTCACTATACAAAAATCAATACTGGGAGTCCAGGCTCCAGGCATTCTCCTCTCCAATACAGTGAGAGGGAGAGAGAGAGAGAGAGAGAGAGTTGTAGTGACGTGGAGAGCTCCAGGGGTTGGCCCTTGAGCTTCCACCTTCCCCTCACCCGAAGCCACATCTCGTCACTGCGGCATCCAAACCACAAAGTACGTAATACCGCGTCATACAAAGGAGACCTGGGCGTGGGAGTCGAACTGCATGCCCATGTTAGTAGTATCCTGTTCAAATCTCCAGATTCAACGCAGTCTAAATGTGACTACATTAAAAATAATTGTGTCAGCTTGCTTTCGCGTCGAATGTCGAAACGTAGTAACAAATGTATCGAGCTGGAATAGGAATAATAAAAGTCAAGTTGATGTCCGGTTTTTGAACTCAAAAATATTTTCTGCACAGTCTCCTTTGTGTTTATCTGTCTTTACTCTTAATCGCGTAACTCGTTACCTCTATTAGGTTGGATTAAAAGGTAATTCTTCACCATATTTCACATACTACAGAATTGCCACTTTAAAATATGAGACAATAAAAATATATATAATAAAGAGATTATCTTGCAATTTGTTACATATACGTTCGACTCGAGTCCTAAAATTTTGGAAGATCTTCAGTTCAAAGTTAGCTTAGTTATTGTTTTATTGCATTTAATTTTATGTGTGATTAGAGTTACATATTTATTTTTATTCCTGTACCTATATACATGTGGACCAGGTCAGTCGATATAGCGACTGAGCTACGGGTTGGACGATCCAGGATCGAATCCCGGTGAGGACGAGATTTTTCGCCTCTCCAGACCGGCCCTGGGGCCCACCCAGCCTCCTGTAAAATGAGTACCGGGTATTTCCCGTGGGTAAAGTGCGGCGCGGCATGCTGCTAAACACTCACCCCCTTCTAGTGCCGCAGTCATGGAATAGTAGAGCTATACCTCTACCCACCCTCTGGGCCACATCTGACCTGTAACGGGAAAACTTTACTTTTTACCTATACACATTAACTTACTAGCCCCCTCTTTCTTTCGTGATACTTAGGTACTGATCGAACATATGTCGAAAGCGTATTATTTTTAGATAAGTAAACTTCATAAAATGTAGTAATTTAAAACTTCTAAGCGTATTTTATCATAATAATAGTAATAATAATAATAATAATAACAAAGCAAATTGCATGTAGGAAGCACATTTGACAACGACATTAAAGAACTGGACCCGAGAAAAGCATATAAGTATTTAGGTATAGAAGAGAGTTTTGATATACAGCATAAGAATGAGAAAGAA
>Ga0136643_10017042_pt1 | contig 10931 bp, 10 predicted proteins | sample TergutLab28metaG_FD_96883 | JGI IMG/M metagenome (GOLD analysis project Ga0136643, IMG submission 96883) | Labiotermes labralis P1 segment gut microbial communities from Petit-Saut dam, French Guiana - Lab288 P1 (version 3) (version 3) | ecosystem: Host-associated > Arthropoda: Insects >... | reverse complement strand
TGCCAATCTACTGCTCTTAATTGTTTATAGCACTTCGTTGCAGGCTAAGATTTTATGGCCGAAACCTTTATTTCGCCTTGATTACGACTTTGGAACAGTCAAGATAGCCCAATTTGAACTGTAAATTAAACAAAGCAGAAATAGGCTTACGGTTACCGAGGTAATGTTCACATACGCATATATTCAATTGCGGGGATTCGCATTTGTTTTCTGTTCGGATGGACGTGTGGCCAGCGCCAGCCTTTTGACATTATAGTGGAAGCTACGAATTTCCCTGTGACGGGTAAAGGTTCTTGAATTACGTACATTCGTGCAGGAAACCTGAGAAATTAGGCTTACCGTTAGGGGAGTTGCTGTTAAAAGTACAAACTCTTCAAAACCATAGAATGTTTAATATGTTAAATACTCAAAAATCCAAATGAAGTCAAATAAAGTAACTGAGTTCCTTTCCATTTTTAGTACTACAGGAGTGGCGATTAATGAAATCACACACATTCATTTGAAAGAAGGCATCACGAAGTGCTAGAATGAATGTATAATAAAATTAATTATATACGTCAGCACTACCTTTATTATTAATATATAAGGCTACATGTTTCGACCCATCAGTCGGTCATCTTCAGGGCTACATAGCCGACTAAGTCACTGGTGATGCGTGCACATTGGGATCCCAATGTGTTTACATTAATAAAATATATAAAGTCTGGTAAGTTTCTTTGCTAAGGACGAAGAAACTTAACAGATTTTATGTATTTTATTAACATAAACATATTGGGATCCCAATGTGCACACAGCACCAATGACGTAGTCTGCAATGTAGACCTGAAGATGACCGACTGATGGGTCGAAACATGTAGCCTTATGTATGAATGAAAAAAGTTAGTGTTCACGTATATAATTAATTTTATGATATATATATATATATGTATACATACACACACACACTCACTCATCTCAGTCCACCCTGTAGGTATTTGGTTTTGACTGCAGTAACAGCTCGGTTTATACAAAGCAGTACCTCCTATTTCGGTTGCTCCATTTGGCATAAAACAACTCTGTGGACCAAGTATAGGTTAAGTCCCCTGCACAACCCGGTATTTTCAAATGTGACTTCGTATGCGGTCGTAATGAACGTTAACAAATGCAATTCAGTTTTACAGAAAAACAATCAAAACCACGTGTAAGGTAAAGCACATTTTTTGTAGATGTTCCTATCACGAATTCTTCCGAACACAGAGTACACAATATATAGTATAGTATAGCGTAGCGTAGTACAATATAGCACAGTGGCAGTATAGTACATTGCAAATCTATTTCTACGATATGTAGAAGGCTTAGACAGTGTGTGGTGTTTTAATAGAGCACTGCACTAAAATAACGGAAGCTTACCGCTCTTCAACGCAGTCTGAAAGCAATCTAATTTTTCGTTTTTCGCGTGGGATAGTATTTTACAGAATTTAACGCTCTGTCGTGTCTTAGTGCGTATCTAGCATGCGGCTAGATACCCTACATTTAAACCCGTCTTTATACAAAGCGTCAGTTGTTTTTGTCTTATTTTAACCCAAGCTAGAATATGTCGAAAAATTCCAGTAAGAACCTCCTAAATAAAACCGTAGGAAAATCCGTCTATTTGGAGTTGAGTTGTTCCGTGTGGACAGACGGACAGAGAAGACGAAACCATCAGCTGTTCTTTGCAGTTGCTTCGTTCAGTCGCCTAACAAACAGGCCACAAAACGAAGGCAAAATCCCAAATTTCTCAACTAAAGAGTGGTGCATAATCCTTCTAAAAACGCCGAAACGAAATTTCCTCTCTTTTATGAAATCCCAAGTTTTAATCCCATGTTCAGATTGACCCGTTGTTAGACCCTATCCAGGGGCATTTAACTCGTCCGCATTATTTTTACAAGTTACACTTTAACATTAACCTTCCATCTCAGCCCTTTTCTCACAAATGGTATATTCTCTTCAGAAATCCGAGAATCTAACCACGCGTGCTGCATGCCCCACCCATCTCACCCTCCATGTGCTCTCCTTAATAAAATATGGCAAGTGCAAGCACTCACCGAGTATACCAACTCGCCCCTACATACAATCGCCTGCAACTGTATATATGCGCTACTTTAGAGGATAATATTGGGCTTAGTGCAAGAGTTCTACAGGCCTTAGTAAACTGTGACCTAGTCTCCTTCTTGTACCAGCAATCTGTTTCTTCCGCCAATCTCTATACATAAAACTCGAGAATAGCTAAACAAATCTTCATGCAATTTGCCATTGGGAAATTAACTATATTCGCCCCAACTTCAAATTTCGCTTAAAATCGAACAATAACGGAGATTCACCATGAAAACCCGAACACCATCTGCGTGTCTCGCGGTCAGATCGCGCTTAACGCCTTGAGTATTTACCGTAGCGAAAAATTTTGGGGAAGCACAGGAGAAAAATGACAAACATTTGATGTAAAATATATTTTTTTTTGTAATTCGTATTGGTTTCGACATAATTAAGAGTGAGCGAACGCCCCGGAATGTTACGATGTGCATACATTTCCTAACTTAAACAAAAAATTAGCACTAAGGCACCGCGATGAAACCCGCTTGTGAAGCAACTAAATATGAAGTTCGCTATTTATATAAGAACGGAAAATACTTATGTGCAGTAACATGTTAAAGATTATACCTTAAAAGATTGTACAAAAAGGGCATTTATTATGATTTCGCCTTATTTTTAGGCAAAATGGTGCCAAATAGTAAGAATTAAGAAGAAATAAGGAAGGAAGGATTTGTTACTAAAGTAAAGAAAAGTTACTCAAAGATAATTCTTCAAATTTCAGTTCGGAATGTATATGATAAAAAAAGGACATGCCTACAAGAACGCAAAATATACTTCTGTTCCCTCAAGCAGTCTGAAACATCACGTTAACCGCAGCGAGGATGATGCTGACAGTGTTTATATACGCAGTAGTAATATGACAGAACCTTTTGGTCTTCCAATGATGTTCAAAATGGAGCTGGGAAAATGTGTCACAGAAATGCAAGATCATTTTTATCCTCCACTGTATACTGCTTTAAATAAGAATTTGTGTACGATCCTCACACTGGTCAAGACTAAATATCGCTAGTGTCACAGGAACATGAGACACTTCACAGTATAATAATAATAATGCCCATCATCTTGTTACAGTTAGCAGACCTGGGAGCAAGCAGTGTTTTTTATCGCCAGTTTGCCAAGTCACAAATCGATTACATACTGGGAGATGCAGGTCGAAGCTATGTGGTGGGTTTTGGCAACAATCCACCGACACATGCTCATCACAGAGCCAGGTACATTGTATGACGACATCCTTCACGGTGGGTCCTGTCAGGGCAACTCAGAAGTAAACATGGAAAACATTCTGCAATTTTATTGTACTTCATTGGGATAAAGGTGCTTGACATGTTTAGTGAAAAGAATGTGGAAAATGTATTGCTGAACTTTTCAGAAACTTGAAAATGGAATTTTTAAATAAAAATGGTTGAATATGAATGAGAAAGTAGGTTATATGAAAATACATGGATGTGCCTACAAAGTTCTGATTATAGACCTGGACATATGTTTGGACAAAGGTAAAGATAAGTGGTTTATTAAGATACAGGATCTGTAAATATGCATATCTTTAATGACGACCCACAGTTAACTGGTAGGTAGTCCAAAAGAAAATAACTGAAATAGGTAAATATTAATTATTGTTGTTGCTGTATCACAATGATAGGCAGAGATAAATTGTGGAACAAATTATAATTAGGAAAGAACTGCTTAAATGTTTGTGAAAGTCAGATTACATGTTACATGCTGCAAAAATGCATTAAAACTCAGATACATTAATATAAATAAATTTGTTCATTGAACTACAGAGTTAGCAGCTCTGACTTACAGCACCAAATGACAGGATTAGTTAGCATTCAACTGAGAGGGATGTGGAAGGGAGAGGTCATGGCCTAACCTGAAGTACTAACCTCGTCTTTCGCCTACAAGAATTGAGGAAAAACATGAAAAAAATTAGCGTAGCCAGTGTCACAGTTACATGCACGGAGATGGATACAAAGGCAAAACTAATAAATGTGATTGTAGTAACACGTTTCTTCAAGAGATTTATAAAATTAACGTGGAAGAAAAAAGACAAAAAGAGAACTTACCACAAGGACCTGCCAGCTTATGTCTGTAGCACTGGTAAATGCTTACCTGAATATCAGGTCATTTGGAATTGCAAATGTGACTGACAACACCTACACAACTGTATATCCTCTCTTTTCATGGTGATACATGCACATGCAGTGCTGTGCTACACATTCCATGCAGTTGGTTGTATATAGGCTATTACAGCTTTAGTTAAATTAAGAAAGTGTAAAAATTCTTTTAAATTCCTTGAATGTTAGTGGTCTGGCAGTGCACTTCTAGACAGACTGGAGCATCCACCACTGTGTGCACATATAAGCAGGAATTTTATTCATTCACTGCATGGCTTCCTTGCAGTTCATGCCCTGATGCCCCAGCAATATGTAACTGGGACACATTCAACTCTACAGAGCCAAATTTCCACACACTCACTGGTGCTTTGGTGGGTGGGCCAGACAGCAATGACAACTATGTGGACTCCCGCCAGGAACCTGTCCAGAACATGGTAACCTGTGACATTAATGCTGCGTTCCAGTCTGCTGTGGCAGCAATTGTTGATTTGCAGTTATAAGCAGACATCACTTCCTGTCCATACGTGCTTGATGTGCGCGTGCAAAAGAACAACAAATCTGTAATAGCTACATACAGTTAAATATGTGATAATGTGCCAATGTCACTATGAATTTTCCTTGCAATGAAACAGCATGTGTGGTTGTTGCACAGCTATGTTTCTGGCAGTCCAGTTAGTATATAATATTAGTTTGCTTTTGATCTGATGTGTAATTTAAATGCTGTATGCTAATTACTTTAACTATGTTGTATATGGTATTTCCAGTCCAAATTTTAGTATAATTATGAAGGCCTGGCTCAGCAGAAGTGATGCCTGGGCAATTATATTTGATGTAAAAACCTATGAAGGTTATAAAATTATTGTACCCACTATAAATTTCTACTTCAAGTGTAATGACACATATAGCCTCATTTCATGTGCGTGTTCATCAAAAACAAAGTCTCAAAACATGATGTAATTTCAGAAGCATATTGGTGATGCACTGTATCAATCAAGAAATAGAAACCCTGTAATGTCATCTTCAGGCACAATGTATACATGTAATTATTTTAACATTTTGAGGCACTAGGTTTGGATATGTTTTAAAATCCCTGAAATTTTGTGTACTGTAGACCATAACACATATATGTGGTGTTTGTGAACAAAAGAGTTAAATCACTGCTCATCACGTTTCAGGTGAACAACTGTAGATACAGTCTAACATACATAGTACGCTTGGTTTGTGAGCATACCATACTCAGGTCACTTTCATCACCATCCGACATATAGCAAGTATAGTTAAATGATTGTCACAAGACACAAACAAGTGTCTGACAAATGGCACTAATCTTTAAATGGTCTTGACATGAATATATTTTCCTCTGTGATCGGACTGACTGCAAATGTAAATCACAGGAATAATCATATTATGCACTTGTTTAAGTAAATATGTGTAACAAGAACATTAACATGTTCATAGGGGATTTAAAGCAACAATGCCCAGACACTTTCTTGCTCCACGACTATTAGACACTGCAACTGTTTACAAATTGTTTAAGACAGACTAACATTTTTATGGCAGAAGATCACGATTAATGAACAAGAATTAAACACAAGTCAGTTAATAAATTGTGACAAAACAATGGAAGACAGAAAAAGACATTAAACCAAAGAAAGGAAATGATGATGGATTAAAAACTAAAGTCAGGAGCCCTGAAAATAAACAATGAGTTTACAAATTAATTAGCTGGCACATTTAAGATTTAGAAAAGTACAGATGTACACACATGGAAAAGTTCTTGAAAGACAGCTAGAATATATGCAGTGCTGTTACCTAGAAATAAATTTTTATCAGCTAAGACAGATGTTGTAACAGCAACTGAATTAGAGGTACCTCTGATCTGCTTCATAAAGACATTGCTTTCAATCATCACTGCCACCTGGCATAAATATGCATATTTTTAATAACGGCCTGCTACTTAGGGAGGAAAGGATAAAAAGAGAATTACAAATCTTAGGCTGGGTCCATAGGTGTCCTTAATAACATCCTGCATTTTATACTGAATGAACAGCATTGTGCTTCAGTGACACAACTCACATTCTGGGCTTCTACCTTGATTTTTTTAAAAAGGAGAATTTAACAACAAACATACCTCTTTTTGACCATTTTTTGATTTAGCCCTTTTTCTGTGAAATCCAAAAATGTACCCTGGGGAGGCGTTCATCCACGATGCCTCTAAGGACCCCACGTCTCTGCTATGATCCAGTATTTGAACAGTTACAATATCAAGTTAGTGTTAACAATCAACGTTTGAACATTTGATATGATGATTTGGATTGGATTCCATTGTCTAATACTTACGCATTCCATTTACATAGGTTTCTACTCTTTAGTACTACCTTGATCACTGTGTACATGTGTCACTCTTTACACCTTTTTGTTCTTTCTTCAGAGGAGTATATTATAATTATTTTATGCATATTCATAATACTTTATTTTAATACACATTAACAATTCAATGAACAGCATCAGTATTTCACTACAAACAAAGAAAACTGGCAGTGCTTGCTAAAGAAAATACTGCTCAGAACACAATAATATTATATCCTGAAACTCTTCAATGCATGTGGAAATACTGTAATCTAAGCAATGGGAAGTGAGACAAATCTGCTACTAAGAAATGTCTGCCCATTAATATGTAACTTCCTGTTCGAATGTAATAGGATAACCTTAAATATACAAAGACAGAAACGTTTTAAAAGAGCTACATTACTATAAGGGGGCACCAAAATTAAAAAGGTACCTACATTAAAACCCAGATTCTTGGATATATTTCAAAATATACTAGCATCTTAATGTAGTCTGGAGATTTGTCCCCTTCTAATCTGTTCATCCACCTTAGAGGCTTACACCTCAAATTTGGATTTCTGACACAACTGGCTATAAATTCTAATTAGATAGGCTACACAAAAAAGTGTCAGTAATGTAACAAAATAATGGGGAACACAATCTCTGCCTTTTATTTCTTAAGTGAAGTTTGAAACAAGTCAAAATAAATTCATATTGACATTGCAATGAAAACTGTCAGTATGTCATTATTAACAACAACCACAACAGCAACTGGGCATAGATATGAAACTTGTACTACAGAAAATACTGCAAAAATTACATTGCTACCTCTTATCAACATTTTAGGTTCTGGTATCTGAGCAAAGGGAAGTGAAAAGGTTCCATTCTAGAGAGAAAGAAAGTATGCAGACAATGTGCTAATCGAAGAAAAACTAGACACAACTGGTGCTAGACTAGAAACATCTCCTAGCAAATTGTTTACAGTGTTTTTTTGTGACTGAATTATGAGAAGATATTGAGGTATCCTCATTAACCAGATCCAAGAATGTGAGATTTGTGCTTGTGGATCATGTGAAAGGATGAGGTGTGCCATAATGTTCGTCAAACTGAAGATGATCTGAAAACACACATCGGGATGTAGTGCCCTTGATTTACCAGCAGAACTTTGGTGTGCAATAAACACATCTGTTACACTGAGGCATGTTTGTGTATGGAATGAAACCATTTTAAATACAGGGGGGGGGGGGGAAACCCTAATGCTAACTTCAAACAATTCACCCAAAAATTTCCAGCATTTTCTTCGCAGATCGTGAGTAAAAACCTAATATTAAGTGCAGTTCAATAACTAGAGTACATTGACCCCAACTCAGAGCAAACTGCTATAGTTGTTGGAAGTGGTCAACAACAAGAATAAGATAAAATAATGACACTATGTAAGAGAATGCTTGTTTTAAATGTTGTGGAAGCTCCTCCTTTGTATTCAGCAGGTTTGGATTAACAGTTCAGATTAGGATTTTTCATATGTTCATCCAGGCTAATGTTGGGATTGCTACTTAACCTTTTGGCACCGGAATTATTTTTTTAATTTTGGAACACCCTGTATATAAAATGTGAATAATACAGGAACCAAATACGTTAGAATTATAAAACAAACTGCATTTCGAAGAGAAAAAAAACGGAGAGTATATACCATGTTTAAAATATTCAGTACCTATATTTGTTGAACAAATACATAAAATGCAACTTTAGTGGTTAGCGGTGCGGTACGACCACTATAGTTGACATTAGGCGTCTAAAGGTTAAGGGTGAGCAATTCATGTCTAAAACTCACATATACTATATGAGTAAAATGATTACAAATATACATGGTGTTACCTTTTTATACAGTACTCACTGTGGCAACCAAAGCAATTCAATGAGTGTTTAGGATTGTAAATCAGGGGACACATGGAAAAGTGGCAGGTATTCCTTAGCTATTAGTTGTGTGACTCTGCTATAGCTATAAGTGCTTGTCCACTGAAAATCCACTGTCCTTCTTTTGTGTTATTTAAAATATGAGCATTTATATGATAACAATAATGCTTAACTCTGAAGGCACTACTAATGCAAGGTGCTTCTCTTATACAAGGTCAGATGGTAGTGCAGGTGTAGTGTGTCAGAATTTTTCACGTAATACCTTATCAGGATCTAATGAACCCAAAAGTATTCTTATTGCTGAATTTGGTAATATATTCAATTATTCCAGCAAACACTTTTTTTGAGATAAAGGAGGAAAGCGTTTTTCATGCCATAAATGACAGACTCTATAATTCACTGCCGTGGGTGGCGAGGATGGAGTGGCAGTGGTTGGGCTCTCCTGGACAAACCAACACGAATTGAACGCCTAACAGGTGCATGGATTTGATGGGCTGTCTCGTTTGTCTTGCTCATGCTTGCTCTTGGGAACGGATACTGATGATGCCATTCAAAGATGTGGTCATGTTTGGATGGAGCTACGGACAAGACATGTGGCATGTCAAAGCTTGACAATTACAGAACAAAAAGAAGGAGAACAGGTATTAGTATTCTAATTATTGGTGGTGGTGGTGGTCATAGTAGTAGTACATTATTATTATTATTATTATTGACTACAACATATATCTTCTGTCTTTATTGTCAGCCATGTCCTTAAATTCTTATACCAAAATAATTTGAAAACCATCGAATACAGGAAACTGGGACATGTGTTACTCACCTCTGTTTTAGAAATAGATTTACCTGCTGTTATAATATGTTCTCCAGTATACATAACTTTGTGTCCAGTAGCGTCTAAATTTGGACTATTCTCCCACTCAAAGGTACAGTTTGTAGTGAAAAAGATTTTTATTTTCACATGTTCATGTGGTTAAATATCTAACTGAGGCTGAATGTGAATTGCAGGATGCATATAATAGGCCACTACTAGTGCCACAAAATGGAAAACTGTTGGATAAGGTTGGCTTTTAACACCAGACCAACTGTCTGTACAGTAGCCTACATTCCATTTCTTCTAACTGGCACATCAAGTGAAAAATGGGAAAAGGAGGAAAGGTTATTCTTCACCAGCATGTTTAAGGAAGAGTAAAGAAAATGCAGGGTACTCCAAATAAGTGTGGGATAATTTTACCTTTTGAATTAATAGTTGGATAAAAGTAGTACAGAACAAAAACTATTTATTTTGACATAATTAATTGATAAAACATAAGAAAAATGTTGAAGTTAGAATATGCATCGCCAATGACTTGAAGCAGAATCATTCTTCAGATGTGTGATTTCACACTTCCACCATTGTGTAAATGAGATTTGTGCTCTTTTTGGAATTTTACACAGCACAGATGGGTAATCCCATACCATTGTTTCAGGACAACCTATCGTCCTCACCTTCAAGGTCAAGTCTTCTTGACCCTTGAAGATGGGACCAATAGGTCAAGTCGTCTTCACCCTTGAAGATGGAACCAATAGGTTGTCCTGATATCTTGGTACCCTTCTGGTCCCATCTTCAAGGTCTAAGTCATCATGACCCTTGAAGATGGGACCTGACTTCACCCTTTAAGATGGGACTGTTAGGTTGCCCCTATACGTCAGTATGGAATTACCACTCTACACTGTGTAAAATCCCTTCTTTACATGCTGAAATGCTCAAGAAATGTTGTGCCTTTTATGCAAGCTGAAGGTTCATTACTGTGTTTACTGCTGGACCCTACCCTGACTGTTTCCAGTTAACTTTCCTACATGCACTTTGTATTCCCCAGTTCACGTCCAGCTAATAATAAGAAGCCCAGGTAGCATAGTCAGTATAGTGACTAGGTTATGCACTGGATGATCCACGGTTCAATTGCTGGCTGCGGCAAGAGATTTTTTCTTGTCCAATTGTCCAGCCTGGGCCTGGGACGCACCCAGCCTCCTATTCCATGACAATTTTGGGTTGTTTCTCCCCACAGTAAAGTGGCCAAGGCATGAAGCTGACCAGTCACCTCAACCTGGTGCTGAATTTCAAAATGAGTGAAGCTGTACTTCAGTGCTCCATTCATGCCTTCACTGCATCTATGGGGAAAACTTTATCTTTTACTTTTTCATATTAGTAATATTATGCGAAAAGGACATATTATGAAGCTCACCATGGTACAAGTGCATCCAGTCCTGTTGGGTCCAAATATTCTCCTCTGTACCATGTTCTCATCCACACTAAATTTACATTCTACCCTTTCTGTGGGACACTCTGCAATACACCTCACAAAAGAGCACACATGTCTATGATCACCATTAGTAGGTTGAGAGAGAGAGAGAGAGAGAGAGAGAGAGAGAGAGAGAGAGAGAGAGAGAGAGAAGGTGAGTAACAATATATAAAAAGAAAATGATCAC
>Ga0136643_10017041_pt1 | contig 10931 bp, 5 predicted proteins | sample TergutLab28metaG_FD_96883 | JGI IMG/M metagenome (GOLD analysis project Ga0136643, IMG submission 96883) | Labiotermes labralis P1 segment gut microbial communities from Petit-Saut dam, French Guiana - Lab288 P1 (version 3) (version 3) | ecosystem: Host-associated > Arthropoda: Insects >... | reverse complement strand
TCATGGGAACACCATAAAATTAACTAAGTGCATTATAGTGACGTAGTACATAACTATTAATTTTTGGAAGCAATTAAGTGCATTTAGTTTTGTGTTTAACAGTGATTATTAATAGTAAATAAATCCTTTTTGAACCAGCTTCTTACATTGGAACAGATTGTTCACCCAACTTGTGTTCGAACCAGAGCGAACATTTGTCTGAAACATTTCTCATTCTAAGAAGCATTCAGCGAGATAGTATCATATATATATATATATATATATATATATAGGTCTTCATGAAAAGTGTCTGTTATTTTTGTCAGATTTTAATAAAATTTCAGTTCTTTCGACGGTTGTTAGAAAAATCCTCAAATATGGAACAACATGAAAATCCGTCCAGTGGCAGCCGAGTTTTCCCATGCGGACGGACAGACATACAAACTTGACGACGCTGACAATCGCTTTTCGCAGTTTTTGAAATACACCCGAAAACGCGTCTGATGAGCAAACATTTCAAAAGGTAGGCCCTTTGTACATAATGTAGGATTTTACAGTTTGGTAACTTTACAAATCCAGGAATCGTATGCAACATTTTTAGACGTACTTGCCATAGAATGCGAAAAAAAATAGGAGAAAATTGCGAAATACACGATAATGATAAAGAATGGAACTGAGTATAGGAGATAATAATTTGAACCCTTGTCCTGAGATAAGTTTTATATATATATATATATATATATATGCTTTCAAATCTTGATATATATACTTCGTATATTCAAAGAATTACAAACCTGGAGGCGGTAGAAATATTTCCTTTTATGTCTGACAAATGTAAAATAATAGAAATTAGCACTGTTACAAATTATTCATTGTATAGAAATTAACACTTAGACGTATAGTTACTTATGTAATTTCCGTTAGCCTAACCAAGACGAAATTAAGATTTTCAGTGTGATTAAATAAACATAAATCCAAGTAGAGTATGGAGAAGCACAGCTCCAGGCACTATTATCGCAGATCTTTCTGAAACTACTGTATCATAGAGATATTCTAAAGCTGTCTATCTATATGATGTAACACATTTCTAAATGTTAATATTAGGCTATTTACAGGCACATATCAACACAATTACTATCTGTCAGTAGATACTGATTTTACTCTAAACATAGACACTATTTGGGTCTCAACAGAATATAGCGAGACACACAAAATTATCGGATGAACTAGGTGTGTTAGCATTATCGACACCATTGTATGCACACGATATAGGACATTAAACAGATCACAAAAGGTCCATCTCCTCCCAGTTGTCAATAGAATAGACTTACATCCGTGTACGTTCCATTAAATCACCAAACGAAAGTAATAAATAATTTAAACACAGTCGCATATACATGTTATTTTACCCTACCGCCTGGAAGGCCTGTACCGATGAGGTTCTAGGTTTTCATTCATCAGTCACTAGTTTCAACTTGCGGCAGCCTTAGCAGATATTAAGTATTTCATATCATGATGCTCATGAGACAGGCTGTGACGATCGTTCTATTCCTAGGCTAGCTAGACCTATCCCCTTAATAAGGCCTGAAAATGTCTTTAGAGCTTCAAGAGGTTGAGGCTACCAGGACTGCTAGACAATCGGTACATGAAGGTGGCTAATTGGTCAGCCCTATGCATCGGCCGCCTTTGCTTGCCAGGAGATACCTCTGGTTCTCACTTCTGTCAGAAGCTAGGTCGACCGCAGGACCATAGCGCGGCCGGAGAGTTTAGGCCAAAGTCAATTAAAAATCCAATGAAACCTTTGGGAATCGAAGCCGCCCAGCCTCAACCATCTACGCTACCGCGTACCCGCATGGTTCTAGCCATTATGTGTTTTTTATATATATATATTATGCAATTTTTTAAGGATTTCAAAATTACGTGAGCAGCAATAAGGATTTCCGCGCATAAATATGACACTATATTTTCTTATTACACAGAATATTTCTAGATGGTTCTTATTGTTTTGGTTCTTTCAAATACAAATCCACTATGGGATCTCTCTTCAGTGGGTCCATCAGAGCTTGAACCTTTCGGAATGTCGCCATATTTATAAGTGTTCACTTGCAAAACGTTTTGCACATATGTAGTTTCTGATCTATGTGAGCATAGGTTTTCACACACTTAGTTACAATGGTGAATGAATGACACCATAAAACTAAAAAAAAAAATTAGAAATTTGCCATGTTGTTAACTCAGAGCAAGTTTCATACTTTCCCCGGAGTTGTAATCATACAGAATTTTATGACTATAAAATCAGTGGTTTTACTAATGTCGCCCTTGCACCAGAAGTTCGCTTGTTCTCCATGTTGTGATAACTGGTTATAGAAAAATATAAAGTATGACGGCGAGGTGGCCTTCAGTGTCTTGTGATATGTTCCAACCACGCTTCTTCAGAAGCGATAAAATGGTTGAAAATTTTACACTGTGGAACACTCCGTCACTGTATGGTTCCCTCCCAATCATACAACTTTCTCCTTCGTAATGAAGAAAATATTCTAAGTAATGAATCATGCGTAATTTTAAAGGAAAGAAGTTGGCCTATTGACTGTAACTAGAAACGCATTCAAGATTTGCAGCAAAATTACACGAAGACGCCAATTAATGGCAAATTTGTGGTTAGCGTCCTGATATAATTGTTCACTTGTCTAGATCTGACTCTCGCTTCAAGGTCAATTCCTCTCGCAGGATCCACAAAAATGCCCGGATATTACACTGGGACAGTTTTCTTCTGCCAGTCGGTCCCAAATAACCCGTTTAATTGCGATTAATATTTGGTTAAAATAAGAAGAAAACTTGTATGCGAGTATTGCTAATAGCTGCTATAGACTGGGCATAGAAATTCGCCTCACACTTTAGCTGTCTTGATGCCACATAAAAATAAACCAGCTCGTAATGCTTATCAGCAGAAAGACAAATTACTGCTCTCACGCGCCATCTCACAGTGATCACTTTCTGTACCGGGTGGCCGGTTGACTGGCCCTTTCACCCACTTACTCATTCACTCAACCATTTATACAGAAAACTTCCTACACTTTAGTGTTCCACAATATAAAAGAGGAATTTAAAGTTAAATAGTCCCACTTTTTAGAGTGTTTGAAAGTGGGATATCAAAAATTCTAGCTGATAAACATTAGTGTTTATATTTATTGTCCGTATTTTGAGCCCGTTTTCCAAGAAAATTAGCATTATTGGCGCCATTCAGAAGCTGAAATATCAAAGTCAATTTAATTGTCTCCTGGTTGTGGCATACTCTACAGCACACTTGGAAACACTATTATCTCCATAATTTAGAATATTTTGAATAGGAAGTGTGGCAAACAAATGTTCACCTATACTTACTTCATTTAAACACGTTTAAATTGCTGCAATCTCTTAGTACCAACAAATGCACATATTGTTCTGATATGTATTTAACCTTATCTGGCTGCTACATGTTTCGACTGGTCGCTACGCTCAGGGAGATCAGCCGACCAGCCAAAACATCTAAGAGACATATATATATATATATATATTAGTATAATATGTGTATTTGTTGGTACTAAGAGATTTTCATTACTCACAATGTACGGAAAGAATCACACGGAAGTTAAAAGTTAAATTAATTTCACTGCTTTCGTGGTGACATCAAACTTAGTGGCACTGAAATAGTCCCTACTAACTGAAACATAAGTTTTCCTGAAGTCTGTAAACAGCTGATTTTTTGTCCAATTGTATTCCATTGTATACTATTCCTACACTGTTTAAGCCTCAACGGTAAGTGGTTAATCATATAGGGAAACTTAGTTATGGTTACAGATATTAGTATTTCACCCACAAAATAATTTTTAGTTTCAGTTATACTCAGGTTAAACAAAGACAAGTAACTTGAATACTGTTAATTTAATTAAGTTAATAATAGGTATATGATGTGTTGTCTGTTTAGTGTAATTCAAATACCTGATAAATTATTTCAATCAAAAGCGTTCGGTTCAAACGTTAAAGTAGTGACTGGATTATAAATTTTACATTTCGCAAATTTCATGCTTTTTGAACGAATATATTGGGTCTCGTAAGCTGATTTGTTTTAGATAAAGATTCCAGGCTGTGGATAGCAGCAGAGCTCTAGGTACAAGTTTGGAACATCCCAGGACGGTAGTTATCTCGGATTACTCTTTCACCGGGACACGGTCAAGAGGTCTTGCAGGTATCAATCAAGCTTGTTTCTGAGTCTCCGCTTCTGGAACGCGTCTTGGAACGCTACTGCATGGGCACGGTCGTTTCGTTTGTCTAACAAAATCTGTTTACTTAGGTCGGTGTGGCTATCGGATGGGGAACCCTTCGTACTGAAGGAATCAAAAGGTCATTCATATTTAATGCTGAGTATATTCTGCATTTTGTGTGATTATTTTCATCGACGTTTTCCTAATGACTAACGCTAATATAGCTTGATCTAACGTTCTACGCACAATTTGTTTGGTTTATTTCTATCTAAACATCGAGGTAGATAAGAGTCCTCGAAACGTCGGATATACCTTTAACCAGACAATGGACAACGTCGAAAGACAAGATTGCCATTAACTATTATACAACTTTCACAAACGGTGCACCATATTATGCATTTCTAACGTATTACCTAACTGAAATTTTTACAAAAATGATTACAATTTATCATCTTCATCATCACTATCCTGTTGGAAGTGCTAAGCCTGCTCTTGTTTTTGCAGAAACGCTGGTTTATTCAGAGAATTACTCGCTGATTTTTCTTACCGTTTCGTTCTACAACTGGTAAGATTTTAATAAGTTAAAATTCTATGTATTCAACATATTATATGTATTTTCTATCTTATCATTAACTTCGATTAGTAAATTAATTTGTTTAATTTTTGTCCTGTGCCATGGTGCTGTTTTATTTGTTGCTTGCTTCTTCTTTTATTGTCTTTTAACCCGTATCCGTATTTTAATTCCCCTTACGCTACTGAGTCAGGATCTAGGTAAAAGGAAAGGATCAAATTTGGTTATTACCAGAGTATTATCTGGATTAGACCTATAGCTTGTAGTGCGTTGCCATTGAAATCAGTACTAAGAATTCAGTCTGTCTAAATGCCTATACATAAATGGGCAACAAATCAAATAGCAGATTTAGGATCTCAATCCATATCCGAGGGATCCCACGTCAAACGTTCAAGGACACTGTCATATAAAAGTAAAGCAATCAGTATACATTCCTGAACAGACCTTGAGGACTCCAGCAGGTTTTGGCTCCCACAATTTGTAGACAATCGACACATGATAGTGGCAAGATTGTCAGCCCTAAAGAGACATTTGGTATTAATTTTGGTTAGTGGTTGAGTCGACCACAGGGCCATAAAGCGATCGGAAATATTAGGTTAATGACAAATCAAAATGATCGCACCTGAAACCAAACCCGCGACTTACTGGTCACCGTCGTGTAGAGAGATTAAATTACAGAACTTTCTTTGAGACAAAAGATGGCAAGCTTTGCATAAGTGATCGTTTGTAAGGTTATTTATGATTTTGCTTTCAATAGATATGTTTTTACATCGCGATGAATGAAAGATTTCAAAAGGTATACTCCGTAAAGCAGTACACAGATGTAACCTAGGCGTTCTTCATTTTCAGAATTTCATACGATTTGACGGTAAGCATTTACGTAGGAATTTAATTTAATTTCCGCCTATTAAGAGTATGGCTTTCCTCGCTCCGATTTTTATGAAACTCGTGATAGTCCATAGCGTTGTGTGCGAATATCTCACAACGATTTTTACCCGAATTGGAACATAAATGAGGAAAGTACAGAGAGAAATTCATTTAAGCCCATAAGTAAAGCTTGGCTTTCACTACATTTTTCAGGACACTAAAAACCACTCACAAAGTTTCTGTGGATATCTCGTGTGCCGAATTTAACCAGGTAGCAAGAAAAACAAAAAAAGGAAAAAATTTATTGTACTCCCTTAAGGTAAGACTTTCAGAGTAGTACTTTCTATGAAATTCGAAATATCTCACCCAGCTTTCGTCGCGATATGCTCGAAATTCATGTACGTCCTTAAGCAACATATAGTTATTCTTGATTTCTTCCTGCTTAAACCACCTATGAAGATGGAACTGACAGACCCATTCCGCAACGTCGGTACGTAAAATTTGGAAGACGGGGAATCACCCAAAGAATGCTTAATATACAGTATAGTTGTCACTAAGCCGATTTTCACGAAAATCTTGCTTCTTCAGCAAATCCTTGTAAAGAAATTCTGTGAAGAAATTCATGAAAATGTAGCAGATTTATCGTTGGTATTAGATCACGAACAGATGGAAGGACTGGTGGATAGACATGATATCCATACGTAGTGTTCTTTTTACTAAGCACAGAAGGCCTACAAACAGAGACGTGGGGTTTTGTTACAGTACAAACTGCCTATCCATGTGATATCCTGACCCACAGCGATGGGCGTCATCTCGACGGTTACTGGTGGTAACTTTATCACCACTAATATCACCACCATTATTCAGCAAATTTTCAAACACAGAAGAACATACTGTTAAGTTTATACGGTACGTCAGGTTCGCTTTAAATAAAAGACTCTGGCACTGTTAGCGATGGACCTTTCTGGTTCTACTGCCATGGTTTAAGAAACTCTTATGATGACATTATGGAGTCACGACCTTAAAATCATAGAAAATGTGTTCATTGAGAAGGTCGTTGTGGGAGTAAAATTGTATAATTATATTTGGGAAGTACTAAAGTTGAATGCCTATACAGCCTGCCCTTTTTGTGTATGTGTTCAACGTATATGGAAAAGTGCCGAATCTTTCCATATTTGCATCTCGTTGCTATTTAGAACCAAACACCTGTCTTGTTTTATGCCACTCAGCCCCTAATCTAAAATCGGAGCCTGAAGTATGCAGTTTATGAATAAAATGGAACACTTATTATAGTGATAAATATAATTTCGCCGTTCATTAAATAAGATACCGTTCAGAAATGAAGTATAGACAAAAATAAAATTTGTCCTTGTTCTTACCATGAAGGCTAATAGGAAGAGTACAGATTTACCTCCATTTATTCTTCACTTCGGAACTTTCAGTAACCAGTCAATAGTTGGCTGGGCGGGGCTCAGAGTCCCTCTGCATGTTTTGGAGAAAAATTACCTCTTGCCCTGCTGCGGATCGAGTCCCGGAATCGTCCAGTCCATCGCCTGTGGTCTCTAAGTTTATATTACTTCGGTTGCAAATTGTCTGTTAATGCAATTTTTTATGGGTTCTTTAATTCCAACTCCCAAAATAACAGACAAAATTTAATTTTACTACTGCTACTCCACCACATTTCGAAGTCACCCCTTGCCAAAAGTGAGGCATATATCATAGGACTGGATGAGCACTTTTGTTCTCCCTGTCATGTGTTATGCCATCACATCACAAGTGCTGCCACCTCACTATCGTCTATAAATATGTGGCCACGAAGACTTCGTCTTTGCGCTGTAAAGGAGGATAAAAGCTAGACGACAGAACAAGGCTGTATGAGGGATGTCTCAATGATCTTTAGTTAAGAAACTATACATGTAACCTTTTTTCCTGACCGAAGCCTTTAAAATTATGTACTGAGGGATAAACCCAGGTTGCAAAAAATAGGTACACTTTCCGACCGTGTAACGAAGCGTTACGGAGAGGCGTAGTGGTGAAAACTTGATCAAGAACTGCGAATTCTGTCGTTAAAAAGGAAGATGTTGTCATTCTTAACATCCTGCAGTGTGGGGCCAAGACAGTAGCCAATGTAAAAAAGACCGCTGCACCCTGTGGTTTTCTCCGCGCAGCACCGGGGCGCGTCGTCACCGTCGCTGTCGGTGGCGGGCTGTATGGCTTACAGGCTGCGGACGTCGCGGTAGTCCGTTCCCTACCTTGGATCGTGTCACGTCGCGTCGACATCACGAACTGCTATCTGCGCTCTAGAGACTCGCATTCTCTCCACCGCGCATGTGACGGTTCCGCCGGAATTGTAAAAGGTTTTGTGTTAAGAGTGAAGTTTTTCTTACAGTTTCACATATAATGCAAATGCTATTACAAGACTCGTCCGTGTCTCATTTATTACACACAGTTTTGAATCTAGTGTAACTAGGATTACTAGTGGTTTTACTATGTCAAATTCCTATAACGAGTAGCGCTAAAGGATTGTGGAAAGTGAAGCAAAACGGGTTAAAACACAGAACTAAAGGAAAGTGAAGTAGTAATGTCAAAATGATCATTTCGCGGATGTTTGGGCACGGTGCCATAATTGAAAACCAATAAAAGAAGAAGAGCTTAAAATCAATACGTGATCATTTGCTCAATGTGCCAAAACTTTATACGACGTTAGTATCCGATAACGCTGATAGTGTTTCGTGTAATTAAAGTTTGATATATAGCTATACTGTACGGAAAATATCTTTATCGGATGTTCGTATAGTCACGGAGGTACAGTTTCTTTCTTTTATTTTCCTAGAATGTGTCCAGCCTGAAGATCATAAGTTCGTGCACTGAACGGCGAGACGTCATGTACGTGTTGAGTTTGTGTGAAGTTCGGTTTGTCCATGACAGCAACTAGATCGGAGTGGTGTCGCGATGTGAACACGTGTAATTAGATTTTATTTTCACGAAAGTGTGTGTTAATGAAAGTAATGATGCATCTGTTCGACAGTTGCATGCTTTCATCTGTCTTCGTTCTGCATTGAAATAAGTCTCTGCAACTGTCAAACACTTCGTCTATTTTTTTAGAAGCAAATAAATATCAGGTCTGCCCACTCCCTCCAGAATGAGCTTCAGTCGCCACAGACGGCCCATGCCGCAATCGGTTCTACATTCGTAAAATAAATAAAAGATAAATGAGACGGTAAATTAGAAGGGAAAACCTAGAAGAAGAGGCAGCCAAAAATTTTCCTGGCTGCTGCTCAAGATTTTAGTGCGTGTGACAGAAATGGTTACGAATGCTGATGCAGGCGGGACTCATAACTTTAAGATTTAATGAGGGCCGTTGCTCTCACATCTCCGTGTTTCCGTTCTGGCCTCGGGATGTGAGTGCACGTGTAGTTCGTATGGGTATCGTCCTACCTCTGGTTTATTTATTCCGGTACAGCCTGAAAACAAATGTCGTCAGACAAATTCCGTCTTTATAAAGCAATCGTAAACCATTGCAAATATATATTAGCACAGGCCTAATTACAATACTCTCTATCGTATTTACAGTGTTCTGCTACTTGTACGAATATCAAGTAAATCAAGCACAAAGAAAAGACGTATTTTGTGTTAAGTGGACCAAATTTTGAACGTAGTTTCACAAGCGTTCAGCAAACATAAAATATTAAATTCCCATAAAATATATATTTTTTCGGGCCAGTATATTGTTCTGTAAAGGACCTCCGTTCAGATTCTGGTGATTTCAATAAGACGCAATTTTGCCTAGCAGAAACGCTTATATTGCGTCACAGAAGCCTGTAAAACGTCTGTGTTAGGGAGAACTTGAAATATCTTTACGGCGCCTTGAGGAATGAAAACTACACGAAGCATTCATAACTGACCTCAGGCTACCATCATGATGACAACACAAAGCCGACAAAGAAGAAAAACAACAGAACGTTTGATTAAGCTGATGTGATTTAACACGCTTGAATTACGTTTTGAGATACATTTACATTAAAATAATTGTTATCCTTCTGTGTGACAAGAAACTGTCTCTCTCTGACTCTTCCCTCTCCCCCTTAGAGACACTAACATATATACACAACGTCCCTCTTCCAATTAAAAGTCTCTTCTTGTATGTAAAGATTTCTACACATGAACGTCATTAAATCTGTAACAATCTTCTAGTCGAATCCTTAACTGCAAAGTGAAGCCCTGGTGAAGGAATTCCGCCCCATAGCGAGTTTTTTTTTGTCCCCATGTATCTGGGGACTCGGACCATTGCTTCGGCCATCGACACGAAGAAGTCGAGGACTACACCAACCGCCATGGTCCAATGGGCGCTGTCCAGAACACTTTCCCTGCTTGGGGTCGCCATTTTGGTGCACCTTATTGTCATGACTTCAGTAGCTGAGAAAGGTAAGTTTCAAATTCGACTTTCATTCCACGCCATAGTGAACTAATGAATTTGTCTTAAAAGAGGATTAGAGATCGTGTTTAGAAGTAAACAATTAGCAAACACATGGCTAAGAAATTTAATTAATGTTAAATTCGATTAGTTCTATGCAAGACGCTCCGTTTGGGTTCCACAGACAAACGTGAGAAATATCAAGCTGATATTGCTTCTAGGAAGTACATTCCGATAATTGAAACTGTTATAATGAAGTTCCCTGAGTCTTCGCGCTTTCAACCGTGTTGATGGAAGCAGAAAATTTATGCATTTAAGCCTTCTCGAAGCCTACAAAATTATAATTGTTGAAACAATCATATGTTGAGAATAAAAAGTGACTTACATTGCGCTTATGAGTCAAAATCCGTCACGTGACACATTGGGGTTCCGTAAATTATAGTATTCCTCTTCCACAGGATGTGAATTTTGTAAATTTACGCCAAGCAACTTTGCTGCAGGAATTAGATACGTCACAGACTATAAACAATTATGTTTCAGCATATGAGAAGTTACGCCATATTCGTTGAATCATTCTGGTGCATTACACTTCCTCTTGCGTGGATGTTATGCATATTAATATGTTTAACTGCCAAGAACAATGTAAACATGTCTCATTAACACATTGCCGTCGGGCTGGTCTTTTAATTAAATACCCCCTGGTGACCGGACGTTTTAAATGCTTTCAAGGTTCAAACCCATAACATATTCTTACTCACGGTTTGACACTGTAGATTAGGCTCCTGAGCCCCAAACTGCAGAAAATGCATGTAGATAGTCTAGTAGTTCGTCACTGAATGGTATTTCTCAAAACAAGGCC